>Ga0209367_1013018_pt1 | contig 10779 bp, 6 predicted proteins | sample WorMetLIZISLAND2_FD_187412 | JGI IMG/M metagenome (GOLD analysis project Ga0209367, IMG submission 187412) | Marine gutless worms symbiont microbial communities from Max Planck institute for Marine Microbiology, Germany - Olavius geniculatus... ... | reverse complement strand
ATGCAGCAGTCGCTGGAAAGGTGCGGTCGCCAATGGTAGAACGCACAATGCGTGGAACGACCAGCGCTGATGTAGTCGAAGAGCGCAGTCGTCGACGTGCGTTGATGTGTGACGCGCTGAAGATCTGCGGCCAGGTAGCCAGGTGCAGAGCCGTGGAAGCAGCGATACACTAGCACTGCCAGCCGGAACGAACCGCGTTCTGGCATCCGAAGCCAGTGCAATCCAACGAATGGACGAACACGAGTACATACTGTACACCTGCGACTGGGATTGCGTGACTTACAATACTATTCGACTTCGTTGTGCGTTGACATCCAGTATTAAGAAAATACCGAAATAATTGCTTTCCTGGCTTTACTCGGTCAATATTTGACGAAGTTATAAGCCCTAACTTAGGTTTTGACTTGTTGGCTTACTTACATGTGCTTACTTACTCAAAGTGAAAACAGTAAAACGCTTACGTTGATTCGGTCAAGAAGTCGACATGGGAGAATTTTATAAATACAGTCATACTGTTCATACATTTATTTATCAATTACATTTAATTATCAACAATATCACTAGTTGACAGTACGTAAGTAACGGCCGAGCTATTGGCCTGGTTGTCGTCCGTCTGTCCGTCTGTCTGTAACGGATGTACTGTGGCTAACGGGTAAGCCGTCGAAAAACCTTTCACACGAATAATTAGCAATGCGTGCGCAACTCTGGCATGCAAAATTTCAGGCATCTAGTGCAAGGAGAACACTTTTAAATTCGGGGTTAAATGGACGGGGGGGGTAGAAAAAACGCGCATTTTTAACGGAAAATTGGCCATGTCTCGGAAAGGATGAGAGATAAGACCAAGGTTACTATTAATCACTAATAGGAAGTGGCATTTGCCTTTTCAAATGAAATGAAATTTATCACCTTTTGATGATCTTGAAGGTCAGTGACAACCAGTACGGTCGGCTATCCTAGCGACAGCTGGGTTACTTGTTTTATAGTTATTGTTATCACAGGCTGCGCGGTAGCGCCAGCCCTGTTGTAAGGGTGACCAGCCATTTCAATGGGAAACTCCAAAATTTGATCCCTCGTATTTCGCAAACCCCTTAATTTTTCCACACCAGAATTTGCACAGATGATTATGTCCAGCATATCTCCTGATGTGCAAAATTTGGTGAAAATCTGTTTACGGGGGGCTTCCCCACGAATAGGTGAAATATAACGCTTGCGTGACTTTTTGTGCCTTCCCTTCCCTTTCCTTCCCTTTCCTTCCCTTTCTTTTTTTCTTGCCGTCCTCTACAGGAAAAACGACTGAACTGATTTTAACGCACGATGGCTCATGACGCGGTTTCGCGCAAGGAAGTGCCTTTTGGGGGTTACAAAAGTTAAATTCAACATTTTCAACTATTTTTTCACAAAAATATGAAAAATTACAATGGCGCCTATGGGGAAAATTAGACAATGCTTTAAACTGTCATAACTCCGGCTATGTATAAGACAAAGTCGTAATTTTTGGTTCTAGGGTATAGTTTTCGGGGTCGGCCAATTTAACGGTGTCATTTAAATTTTTCCCCTGCCAACCCCCGTTGCTATGGCAACGAATTTTGGAACAAAATTGGCTATAACTCAGCCCCTGTAAAAGATAATTGCGCGATGTTTGCACTTACCCCCTATTTTCGGTCCCGCGCTATCCGACGATGTCATTTAAATTTTTTCCTGCCAACCCCCGTTGCCATGGCAACGATTTTTGGGACAAAATTGACTATAACTCAGCCCCTGTAAAAGATAATTGCGCGATGTTTGCACGTATCCCCTTATTTTCGGCCCCGGGCTATCTGACGGTGTCATTAAAATTTTTCCCCTGTCAATCCCCGTTGCCATGGCAACGAATTTTGCGACAAAATTGACTATAACTCGGCCCCGTGAAAACATTTCTACATTTTCTAACATTGCTATAATTAACTAACCCAGATTACTTCCAACGGCAATAAAACTGCAAATATTTATGGAAAAAACTGTTCAGTTTATATACAGTGTAAGGGTGACATCGTGGTTGTAGATATAAAACAGCACAAATCACAATTTAAAACTTCAAACTTTACCATTACACAGTCAGCAAAGTTCTTCTGACATTGTGTAATGGTGATGTTTGAATTTTTAAATTGTGATTTGCGCTGTTTTATATCTACAACCACGATGTCACCCTTACACTGTATATAAACTGAACAGTTTTTTTTACATAATTAGTAGTTATCTCTGCCGAAAAGGTTTTCCGTACGTTACAATTATTGCAGCGTTATTGCACATTTTTGAGGGAGTGTGATCTGTAGACTACCTTATTTTTTGCACTTTTTGGCTCTCTTTTTCTTCTTTTTTTTCTTTGCTGCGTAGCCGCCCACGCACCCACTCAAATACACTTACAGAAATTGGGAATCAGTGTAAGCTTGGTCCGCATCTAGGGTGTATTTAGAGAACCCGTGAAGGAAACGCGTTTCGTTTAGCACACTATTCGTCCCATTCGAGTGCGTTGGGAATAATGGGGTGTAGTTTTTATGCAGATTATTTATAGAGATTCGGATGAGTTGAACGTCTGGTTTTTCAAGAGCAATTGTTTCCGAAACTATGTATTTTTGTGGAGGCCGGCCACCGTTTGGTCGAACATGCTGAACATGCTTTAATCCGCCTTTTAATCTTGCTGACAGAAGTTCTCTGCAGACGATGGTGAACGAATCCGGTCCAGTCAACGTAAGCATGGTGGTCAACCCAAGCAGAGCAGTTGACGCCGCAATGGCAACCGTCTACGCCGTCATCTGTGTGGCTGGTCTAATTCCTTAGCGCTCAGCCAGACACCAGTTTACACTGCGAGTCAATAGACATGGGGCTATTGCACTCATCTGTGTGGCCGGTCTGATCGGACACGCGCTGGTTCTGCTAGTGGTCGTAAGAGACCGACACCAGCGCAGCCGCGTCATCAGTAACAGTTACATCGCCAGCCTGTCCGTTGCAGACATCGGTTTCCTGCTTGGTCTGCCGTTCGTCATCGCCACACTGAGTGCTCGGCGCTGGCTGTTCGGCATTAGTCTTTGCAAGGTAAGAACGACACCAGAACAACGCCCCGGCCGCCTCTGCACGTACCGGTCAATGAAGCGACGCATTACATCTAGGCACAAACGGCCTACAAAATTCCGCATAAATGGCATTTTGGGAAGTAGGCTAGTAGATTCTGGGGAAAAATTTAAAAAAGTATTTGTCCAACAATGTTGAAAAAGTGGGAAAAATTTGGGAGCGATTTCTGGAAAAATACATGAACATTTTGAAACGTGTACCTTCGTATTCAGATTAAAATTTAATGTTCAATAATAATCTGCTGCATAAAGCAGATTGATATCGCCCATAGTTTTGGCCCACCGATGCGCCCATTTGGTCACCATCAAAATGATTTTTTAAAAATTTTTCTCGCTTTTACAGTAAATTTTGGGGCCCGAAACGTTAACTGTTATAGTGTTTATGGGCTTTTAAAGACTTTATGGCGAGAAAAAAATCCAGTGCTCTATCTTTCTTGCTGAAGGAAATATGGGGGTCAAATGCGTTCTTTGTACATTGTACAAAGAACACATTAGCTGATCGTTTGACGTTTCTTGTCTGTCTTCATTATCATCACTGTAATCAACCTTTGTAGTGTCACCGCTCCGGATCACGGAGTAGGCTATGCAAGTAAGTAAGTAAGTAGTTTAATGCATATATCAAACGACCTGCATTGTCGTAAATGTTTCCTGAGCAGCACTAATCTACCTTGACAATTTCCAGTCAGAAAAACCTGCAGAGTCAAAGTCACGGGACGTCAAAAAAAATCAAAAACATATCAAGCGCCGCCGGCTGTTTGTCTCGGGCGCGTCTGGCGGCTCAAGCGCCAACTGCAAACTAGGCTTAAAGATTGCCAAGCGTCGTTTAATGTCGTGTCCTAAAATTCTCGGCAGGTAGATGGAAAACCGCCACGTACATAAAACACACTACTAGACGTCTTGGGGGCTTACTTCGTCAACATTTTAATGACGCAATGTCGCGAAAAAATGGCGGCGATGTTAATTTTTGACTAGCAGTATACAGTTTTTTATTTGAAAATTTTTACATTGTAACAACACGCAGCTATTGTTGCAATTATTATCATTATTGTTGTTGTTTTTGTTCTGACGGCTGTTGTTGTCTTATCTCGAAAATTGTACGAATGGTGTACGAATTACTTACAGCAGAGAAACATTTTATGTAAAAAATACACACCTACGCACAACAGTCAGCGATATGAAAGAAATGCAAACGTTCGTGTCTGCAAAACAATATCGAAGTAAAATGTAGGTAATAGTTAAGGGATTTGTTATTTCAAACAAGTAGTCTACTTGACTGCGTTTGCCCAATGATTAGTTTAGTATTCGGATAACTAATTGCAATTGTTTTTTAAAGGCAGCCTCAAGCAGTGAATAGCCTACAATCATTCTGGCTCGTTATTTCTCCTGCTATTTATTATTGTATGGCAGCGAACGTCCGTTTCGTTGTCGAGGCGTTGTTTCCGACTTGAATAATACCCCGTTTACACAATCCAGCAAACGTCCAGCAAACTTCCAGCAAATGTATTCAAAATACCCGTGCTAATTGCTCGACGTTTGCTGGACGTCTGCTGGACGTTTGCTGGATCGGGGTATAAGCGGTATTCACACTACGGACGTACGACGCACATGTGAAAACAAGCTACGCCCGAATAGCTACGCACGTATCTATCCGTCCGTATTCACTTGTCCGCATCACTGTTTGCAATGGAGATACGCTGACTACTCTACTGCGTGGGTTGACTGAAAATGCTGGACATGAAACTGACGGACCAAATGTCATAAAAATTGACGAACATGAAATCGGAAGACAATATATATATCGTTTGAAAATGGACTACATTACAATGCACTGTGCAATTCTTTTAAAAACAACGGCAGAACACAAATAGCAGCAGCAAGGTAAGTTGTAGGCCTATAGCCTAATATGCATTGTGTATAATATGTTAAAATGCATAAAATATTTGAAAAACATTAACTTAAAATTAGCTACAAGGAAGCAATGCTAAATCAAAGTCTACTCAATCTAGGCCTATATATTCAGCCACTTGTAACATGCCTGACATTTTTATGTTCGTCAATTTCATGCTTAGACATTTTAATGGTGCGTCATTTTCATGCTCGTCATTTTTAGCACCCTCTACTGCATATACGCACATACGTGCGTAGACTACGTTTGTAGTGTGATTGCCGCTTAAGTCGTAGCTTGCTTGCAGCATTTTGCACAAATGCTGTGACAATTCCGGCTTTGCAGGTGTATCGGCCAGGTAGAAACGTCAGGAAATTGTTTTCTCCCATGTCGTCGTTTGCCTAATCCTAATCAGCCGGCAGCCGTCTTCGCACACGCTGCAGCTAAATCCAAGAAAGATGTCAACGCCTAGTGTCGACATGTACGCAGCCGTCCATCGGGTTGCCGAGGGTTTCAGAGCACCAACAGTATACTAGGCCTAACATTAATTGTTATGTTTAGTTTGCAGTCGGCGCTGGAGTTGCTTGACGCACCTGAACCAGCCGGCCGACTTGTAAAACATCTTAACATTTTAGACTTTTGGTGACCTTAAAACTTTGAGCTTTATAAAAAATTAGCACGTCGGTTGTTACTTTTGGAACTTTTTAACTCTTCAAATTCGTCAATGTCAAACCTTGGCTACCTTCAGACGTCACTTAAAGACCCACTACTTTCAGTCAGCCTTTTCTGTCACCTAGCGTCTATCATCCTATGCGCCCTGATTCTTTCTGAGACTTTGGCGCTTTATAAATCATTTACTTACTTACTTACTTACTTACTTTTCCGACATACGTTCGTAACATAAACGTAAACGTTAAGTCCTTCCGCTGCCAACGAAGCCTATAGACAGCGTTGATCTCCGTTTCTTTAGCCCGCAATCACCCACATAGGGATGGCCAGGCTGAGTTGACATAGGTGGCTGGCTACACAACAACGTGATTTAATAAAGCTATTAAGTAGAAATACTTTTATATATCACGAGAAGCTGTATAGTTTAACATTTATATTTCGCAAGGTAGTGTAGAAACAGATTTCATGCGAGATACCAGAATGCAGTTTGTCTGGAAAATGTAACAGTGAAAAAATCAATACAATAGGTCCATATTTGTCAAAGTTATTGTAAAAATAAAAATGGCAAATTACTTTTTGTAAAACACGATAAAGATTGTGCGGCTGTAAGAAATATTCTATTTTTATGTGCTAGTTAATAGAACTTAATTAGCATGTAATGGGATAAAGGCGTATTTTTACGATTGCATCAGCTGTTAAAATTTTGCGCTAGCGTGCGTTTTATGTGTAAGCTTATTGCACACAGAATCGAGTTACATTACTGGATTTAAGCCGGATGAAAAATAACGCGAGATCCGGTTACATTACGTTTTTCGAGCATCTTGCTGGCAGGTTTTCTTTCGTTTGTCAGATTCTCTATTGTGTATTGCAGCCAATCATGGTATAAAACAGAGGACGAAGACTCTAGCGTATGTTTGTCTGTAGTTACTTCGGCAGTCGCATTTTGACGAAATTTTGCACTGTCGTTTATGGCTCAGAGGAGAAATGTGACGTCGTATAATAAAATCAAAATCCGATGGCCCAGTCTTATGTTGCGTTGTATTATTGTTATTTTTAACCCTTGAAAAATCCAAAGGTGTCTTAGAAAATAGCTAAATCAAGCGGATAGACTGACACCAGTAGTCAATCTGAGCAGTCAACTAAAACAAAACTGTCGTGCAACAAAATAGAATTAAAACGAAACAACAAAACTGAAGTACGCTGAAACAAAAAAGTACCTTCTCGGTTATCGCTGAACGATCTGAGATCTTCCGACTGAGTTTAGCAAGAAACTGTCTTGCTGACTTATACATGGGGCCCAGTGATTCAACCGCAATGGGCTGGAAAAGATACTGGGTCCCCAGGTTCGCATTGGCGGTTTTGCGCTCAGCTGCAGACTCTGCCGCTGGTCCCGCACTGTTGTTATTAACGAACAGATTAACGTGGCATTTAGTCCTGAAAAACTTCAAGGACACGGAACAGATGCTAACAGTCGACGTGTTTGGTAAGCTTAGACAGAAAACAGAATTACAGAACCAAAGTCACTAGTAGAATGTTGCGAACAAATGCGTTTTCAAATGACGCTTGAAAGTCGACGGTGAGGACGATGACGTCACAAACGACTGTAGGCTGTTCCATGCGCGGGCAGCAGCAACCGGGAAGCGCGATCCCTAGGCTCCAAAGGATTTCGTTTTTGACGAAAAACTGACGACATAACGAAAACTGGTGGTTGTGACAAAAATATTGATTTTTTACGCATTTTGACAAAATCTGCTGAATTTTACTTTCCGACAAACGAAAAATGGCATTTTGGCGGCAAAATTTTTTCAAAAGCCTATTTATCATAAGAAGCACTCAATTTCGGATGGCGAAAAAATGCCGAAATTTGGGATATGTGGCAAAGTTTTTAACAAAGTTTGCATTTTTTGACAAATGAAAAGATAAGTGAAAACCAAAAGCCTCGAAACTGCAAGACTTTATAAAATTAGCCAACAACAGTTGCAGTTATGCACTGCTAAAAAATTTTTTTTTGGTGGTAAAATTTGGCCAAATTTTGAACGACATTTGAATTCTATGACAAACGAAAAATGACATTTTTGGCGGCAAAATACTTTGTAGCCTAGCGATCCCCGATTGTGCTGCAACGAGCCACTGAAACAACGACCCCTGTTGATGAGCTGGAACGCAGACTACGCCTCGTAGTGACGTCAGTTGCGCGGTTGATGCTGTCGGCAAGATACGCAGGTGCTGTGCCGTTGAGAGACCGGAAGACGAGGCACGACAGCTTGAAGATGATCCGTTCCGGAATCCGAAGTCAATGGAGTTCACAAAGTAGTGGTGTCATGTGATCGAACTTCCGGGCACTGAATACAATCCGAGCAGCGACGTGGAGGACGGACTGCAGCCGACAGAGTTGGCGAGCAGGTAGCCCCGCGAGCGTTGCGTTGCCATAGTCACACAAGCGCTGTGACAAGCAATATGATGTGCTGTCGAAACCATTACCTCGGCCTCGGCTTCGGCCTTAAGCATTTGGCCTCAATCATAGAAAGAAGCCGTATGAAGAGAAACTGAGAGTTCTAAAGCTCACCACACTTGAAAAAAGACGACTGAGAGAAGACCTAATCGAAACGTATAAGATAATCACAAAGAAAGAGAACACTAATCCAACTCAGTTCTTCCAATTCACAGAAACTGGTCATGACCTAAGAAGGCACAGTCAAAAACTGTCTCAGGCAAGGAACACGAGTCGTATCCGTCGAATGTTCTTCAGCCAAAGAGTCGTGACGGACTGGAATCAACTTCCTCAGCATGTCGTTGAAGCACCGTCCACTAGTGCTTTCAAGAACAGACTCGACAAGCTTTGGCAACAAGATATGAGCATTTAAAGCATCTGCTTCTCCGCTCGTCAACATACAAGTACAAGTATAAGTAAGTATAGTGCGTTGGCCTTGTTGACACCGTAAAACTTCCAGCTTACGATGTCATTGTCACTTTTTGTCGTTCTACCTTTGACCTCGGTCTTGGCCTCGGCCTTGAACTATTGGCTTTGGCCTCGATTTCGATCTCGTTTAACATCTTTGCCATTGCGTGACTGTTGGCAGGTGTATTTCACAGTGACGTCGGCGAGCACGTTCGCCGACGCGTTCACGTTGACTGCTATGAGTGCTGATCGATGTGTCGCCGTCTGCTGCCCAGTCTCAGCTCGCAACGGATGTCGCACCCTCGCCGTGGCCAGTCTCATGCATAAACTTGCGTCTCTGACCAATTCTTGGCTCTTTAAACTATAGGCCTAACCCTATTTAGTCAAATATTTTGGTTCAGACAGTAGCTACCAGTATTGTATTGTATTGCATTACACATTAGCAACGGATGTCGCACGGGGCCCGTTTCACGTGTGGATCGGCGTTTCTGACCAATTCTTGGCTTTTCAAACTACTACAGTCTGTATACACAGCAGCCTCATCATTTTTGGATAAAAACAAGGAAAGAGAGAAGAAAAGAAGAAAAAGACAGACTGTGTATAGTGAAATGTGTTTAATTCGGACAGCAATGACTTGTAGGTTTATTGTATTCTATTGTATTGGACACGATTGGCAATGGATGTCGCACGCTAGCCATGGCTCGCCTCATTATTCTCGCTGTCTGGACGTTGGCTGTCGCCGCCGTGTTTCCAGTTACAATCTATGCACAGCTGATGCCCACGAGCCGCGGAGCCAGGTTTGACTCATGGAGCATGGTGGCTTTAGCCCAAGTTCCATTACGCCGACTTTCAGACAAAGTGGGGACTTTGTCGCCGACTTTTTTCGTGTATTGTAACAGATTAGTTTCCATTAGAGCAATACAAAATGGTTTGTCGCAGACTTGTCACGTACTTTGTCGCAAACATATCGACATGTCGAGATTTGTGTCGGCGACTTTCACTTTCACTTTCACTGAAACTTCATGATTTCATGACTTGTTACCGTCTGTGTGTTTGTGTCCACGACATTCATGATTTGTGTCCGTGACTTTCCCGCGTGGAAGTTTCGGTAAAAGTTGGCGTAATAGAATTTGGACTTTAATGGCGTAACGGTAAAATATCGGACTTATAGGGTGTTTACACGATCCAACAAAAGTCCAGCAAACTTCCAGCAAATGTATTCAAAACACACGTGTTAATGCTGGACGTTTGCTGGATCATGTAAACACCTATTTTGACCGAGAGGTCGTGGGTTCGACTCCCGGTCAGGTTGCTATAAAGTGGTTACTAGTTGGATGGGTGACTGTCGGCAGACAAGCAAACCATCTCGATATATAACAAACGTTAAGGTCAACTCAGCCTTCCATCCCTCCGGAATAGGTAAATCGAGTACCGGCCTGTCTGGCTGGGGTTAAGGCAGGGCGCGTTCATCTGCGTTGGGTGGCAGCTAATAGTGCGTGATCACATATGGCAGGTGACGCTCCGTAGTTCTGTGATGGGTTTCCTATTAAAAGCTATAAGCCTGCACCCCATTTATCTTTACCTTTACAGCGGCGTGGCATGATGTGTGGTCGTTTGTTTACTTGTCAAGCGGCTCAGGCGTTGACAGTAAATTAGGTAACAGCACAAGCCACAGTTAGGCGAGTTATGCGTTTTTTCTTGAGATTCTTTACATCCGGTGATTTTGACCTTTGTTGTCCGTGCTGTGGAAAACGTTTGCACCAATTATGATTTTTCCCTTTATTTTTCTAGTCAGGAGCGCGTACAGACCGACGCAGCTTCAGACGAGCTAATTATAATGATTACCGTTACGCCTACTAAAATTGCAGACGGCAGTCATCGTTACACCATTATGACCAGATGTATTTTGTGAGACTAGTATAAATGCACCAAATTTATTTTCGGCCGGGGTTGTGCCCCGGACCCCAATGAAAATTTTATGATGTTTCCCAGATCCCTTACTAAGCTGTGGGATAGAAATATCTTTCCCATTTCCCACTCCGTTCCACGCCTCAACCTTTTCAACTTTGAAAAATTTTCTATGGGCACCTATGTGTATTGACGCTGTCATCTGTTATTGTGGAGTGCAGCACTTCACTAAGCTCGAAGTAAGAGTGGTTCGAGTCCACGTTGAAGTGGAAGGTTGAACATTGGTGGCGAGAGTGCGGGGGGGGGGGGTG
>Ga0209367_1013017_pt1 | contig 10779 bp, 8 predicted proteins | sample WorMetLIZISLAND2_FD_187412 | JGI IMG/M metagenome (GOLD analysis project Ga0209367, IMG submission 187412) | Marine gutless worms symbiont microbial communities from Max Planck institute for Marine Microbiology, Germany - Olavius geniculatus... ... | reverse complement strand
ATCCAAGGCCATGCGATCGCTTCGAGAATTCGTGAACCGTATGATCCGCCCCGAGGATTCAGACTGTATTTTGATCCGCCCCGACGATCCGCCCCGCCCCGAGGATTAGGATCACCCTCGCTCCGCAGCGTCGGCCGGCCGGCTGCAGTTTAGTATTTACCGTAAGAAAGACCCCCAAGTTACAACGTGCGTTTAAGCTGTCATATACCTGTTCAAGTTGCTGAGATAACTGATTAAGCTGTGTTACGTTTAAATCATGAATGTGTATTTCTTTGCCGGCAGACATGCCTTCTTAAGCGAATTATAGTATAGTATAAACTTCGTCAAAATATCGCTCAACAACAACAACGTTACTATAATCGTACCCAGGATAAAAAATAACAAAGTTGCCAACTCTTTTTTTGAAAAATGCTTAACGCAACATATTTGACTGCCAGACGAGTCCAAAAATGCTAAATATTTACAATTTTATTAATAATATTTACAATTTTATAACGACTTGTTTGCTACGAAATCGTTTGCTGCTTCATAATTTTACATTATTTTAAACTGTAGTTGTTACAATTAAATGTAATATATGATTTAATTTTCCTAGTGTTTGCAATCTCGGGATTCCGAATCCCGAGATTGGCCGCGTCTCATCCCGAGATTAAGGGATTACAAGAATTCGTCAAAAATGTACTTTTTTGAGTGTCAAATGACACAAATAACAATTCTAACTTTTTAATAAATAAAATATTTAATGCGCGTTAGAGTTCTATTTTTTCTGTGCACTGTAATTTGTGTTTTTACGGTCATAGTCACCATCTTACACTCGCAATAGGCTTCCCTACGGTTGGCCTACTCGATTCTCATGCATGAAATAAGTTTACTATAGATATCAAAACAACGACTGTACTATAGTTTAAGCCTAATCCCAAAACGGGATCCTAGTATTACAAATTTATCAATCCCGGATCCCGGGATTGGGAATTCAATCTGGGATTGCAATCTCTACTTGTACTATTAAAATACCCAAGTCGACTTATTTGACATTTTAAAATGCCAGTTAGCAACCCAGAGTTATGCTTTTGCGAGAAAACGAACAATTTGCGGCCTGCTAGTGTCCGCGACTGATTTTCCAGATTTCGCTCAAAAATAAAATGGCGTCGCGTAGAGATAGAGGAGTTAGTATTTTACGTCCGTGGCTGTAATCTAATCATTGTGCAGTTCCGTGTTTTTATTTTATACTCTCTACGATTTACGAAAACTAAACTTTCGCTGTCTGCGTTGTTAATACTTGGCGTAGTTCACGCAGTGGGGAATTCACGTTACCGGCGTTTCACGTGAATGTCCATCGCCCGTTCATAGAGACGGAAATAAGCATATTCTTTTTTACTTACTTACTTTACGTTAAAGTTCACGACTTCAGTGAGATCCCTACTTCAAAGTGTTTTTTCTGGCACTTGCGGAAAGAATTGAATGGTGGTGTAATGATGTCTTTTGTAGCGCTCGACTAGTAGAGTTCACTAGTGGAATATGAAGCTGGTCGAAATAAGTGTAATTGTACCGCGCTATTTTTTGGCTTATAGGGAGTTTAGGGACGGAATGATATGCAGTGCTGTGGCGGTGTATGGTTGATGAGAAATTATCCTTTGATTTCAAATAGGTAAAAGGTTATCAATCTGTTCTCAAATTTTAGTGATTCATAAAGTGTTTTTGCAAACCTCTATGTCTTATGATTTGATATTTGTAATAAAATTGTTAGGATTTTGCTTAGTTTTCTGTTTACAAACAATTTCCTTACCCTTATATACATTTCAATTTGTAAAACCCATGATCAGTATGGCAGCATTCTTATGAGAATTTTACTGACCAATGAAACGTAAAGTATTTTTTATTGCCAACTGATCCCAAAAACTAGTTTGAAGATTTTTTACACATATGCATTTTTAAGTTTATACATGTTCTGTTAAAAAGTCGATGTTCAGTTAAGATTTTTTAATAGTTCCAGCTCCTTCAGCATAAACAGAAAATTCATCAGCAAAACTGATGAAGCTGATGAATTTTCCGGTTATGCTGAAGGAGCTAGGAAAAACTAATTCTAGTACTAAGCTTAACCTCAACCCTAACCCTGAACCCTAAACACACTAAACCTAACAATAAACCCTAGCTCCACAACCCTAACCTTAACCTTATTTAACCCTTACCCTAATAAAACCCTTATATGATCAGACATAATCACTAAGACTAACCCTAACCCTTAAACCTAACCTCAGTGAAAAATGAATAAATCTAAAAAGTTGAAAACCTAGGTTTTTGTGCGACCATTTGATATTAAATGTTTGTAACGAATAAAAAATCGTCATAGCAACGCTAAAAACACTGCCATATTGATGATGAGATCAGGTAATGTAATGCATGTAAAGGTAAGAAAATTGTTTTTAAACAAAAAAAAGAGAAAAACCCGCAAATTTTGTTTTAGACATCGACCATTAAGACGAAATAGTGTGCAACAAAGTAACTTATAATGCAATGACCCCTTGACAGGTTGATAACCCTTGGCCTTCAAATATTGCTGATTTATTATGCTTATTGCTCTTTGATTGTGTTAATGGTGTTATTGATATATGTTGGTGATACATGACCACGTGATACATTATGCAGTAAACTACATGTGAACGAACTTATTATTGCAGGACAAGCGTACGGAGCAGCAGCGGAAGCTGTTTATTGGTGGTATTCATCATGATACCACTGAGGAATCGATGGAAGCTTTCTACGGAAGATGGGGTGAAATTGTTGACTGTGTCGTTATGAGAGACCCAGCATCTGGAAGGTATATAGAGTAGAGCATATTGTAATCTTTTTACCATTAACACTATTGGCCACATCAAATTACTGTTATTACAGTAGTTGATACTACAGAAGATAGTTTTGACATTAACATTAATCAGCAGAGAGCACTGGCAGTGCTGTTGAGAGTGTTGCTAGTGGTTGTCAAAGTCGGTAGATTGCTAAGAATGTGAACAGTTAACGTATGTTCAGGGATGCACAGGATCCAGTCAGATAACTGGTTGTTAACCATTGTTTTTGTGGATGCTGCATCCGTGGATCCGGCCTGGATTCAGGTTCGGTTGGATCCTACTCAGTATCTGGCCAAATCTGAATCCCATTGAGGTTATGGATTCCAATGATTTCCCAACACTGATCGTGAAACGATTCTTTAACTTCAGTGTGTGAAGTGTAAATTCTTGCATCAAACATGAAATGAAGCAGAACTCAAGTTCTGCTAGTCATCAGTAGGTGTATAACTGATACTAGATATGGTTTTTGTGGTCCAATGTCTGCGGATCCGGATGAATTCCGGATCTGTCTGGATCTGAACATTTTGTATTCGGTACACTTCTATTTTTGTTGTTGTTAGGTCACGAGGGTTTGGCTTCGTCATGTACAGCACAATTGAAAGTGTGGATGAGGCTTTAAACAATAAGCCTCATATTCTTGATGGCAAAGAAGTTGATCCCAAGCGGGCAGTGGCCAAAGAGGTCAGTGATGTTACAGAATCATTTGCATGGTGTGGTTAATGGTTATTTTCTTGTCAAAGTTATTATAATGGGCAAAGTTTGATTGTGTTGTCGCTTACTTTTTAATTTGTGATGAAAGTTGCTTTCTATCTTTTGCTGGCATAGTTTTTAATTGCAGTGAACTTTGAAGCTTTATTTAAATACTAATTTGTTGACATTTGGGCAACTGTTGTTGCATTCCTCGGAACAAGTTTTGTTTTCTGCTAGATATCACCACAGCAACTTAGCAACCCGTCTCAGAGCTACGGAATATTACCTGCCATAATATTATGTGATTAGTTCATCAGTTCACCTGCCATCTGAAATAGGTGAAAACACCATGCCTGAACCCAAGTCAGAGAGGCTGGTGCTTGATTTACCTACTCTGTAGGGATGGAAGGCTGGGTTGGTTTTGATGGTTGGTTATATACTGTGATTGTTTACCTGTCTGCAGACATCCACTCATCAACCCAGGAGTTGAACACATAACCTCTTTACTATAAAGTCCAACATTTCAACTGTTACGCCACCATGTTGCATCACGTTTGTAGGATTCCGTACCTGGTGGTGGTGCAAGAGTGAAGAAAGTCTTTGTGGGTGGCATCAGCCCGGACACTACTGAAGACCACATGCAGGAATATTTCTCCCGATACGGTCGCATCGAGAGCGTGTCCGTAATCACAGACAAGGAAACAGGGAAATCCCGAGGCTTCGGATTTGTCACGTACCTTGACTACGACCCTGTTGACAAGATCTGTAGTAGGTTTACTTCAGCTGCACTTGTTGAGTGAAGGAAAGCATTCTTGTTGTGTTACAGCCAGTGAATGTAAAGAAAAATACTGGCTAAAAGTTAAAAAAATGTTCACATAGCAATTGTGTAAAAGTATTTAACAATAAGGTAAAAATATTTATGCATAAAAGCTGTTTGTTATTGATCTGTACAAATTGTGTAAAACATACAAAAATTTTATGAAGAGTTTTTTATAGCATTTTGAATGGTATTTATTTGTTTATTTTGTTTGGCCTGCTCATAATGTGTATTATAGTAATATTACACTTTTGTGTTGTGCTTTTTACTTGTATTTTTCCAGGGTTATCAATTATTGCATTTCAAGCAGTCGTAGGGTGTTTTTGTCCATATTTCTCTGCATGCTGGATGTTTTTTGTTTGGCCCTTCTATTTTATTTTCACCTTAGCTAATTAGCTTGGACTGCATTATCTGCATGCCCATTAAGAGTTGGAACATAATGAGTTTTACAGGCCAAGATACCCAGCCACTGGCAACCAGCAATATCTAAGAAATGACAGATTGGATCTATATTTAACTAGTAAAGCAATAAATACCAGTTAACGAAAAGTGTTATGCGATGTTTACAGGCATGCGGACACACGAAGTGAATGGTCAGCAGTGTGAGGTGAAGAGAGCGCAGGCGAAGCCAGATGACGGCATGGGACGTGGGGGTGGCGGACGAGGTATGTTCACTGTTCAGCTCTTGCAACTAATTTAACATAGTTTATTTAGATGCATTTTATTGAGCAATAGTCATGGTGTAGTGCAGACTGACTGTGGCCATGATGTGCCATGATCTCAACACCTGAACAAAAATACCTCGTTAGCAGCCGCTTAAACTGTTCTAAGTTAATGTCCGTTTATCTCAGATGAGCTGGAAGGTTGTACAGCCTTGGATCTGCAGCAGCAAAACATCTGTCTCCCTGGCTGATTTTATGTGTACTTTTTGTCTGCATCTTTTATGTGTATTATGTGTACAATTTTATTTTTTTAGGAAAATATCTGCTGTTTGTTTTATGTCCAGATTTGATAGAACTATATAGAGAGCATCTAAAGCTTTATGATCCACTGACTGCCACCTTCGTGCTGTTTTTTACTGTGCTGTCTTTTTTTGCCTCTCAAGCTTTTTCTGTATCTTTGCCTAATAATTGAAATTTTATTTTTCTGCATATCCGTTTATCGATTGTTACATTTAAATCCCGTCACCTTTTCGCTTTTGCCTATCTAGTGACCTACATGCCAGTGCCTCGGATTTGATTTTTGACCATTGGCACTACTAGAAAAGTTCCCGCCTCACAGGTGGTCCACGCCGTTACGATGGCTGGGTCCACTCCATTACCCAGCAACTCAACACCCCTCAAGCTGCCTGTGGAGGGAAGTTCATAGGGGTATAGGAGGCAAGGTGGGGGCACACATACCTAAGGCCCAGGACTTAAACGCCACAGTCGGGGTTTGCGACCGTGCAACACAGAAGGCGCCAAAGGGGTATGACAAACAAACAGACGGACAGACAAACTTTCCATGCATTATAGTAAGATATAAATATGTTACTGATTGACCAATTAATTTTGAGTGATTATAGTACATACTTGAACCATGATGAATGTTGTGTGTGACGTGCTGTGAAATGCAGGTGGACGGGGAGGTCGTGGTGGTGGACGTATGCCTGGTGCTGGGTATGGGGGAATGCCTGGAGGCTATGGTGGTGGCGGTGGTTATGGAGGTGGATATGGAGCTGGTTCTGGAGGATACGGTAAGCATTCTGAGCTGCCTTTTGTGCTTCCTTTAATGCGTTACGGCAGTTAAGTATTAATTACCAGTAATTGATTAATTGTTGAAAAAATTTACGGATTATAATTTTTATAATTGATTTCATTCGGTTAAAAGTTTGGACTACTTAACATACTTACGTTACGTGTCCTTGTAGTCTTAGGACTTAACGCCACGCTAAAGTTAATTCGTCCATCATCATCATCATCATCATAACAGCTTAAATGAGTGATAATCAATGTTTATAGTCTGATTTTATTTCACTTAGGACATGTTATTAAGATTTGTTAGTTTAACAGTCTGCACTTTGTGAGCTATGACTGCACAATTTGTGTGGACTGCTGTTTCGATTTTGCTTCAGTTTGCAAAGTTAACAAGCAGTGACTGAATTCTGCGGTCTTCCCTGACTACAAAAATTAATCTAATTTAATGGAAATTGATCATTTAAAAATTTTACATTGGTAGCAGCCCTGTTACATGTAGGTGGTTCATGCATAAAAACATGGAGCATAAACATGCTTTGTTCAGCTTGAGAATTTGGATACTGCAGTTTTGGAAATGATGGCCCTTCACTTCACTGATGAGGCTAGACTTTGCTTCCAAAACCCTCTGAATGCTCTATCTACGTAAAGCATGTTGTCGACTTTTTTATGTACCACCCTGTAGGTTGGCAGTGTAGCATAACAGCAGCACCGTGTTGGAGTTGATGTTTTTAAAAACTATTTTGTCAATAAATACTGGCTTTACAAAACACCGACTTCACTGTACCAAAGAGAGTGTGATTGTTTGGGAGTCAGTGATTCGTGATGACGGTCCTTCTGTTTAGAACTTGGTCAGTAGCTGGGAGAAGATTTGCTTAAGAATGATAGATTCTACATGACTGCTATGCTAAATTTTACTTTTCCGACATTTGTTTTTGTTCTGCTCTACATTTAGTTTACCTGTATGCTGTTTTGTTCGTTACACTGCATTGCATTAGTTTTGATTAAGACAGGCTGTGCGCTCTTACTGCAGTAACTTTGGTGGTCTGAGCTGTCTACCTTTCTTGAGATAGTAATATGAACGTCAGCTTTTTGAGATAGTACTACTAATAAATGTTATGGATTATTGATCTAGTGCTGCCGTAGCTACAAATGTGACTAGTTAGTATTGCCAGCAGAAGCAACAATGGTATTGTTTTTAGCCCGTAAAACCCTGGTGAATTTCAAATTCAGGGTTGCATTGTTTTTTGTGTATGCATGATTGTAACTGCAGCTACCCATGGGCAGTACTTAGCTTTGAGCAAAGTTTGACAGTCTTGTTGTTATTATTCGTATTATTATAGTGCTTATGTATTTTGCTGCCTGTTCTGTGGCTAGGTGCATATGGAAGCTATGGTGCAGCTGGGTGGGGCCAGGCTGATGGAGGTTACGCCTCACGTATGTTGCTTCCTTTTACACAACTGATTCAGATCACAATTCAATGCATTCAGATATGTACAGGGTGGACCAAAAAATGTGGCACCTTACTTTTGTTCATATCTTCGCCATCGTGGCCCATCGTGTACATGCAGTCGTACATAATCATTCTGTCTCCATGTGATATTTTTGTTGAATGCTGCAAATCTGGATTAGGATAATTAGTTGGCACGGCCCCACACTGGGGCATTGCACTGATGATTTAGCATGTGGGTAAACCATTCTGTATGTAACCAGCCACCCAGGTCAATTCAACCTGGGTGGCTGGGTAGGCGCAATGCATACCAGCAAAAGCTGGGATGTAAACAGGCACCCTGTGCAATGCACTAGGCTCATATCCATGGCTTCATTTTCATCCTGCAGTGTAAACTGTTTAGTGGTTGAGGGCTAACGAACTAGCGATGAGTGCTCCCCTTATGGCTTGAGAAGGACTTTGTGTTTTTTTCTTTTTTGTCCACCCTGAAATGATAGTTTTCGGAGCAGACTTGTGTTTTGCTGGTTTATTATTATCCTTATTTTTATTTTTTGCCACAAGATCTCTGAGCTCCATCAGCCAATCGGTGCAAAACTTTAATACATGGTGGGAAGTGTGCTGCTCAATTTTATAATCCCGGTCCAAAATTTTGGGGGGCTCTCCCTAAAAGTATTTAGGGTCGAAAAACATGCAGAACTTGGCATGATTTTGGACGATTTCAAACTTTGACAGTGAATATTTCCGGAATGGGTGAAGGCAGCTAAAATTGGATAAGTACATTTTGTACCGCAATTCCTTCCATGTTCAGCAAAAAAAGTTGAGTGAACTTTGGTCCACTAACTACAAAGATTTAGTGGTGACATCATACCCACATAAATAGACTTATTTGGAAGACCATATTTTGGCCCTTAGGGCGTGTGCTACACTAGCGCACACCCGATTGGGGATGGGGGTTCCGCAACAAGTTTTTTCAAAGGGGGTAACTTTGGGGGTAAGATGAGTAACCCCACGAAACTTCACGTGACATGCCGCTAGGTAGGGGTGATAATGTGGGTACAATTTTTGGGGGGCAACACCACCCTCTTAAAATTTGGGAGGGCAAAAATGTGCAAAAATCAGCGTGATGTGCGACAACTTTTGACTTTGGTGAGTATCTTTGGAACAGATTGAGACATAAAAAATTGCAATTGCTGCTGATCAATTACGGCCCTTCATGCTGTGGGTGAAAAATGGTAAACTTTGATCCACTAACAAAAAACGTAAAAAGTTATAGGCACGTATGCTGACAATGTGCATTCTGCGTATGCTAGGGCATTTGAGTTTGGTCCACGCGACTTTGCTACAAGTGGAATTTCAATCTCCTGAATTTTTTCCCCATTGGACTTACAGTGCTGGCTGGACTCATGTTGGGCTCTGTCCCAAATTCCTAGTTTATGCTATACAGCAGTAGAAATATTTGCCTGGCTTAGTTATTGTCATTCAGTTTATTACATTGTTGGATTGTTGACAGCTTATGGAAGTGGTCTTGGCTCGGGTTATGGTGATGGCTATGGAGGAGGAGCAATGAAGGGGCAGGCTTATGCTGCAAAAGCACCTGGCCCTTATGGTGGTATGAAACTACATTGTTTGGGTCCATTATTATCTGTAGTTCTATTATTATGTTAAAGAATAGCAGCTGCTTAATGTCAGTAAGTGATATTTAACTGTCTTGATTTGTATGGTTCACAAAGTATCCATTATCTAGTCTTCACTGAACTGAGGTTGCTTCATGACACTGTTGGCTTGGGAAATTGGAAAGGCAGTTAATCTGTAAAAACATCCTGCTGCAGTAATCCCAAAATGTTCATTTTTGTGGTACTTGGCTTAACGTGGAGTAACTCCGGAAAAATTGGCCATTTATGCTAGGAACTGAAAATGGCAACTGCAGTGTACTTTGACTGAAGTGGCACGCGGTGCAAGAATGCATATATTCTGTTTTTTGAGCTGTTTGATATACAGTGATGTTGATGAAGTTGTCAAGTCATACAGCTCTTGGGCGAGAAATTTATCAAAATGTAGGCTTACTCAGGGAGCTCAGAAAAGAACAGATATAACAAACAGCAACTACCATTGTTATGCAGCATTCTATTAGGCTCCAGTATTAGTCTGTCCATCCATCTGTCTATCTAAACACTAGAATCAGATGCAAAGAAAAACTAGAGTTAATGTGGAAGGTGAATGTTCCCCAGGCAAGATATTCGTCAAAGGGTAGGTTTACCCGGGGAGCTAAGAAAACAGTGATGTAACAAACAGTAATGATGCAACAAAGACTGACCATATAGTTGAACGGACAGCTGCATATACACCGTGTCTGAAAAAACGGTCAAAATTGTTTTCGGCATAACTTTGTCAAATTTCCACCAACTTTAATAATTTGTGGCACAAAGATGACCAAGACGATATTATTATGTACAGTGCACTCATTTACCACCTCAGCTAATTTATGTCAACGCACTACCGTGTGAAACGCATATGCTCCAAATTGTTACTTTACGCTGTTATTATTTGTATCAGATGGCTCACCTTGGCATCATCAATTCGACAAAGGGTGCGGCGTGGTTTAATAATTTTGAGGTATTAAATATTTTATGCTGAAAACAGCAGGCAACAAAATAGCTGGCTAATGAGCTTAAAACACATCTAATCGATGAGTGAATGCATTTCATCAGTCGATCATTGATTCTGCTGTCAGCCATTGCTTCTTTGTATCCGGAGCACACTTTGCCATAAATTCTAATTTGCGAGCGAATTGTTATACAAACTTATAATTCTGTTATATAATTCACATTTTGGTGTATTTTGTGCCTTATTAACTCGTTACAGAGTTTACTTGAGACAACAACGCAGCATTATGCAACAATTTGGAGCACCTATGTTTCACATGGTAGTGTATTGACATAAATTTGATGAGGTGGAAAATGAGTGAGCCTTACATAATTTTGTCGTCTTAGCCATCAACTTGCCAAAAATTATTAGAGTTAGTAAAAATTTGACAAAGTTATGACAAAAACTATTTTGACTGTTTTTTTCTGAGACACGGTGTATAATGTCTGAACTAGGCTGGCATCTTTGCTTGTTGATGGTGAAGCACTGTGTGATGCACTGTGCAGGTGGTTATGGCACAAGTTCGGCTTACTCGGCGGGGGCTGGCTATGGCGGTGGATATGGTGGTGGCTATGGGGCCGCAAGCGGAGGGGCCTATGG
>Ga0209367_1013016_pt1 | contig 10780 bp, 9 predicted proteins | sample WorMetLIZISLAND2_FD_187412 | JGI IMG/M metagenome (GOLD analysis project Ga0209367, IMG submission 187412) | Marine gutless worms symbiont microbial communities from Max Planck institute for Marine Microbiology, Germany - Olavius geniculatus... ... | reverse complement strand
TTGATCAACGCATTGAATTCAAACTTGCCACATTGACGTACAACATTCTCAACTCCTCTCAACCTGCTTATCTACGTTCTCTGCTCAATTATCACACTCCCACACGTTCTCTGCGTTCTGCCACCACCAATTTTTTGTCGGTTCCACGTGTTCGTACAACCTTTGCCTCCCGCGGTTTTAGCATTGCAGCCCCCACAGTTTGGAACTCACTACCCTCTAGCATCCGTAGACACTTTCCGCCGCCTTCTTAAAACTCACTGCTTCCAGCAGGCCTACTGCTTCCCCTAGCGGCTCAGCCAAGTGCCTCAGATTCGGCCACTGGCTGACACTGTGCACTTTAAATATGCACATACTTACTTGCTTGCTTACTTACTTTAAGAACTCTCTGCATGTTCAGTGACTTAAGTGACTGTTTCCGAACGGTGTATTTTTTGTCTGTTTGTCTCTCTGTCCTATCATCTGTTTGTTTTGTTCATTTTATGTTGTTCTTTGCATGTATGTGCAAATAAAAAGCTATATTACACTAGCTTGCTGTGACTTCAAAATATTGTTTATAGGAACTCGAATCGGAACATTGCAAGGAATGATAATGTCTGGAGTTTTATGTCGACACTTCGGATGGAAATCAGTTTTCTACGTATTTGGTGAGAATTTAAATTGTTTTCTTGTCGCCAACAGCCACATTTAAACATGTTTTTTTTAAGTTTTGAGTGACAAATAGGGCATGCGTATTTTTTAATATGTGCAAAACTATAGCTTGTCTTAACTAATATTTTGAAGTTATTTTTATTTTGGGATACAATATCGCGATTATAGCGCGATTTCTCATTGACAGCTAAGATTTTTTTACCTTCTAAAGACTATTTGTATTTTTATAACTTAGCTGCCTGTCCGCTTCTGGGCACAAATTAATGTGATACCCTATTTAAGTAAGTAAGTAAGTAAGTAGTCTGCATTTGTAACGCGCCATAATGTCAAAACAGAAGTTCGAATCGTAGGCGCGGATGGTATAGCAGTTAGTCGATGGCGGTCTAGCCGGAGAAAAAAATGAGTCTTGAGGTATCGTCGAAAGGTGTTTGTAGTGGAAGCTGTCCGAATGGTAATTGGTAAACTGTTCCAAATACGAGGTGCGGTTGAGCTGAAAGCGCGGATAGCGAACACTGTGTTGTCTGTTGGCTGAGACAGCAGTTGGTGGTCGGATGATCGGAGTTGACGTGACGTTGAATAGTCGCTGAGCTGGACCGACAGATGTTCTGGCTGACCAATGTTCAGTGATTTGTATGTTAGCACCGCCGTCTTGTATATGACCCGCTGTCGCACTGGCAGCCAATGCAGTCGGTTCAAAACTGGAGTAATGTGATCATGCTTTTAGTAGAAGTGACTATTCTGGCTAGTGAGTTCTGAACCCGCTGAAGCTTAGCAAAATTGGTATCTGACATCTCGACGTATAGTGGATTGCATTAGTCTATAGTCGAGAGTGAACCACGGCACAGGCGACAGTTTGAGCCATTTCATCGGTATGTGACGACCTGGTGTGCAGTAGGGCTCGCATGTGGTAGAATGCCGCTCGACACGTGTTGCTGACATGCTCACTGAAGGTCATATGTGCGTCAAGCTTAAACAGCTTCAATGACTTGGAGATCGGTACGTTATGGCCGGCGACATCGATTGATAACACAGAGTTAGTGCACCTTGACTTCTGTGCAGTGGACAACATAATAGCTTCTGACTTGTCAGGGTTTGCCAGTCCATTGCGAAGAAACCACTGACACAGCTCAGTTAGGCATGCTTGCATGTTGTTAACTTAAGTACTTAACTGACGCAGTAGAACTTATGTATTGAAAAAAAACACTTCTGCGGGCGCACATGTAGGCCTACGATAACATTAATTTTTATTTATAAGTATCACAAACGTTTGTAGGCCTACATGTAGGCTATATTGCGTGTGTAGGCGCACTGGGTGTAGTCTGTTCAATTATGTGGTTCTTTCTGGTATACGATTCGCCGGCTCAACATCCTCGCATTAGTATCGAAGAGCGAGAGTACATCGAAAAGGCGTTGAACACGAAGGATCGTGAGGTGTGTATATACACGGTGTTTCAAATAAGACACCCTTTTTCTTTCATTCATTAATTTTAATTCACTCAAATAATTGTCAATTTACACGAAATTTTCAACAGTTGTAGCTGAAGAAATACTACTTCAAAATACCGTGTGGCGCTAAAAAACGTCCCGAACTTTGAGTAACTATAACGGCCCGTATACTTTATAGCGAAAAATTTTCTTTCGCACTTTTGTGGACCAATATATACTTCTACTTACTTATAAATTTCAGTGATCTCACTAATGACACAAGTGAATGCCGCTCAATGACGTAAGGCGAGTTAAAAATCCAATTATATAAAGACAGCGCTCCATCACACCGCAACAAAACAACTCCAAATTTTCTTTGACAGAACATGCTTGATTTCGTCAGCTTACAAGAATGAACACCGCATTAAACACATTTGAATCAGTTAAAGTATTCAGTTTGGGATATTTTGCAAGACACTGTTATGAAGGAAAGCGTGAACCGTTTGCGAACCTCAAAGATCTTCAGAATGTTATCACAGACAAACGGCTTGATGTCGACATCAGACAGCCAGAATCAAAAAAGCCATATGTCATTAAGAAAAGCGTCTAGCAGCAATGGCAAAGGAAAATAAAGGACCTATTCAGCACATATTCTGCTGATGAGTTAACTGATAATTCGGCCCACTGCGGCGTTTTGGCGTAGCCTGCGTACGAGCGGTAACGCAAATAATGAACCGCTTGCAAAAATTGCGTTATGGCGTGTAACGCTATTTTTGTTTGTACCACAACTAATGCAGAAGTGTTTTGGGCAAAACTTCCTACACATATTCGAAAATGTTTGTCATTACATACATGTTTTTGTGCTTATTCAATTCGACCACTCGACCACACTTCAGGTTGACGCGATATCTTATACAAGAAATGTTACTATGTGGAGTAACATCAGCAAATTGACACAGTTTGACATATTCACTGGACTGCATAAACAATCTCATCACAGTGACTATAACGCTATTGTTTGAACACAGCATATTATGCACAAAGCACATCAGTTTTTTTCTAATAATACAAATGTTCAAAATTTATCCTCTCCAGGCAACAGATCAATTCTCTAACTGATTCCCATGATCTAAAGTCAAATAGTTTACAATAAACTGAGTTCCAGTATGCATTTAAATGGTTTACAGTACTACTTGAAATATTAAAACACTCAAGACCATATGATAAAACTGGATAACAGTAACTTTCTATTAGGTGAAGCTTTATCAATTCTGACACCCCTGAGCTATGAACCAAAATATTTATCGCCGCCACTGACGGAACCGATTATAAATCTATATGGCGATCTTGAGTCATTGCTGACTCCAGATTATATTTTGTGATTCCTAACTATTAAAAATAAAATGTCAACTGACATAATGATTTTGCAGTCTATCTCAGCAAGTTATGAACCGATTCTGATGATATTTAACGGACGGGTGGAGAGTAGCCCATCAATCGCTCACATTTCAGCTCGAATTAGAGCGCGTTGCACGAACGTGGTTCAGCTTTAAACTCGTATCGAATTCGGAACGACTCTGTGACTGGTCGGTGTTTCAGGGCAAGCGTCCGCCCGTGCCGTGGCTTTCGCTTGCGACAAGTCTACCGGTATATGCACTTGTGGTAGCGACCATTGCATTCGATTGGGGCTTCTACATACTTCTGGCGTGTCTACCGCTGTACTTCAAGCATATACTGCATTTTGATGTCACCGCTGTAAGTTGATATTTTAGTCCATTTTGAATGCTTTTAAAACTAACAGTTGTGTCACCTTTTTATGCAGATAAACCGTAAAACCAGCTTCCAGTAAGGGCGATAATGGACGTCTTTGTTTGCCAGCGAGGATAATGTCAGTCACTGACAGTAGTAGTCGTTCGTAAAAAATGTCTTGAAGGTTTCCGAAGTCAAAATGTAATCTATTTTAACAAACGAAAATTTGTTTACATTCGTATAAAGTTGAAACTGACAGCACGGCTGTTTACTTTGTAGTGTCGCAGGCACTATCACGCACGGAAGCGGGTCCAAAAATGTCGGGCGGTGGGTTGATAGCCTTGAAAACCGTCGAGTACAAAGTGATCTGCCATTGGTTTTGTCACTGGAAAATGTTAAAATTATTCTGTAGTTTAAGTCTACGGCAATTTCTGCTTACAAATGTGCTGTTTTGAAGTGTTTTCGAAATGGCACTGTGTAGCCTAGACATATAAGATTATTGAGTAACCTCACGTGTGGCAGATGGGGAGGCACATTAGATTACATTACATAACAGCTTTTTAACGTGGCCTAAGTAAAAACAGCTAGGACCACAGATAAAAACGCAAGTTATGACAAAAGTAGGCCTACAGAAGAGACTGTGTAAACAGAAATGTTTTCAGTTCACGGCGAAACTGTGACAGTGTGTTGCATGCGACGATGTCTGGTGACAGACTGTTCCATAGTCGAGCACCAACGACGTCGAAGGCTCGGTCACCAACAGTTACGCACTGCGACTGGGGGACATCCAGCTGGTGTGTTAGTGAGGGCCACAGAAATCGTATTGACAGCATGTCGGACAAACGTCGCAGATCTGCAGCCAGGTATAATGGAGCTGTGCCGTTCAGTGAGCGGTAGACGATCGTCGCCAGCTTGAACTGCACATGCTAGGGCGCTCTCAACATATGGAAACTGGCGAGTGTGTCGGTGATGTGGTCCGAGCGCCGCAGGCCGGCGATGGATCGTGCGGCAGCGTTGAGTACCGACTGGAGTCGGCTGTACAGGTTGCTTGGTAAGCGTACCAGAACAGCATTGCCGTAGTCCAGTCGGGACAGGACAAGAGCGAAGACAAGCGTATGGTAAACGGACGTCGGCACTGAACGTCGAATGCTGCGCAGCTGACGCAGAACGGCAAAGCAGCTGGCAACGGTTTCCTGAACGTGGCATCGCCTGCTAAAGTCAGAGTCGAAGTAAATTCCAAGATCTCTGACTGATTTCGACGGGTTGACGAAGTCGGACCCGATTCTAAGAGCTGACTTGGGCAGTTGATGACAACGACGAGCTGTCGCACACTAGAGCAGGTCGGTCTTGCCGGTGTTCAACTGCAGACGGTTAGCTAACATCCACGCGGCGACGTCGTCGACACACGTAGACAAGCGCGCCTGGAAATCGGCGAAAGCAGATGGTCTGCACGAGCCGTATACCTGGGTGTCGTCGGCGTACAGATGTGGCCAGAAGCCATGCCGCTCTACCAGACCAACTAAATCAGCAGTATACCTCCACATTGTCTGGATACGCCGCCATAAGAATATTTGACGTGCTACAACTATGTATAACTATGCTGTACAGCGTCTATGGCACGATGTGTCTGTCTGTGTGTCGTCCGTCTGTGAGTCACGCATGTATTGTGGCTAAACGGTGCAAGATAGGGCCTAGGTTGCAATTGATCACTGATAGAAAGTCGCATAATAGCTTTCAAATAACATGAAAATCAGTGACCTTGGATGATCCTAAAGGTCAGTGCTGCAACAGGAACTGTATAGGGTGTAGCGCGTCTAAGTTTCTTGTTTTATCATGGTAGCTGTTTGTGTTTCCAACATTAATGACGAAAGTGTTGCCATTTAAGCTGCGTGTGTTCACCGTAACGTTCTATTGTAGAACGGTTTGTTGTCGGGGCTTCCATTCTTGCTGTCATGGTTTATCACAGTCGTTACGGGCATTGTCGCTGACTGGCTGCGCAGCAAAAACATCTTGTCCACAACAAACGTCAGAAAGTTGGCTAATGGTTTAGGTCAGTCGGATAAATGCCAAAAATGGATCTTTTCTATATACATACAGTTTTACGCATCTGCCTGTCTTAACAAAGTATTTGTTTGTCCAAAGGTTGCCAAAAAATTTACTGCATGCTACCTAAGCTTACATATGTCGTTTGTGGTTCAAGTTTCCAGTGATGACACTTTTAAAACATAAAATCGTGGCCTAGTACTATAATAAAGCGTGCAACATTGTGTTTGTCTTTCTGTCGTTACAGTTTTAGGTGAACACAGCGTTTTCAAATAGATGTGGTTACTTGATACCTTGTTTACACGATGAAGCTGGCTCGACGAGCGCACACATCAGGCACACATCAAGCTTTCATCAAGCAGACCTGACGGGACCTGCTGCTTCAAGGATAGGCTTAACCTGACCACGTGTCTATGATTATAACCCAGCCAGCTCGACGACTGCTTGCAATAGCTTGCAACAGCATGCATGTTTAATAACTCAAGCATTCATGAAGCATTCCTCAAACGCACATTAAACACACATCGGGCCAGTTCAATGTGTGCTCAATGAGCTCTCGATTTGTGCTTGATAAATTCTTGACGAGCTATGCCGTTGCAATCTATAGACTTAAACCAGCTTGATGAGTGACCGACGCAAGCACTCGACAAGCGCTTGTCGAGCCAGCTCCAGCTCGACGAGCGTCGTAAACAGGGTATGAGGCTGATAATGAGTTTGATCACGAATGTACCTGGCGTACGTAAGGCCTGCAGTTATTTGAGATGAACAACGCTACGCATACAGTAAAACACTTTTGAAATACACACAGGCAACTGGTTTTGAACTGCATTTGAACGTAGCTTACTGTATGTTTCTCTGTAGGCGGTCATGTCTGAATCAGTTGCTGGCCGCTTGATTGAATGTTTTCAGGATCTATGTTACCAGCTATTTGCCTGATAGCGACTGGTTATGTCAGTAATAACCGGACACTTGCCGTCTGTCTAATCACAGCTGGTATCGGCTTATCGGGAATCGGGTACGCCGGTTGGGGTGTGAACCCTCTTGATCTGGCTCCGCAATATGCAGGTGTTAATAATCTTGTAGTCTACTAGGCAACTTAGACTAGTAGGGTTTTGCAAAATAATTACTAATTCTTCAAAGAGAAGTAGTCAGAAATAAGTTAAAAGTTGACGGTATGTTAGTTGTCTTAGATAATATAGAATAGATACGTGATGTGCTGTAACTATAAAGAATTGTAACGGCTGACTCAAAATTAACTCCTATCCATGGCTACTTTCATGCGATGATCAAACTTTACTTGGCCCCGAAAATATTTTACACTGTTTGAATCATATTCCGCGACAGTCGTCTTCTTTTGCTGTTATCTATTCATGTAAACTTATAGTTACGATTTTATTAGCGCTCGTGTTAGATTTTAGGCTATGCGTGGTGGGTTCTCACTGCGCGCGTTAAGCCCCGGTCACACCGCGTGCACGCATGCAGGACGCACGAGACGCACAATAGAATTAGTTATGCGTCGTTGTGCGCCCAACTTTTGTCCATATTTTGGAGAAGCTATAGTGAGTTCGCAACAAATGTACAGCGTACTGCTATAGCGCACTGGGCGAATACAGGGCGCATATTTAGCGTGTGCATTGCGTACATGCTAAAATCAGAAAAATTAAAGCACATTCTGGTTGTCTTTGGGAAGTTTGGAAAAAGGATCAGCATTGGTGAAGCCTAGATCACCAATTTTAACACATTTCTTAGCCCAGAAGCACTATAAATCTGAGCATTTCACGCTGATCCTATACCGCCGACGTCTGCCCAGATAAACTTACAGTCAGCATCTACGAGTGCCACGAAGACAACAGAGTAGAACCATTTGTAGCTGTGACTGTTGTAGGGCCTGGTATATGGAACCGCTGTCAAAAGACATTTGAAGTTGACGTGCTTGTCATCAATTGCACCACAAGTATGGGGGAAAGTTCTACGTCTCAATGGGTGTTCGCTACATCTCAGCCGACGAACATACGACGAATATCGAGCGAGTGCTCCGCGTGTATCGCGTGTATCGGGCGTTGGTCCATCGCTGCCCGCGCATGTCCGGCGTCCTTCTGGCGTCCTTCTACGTGTACATTTTTATGCACTGAGTTCCGCGCCCAATTTTGAACATGTTTAAAAGTGTGCGCGGAGCTCGACGCATCAAGCGAATGGTCGCAAATCAAAAACGTTGGTGCAGCGCGCTCGACGAACGAGTAACGAATGACCACGAACAACGGCGCATAAACCATTTTTCAGTGCGCTCTTCGTGCGTTCTTCATGCGTTCACCTGGTGTGACCGAGCCTTCAGTCTGCATTGATGTCTTTGTAAATAGTGATTGTAGAATTCTTTTTCAGTTACTTTATTTTAGCGAGTTTATTTTCGGGCGTTACGCGCTGTACAGATTCCATCATTACTGTTATTCGGTGAGATTTATCTAAGATGTTAATAACTGTAGGAACGCTGATCGGGATTTCTAATACGCTGGGGTCTCTGACGGGATTCATTGGACCTGCAGTCGTTGGGGCACTGACAGATAAAAATGTAAGTAAGCATACCGTAGTGAAAACTAGTAAAAAAAACAGCATTGTAATTCAGCTCAAAGGTATTCAACGTCCAGCGATTTGAATTTTTAACTGTCATCTGTACAAACTTTCTAGAAAATTAACTTTGTTCAATTGTGTCTAACTGTAAATGTTAACTCTCGGCCGTTAATGCACAGATTACCGTAGCAAAAACGTTTTTCTGTTGCGCAGCAAACGCCCGAGGCTTGGAGGAAGGTGTTCTATATAACGGCAAGTATCTATGCATTCAGTACAATCTTCTACGGACGGTTTGCATCTGGCGAACAAGAGTCGTGGGCGGCGTCTAAAGATGTCGACGTTGAACTTACAGTTTATGGGACGGAGCAAAGAGACCACAAACGTTGACCACGAACAGTATCATTAGGCTATGTTGTTGATGTTTGTACTATACGTCAGGCCTACACGGTATACGGAACGTCTGCACTCTGTTGTGATGGTTTTATTTCCGTTTCAGACTTTCTCACACGTGAAATAAAGCGCAGACAAAACAGAAAAAAAACTAAAACAATTTTGGTGTCACATTATGTAGTAACTTAAAATTTAATGCGCATGTCAAAACATCGATTCGTGTACATTTTTGGAAATTCTAGGAATGCGCGCCCGTAGAATTTGTATTCAAATTATCATACCTGTCCGCAGCACGTAACATGGCAACATTTCGCGAGGTTACCTTTAGTGGCCTTAAACTTGTTAGCTTCAATACCCTAAATTACTGGCCACTTTTATAATTTTCATTTTTTAAAAATTATTAGGGAACCCGATGCCGGTAAGATGTGCGTTGGCGAGCTCTGGTTATTGTCTATTTCACATGAAAAATTCAGGGGACAGCAATTTGAGGGGCAGCACTCGATATGGGGTCGAATGGCTTTCCGAGAAAGTTGATTTTGGGTCGGTCACAGTCCACCTGTGCAACATTGTTGTTAGTGGACCAAAGTTCAACAAACTTTTCATCCTGTTCGACCACAACGTTGTCAGATTTTCTATGTCGTAGTTCGTTCTAGAGATATTCGCGATCACGTCTAAAGTTGTCCGAAATTGTGCCCAATTTTTCACGTTTTTTTCGCCAAATTTTTTTGGGAGTGCCCCCTAAATTAGGGAATTTAGGTGATAAAAACAAGTTACATGTGAACTGTGAAAATTTCACGGCAATCAACTTACGAAGCTCGCAAAGATCTGGCGACGAAAAAAAGAAAAGAAAAAAGAAGAAAATACATCTGCATGAGACCGCCGAGAAGTACTACACCGTGTTTAAAAAACAGTCAAAATTGTTTTTCTCATAACTTTGTTAAATTTCACAAGTTTGATAATTTTTGGCATAAAGATGGCCAAGACGATAGAATTATGTAAGGTGGACTTATTTCGCACCTCACCTAATTTATGTCAACACACTACAATGTGAAACACAGATGCGCCATATTGTTACATTTTGCAGTGATTATTTGTATCCGATTGCTCACCTTTGCCTCATTAATTCGACAGAGGGCGCCACGTGATTTATTAATTTTGTGGTATTAAATATTTTAAGGTAAAAATAGCAGACAACAAAATAGCTGACTGATGAGCTTAAAACATGTCTAATCGATGAGTGAATGCAGTTTGATCAGTTGACCTTTGATTCCGCTATCAGCCAGTGGTGCATCTAAGCCATTGTGTCCGTGTATGCAGGGCACACTTTGGGCATAAACTCTGACAATCTGCAAGCGAGTTGTTATATAAACTTGCAATTCTACCAAATGATGTACATTTTACTTATTGTGTGCTTAATTAAGTTGTTACAACGTTTACTGGAGACAACAGTTCAGCGTTATGCAAAATTGCAGTGTGCAAGATAAACGCATGGTCATCATTGACCGCCAATAGGAAAGTGCCCACGCCGAGTCCGATGGTCACGTGACCGATGACGTCACGTGACCCTTAAAGATCAAAAACGTGACCCCGAAATATTTAAGGTTCAGTCTCTTCATGGCCTTGGAAAGCAAATAGTTTATAATTGACCATCAACATAAAAACTTTGTTATTGTAATAAAACAGCAAATGTAAATGTACAAAACATCAGTTAATACACTTGTTAATGGCGACATGCAATGAGTGACACATCGAAAACAGCAAAAATCATAAAAAGGTGATCACAGGCTGAACGGTAGTTCAAGCCCTGTGTTAACGGCGACTTCTCTTTCTTATGGGAAAGCCAAAAATTCGACCCCCACAGAATCAAAACCCCTGATCTGATTGAAATAAAATTTGGCACGGTTGATTACGTCGGCGAGATGACCCCTCATGCAAAATTTCATGTAAATCCCTCCAAGGG
>Ga0209367_1013015_pt1 | contig 10782 bp, 7 predicted proteins | sample WorMetLIZISLAND2_FD_187412 | JGI IMG/M metagenome (GOLD analysis project Ga0209367, IMG submission 187412) | Marine gutless worms symbiont microbial communities from Max Planck institute for Marine Microbiology, Germany - Olavius geniculatus... ... | reverse complement strand
GAGCCAGGGGGCAAACAAGCCAGGGGCGAACTGGCAAAGGGGCGAAAAAGCCAGACACCCGTGTGTCATGGAAAAATCGCCCGATGGCCAAGATAGTGCATGTTCTATCTTCGACGATTTTGTATATCGGACAACAAATTTTGTTTATGTTGCCATGATGATTGTTTACAACGGAAGATGAATACCTTTTTTTTGTTTTTTATGGTGTTTGTTATTTATTTTCGTTCATTGGATGCAGAAAAAGTGATGCAAGTATTATTTTGCAATCTGCATTCTGCTGTTGTGCTAGCTGATATCGTACGAAGTAGCAGACAAAAATATCGATCGTGTGTCATGATTTACTGATTTGGTTGGGCAACTAAACCACACCCACAAAAGACGGCCGACTTTGTCATTTGTCTGACATTCGCTTTAGTAGATGGTAGACTAGGCTCGGTGTTATTTTTCCTCGGCATGGACCAAAATGTAAGCAAATCTGACACTATTTTCTGTCCGCTATGTATGAGACTGCAAGCACACATGTCAACATAGATAAATAACAGCAAATTGATTTCCTGACAAACATATTGCTTTTAAAATGCGTGCAGGTGCTTTGATGTTCAGTAAATGACGTCATTCTTAATAATTAATAATGTACATCATACCTGCAAATTTCTGAGTAATTAATGTACCAGTGGCTTCATAGACCGATGATATGAGCCCACAGGATCCATGTGTGCGCCTTTTTTATATACATGGATGGAAAATAGTGTTCATGCAGTTTTACTTTCTGTCTGACCATGGCAGATGGAAAATAGAGTCAGATTGGTTTACTTTTTCGTCCGTGCAGACGGAAAATAACATCCATGGTAGACCGAAGTTCACAAAATTTTTTGCACAACGCAGGAGGGGTTGTAGTTCATCACTTGCTATTCCAACTTTTGGTTTCTCGATCCATTTAAGAGATATTCACAACAATCAATTAAAATTCACCCAAAAAAATTTGAACTAAAATAAAGGGACAAATGAAGAATATGTTACCATTCCAGACATAATTTCTGTAGTTTAATGTTTTAGCCTTTTGGAACTGAGTACTGGGGGCTTTAAAAACATTTTAAATGAAATGAAATAAATTCAAAATTATAATGAAATTCAAAAATAAAATAAAATAACTAAAAAAATTTAAAATAAAATGAAATTTTATTATTATTATCGATTTTATCTTTTATTTCATTTTTGATTTTATTTTTATTTTGGATTTTGATTTTTGATTTTCTTTTTATTTGTTTTCTGGAGATAATTTGTTGTCAAATTCTAAAATCATTCGAAATTGTGTCAAATTTTGCATGTTTCTGGCCCCCTGACTTTTTTTGGTGGGAGGGTGCCCAAAATTGTGAACATGCAAAGTCTACCATTCTGGGTAGACCAACGAGTGAATTTTGGTCAAAATTTCTGCAGATAGACCACCAAGACAACCTGCATTGTACATCTCCTGAGCATTAGCTCAGATTTATTTTTTTGTCATTCTGTTTGTCGTTGTAAGTTGGCTGTAACTGTTAATGTCTTACATGACTTCTGCTGTAACTTATTAGCCGTTGTTTTCTGTTGTCAGGCTGAGTTAGTTGTTAGTGCTGGTCATGACTGAACCATGGTTGCTGCTCCAGTGCATGTTGTCGAGTTGACAAGAAATCTGTTGGAGTTCCAGAAAGCTGGCTATCTGTGTGACACGGTGATCGTGGTAAGCGATGGTCAGCTAAAAGCTCACAGTGCAGTACTGGCTGCCGCCAGTCCCATGTTCAGGGGTGCTATCAAAGCTTATGCAACTCCAATAGAACACAGAGTGCTTATGTCAGGAATTGAGCTGTCTGCAGCCGAGGTGATTGTTCGTTATATGTACACAGGCACCTTTGAGATTGAAGGCGAATCCATTGACATTGAGCAGTTGAACAAGCTACAACAGGCTGTACAGGAATTTGGAATCAACTTGCAGCTGATCACAGAATATGAGTATGTATGTTGTTGGCTTTTGTTTGCAACAGAACTGGAAAGATTATGATATAGCCATCAATAGTGCTTTACTCATGGTTGCCATTATGGACTGAGGCTATTTGCTGGGTTTTGGCTTTCCAGTACTGGTAGGCCACTGCCTACTGGTTGACATGAGATGTAGGGCTTGGTGCAGCTGAGACTTTTGAAGCAGCTGAGATAGGAGTGCTGGCTGGCCTGTTAGAAGTTTGAGGTCTTTTTTGATCCAGTAATTATTGTACCAAAATTGACTTAATCTGAAATAGTTGCGGAAAATTTTAGCGACAGGTTATTGTTGCTACATGTGGTAATGGCAGAGCATAGAAGTTGTGCCAGAAACAGAATATTGTGGCAGTGGTTTGGTGCTGTACCATTAATTAAACAAATCTGTGGCCAGTATTAGCTAGATATTTAGCTAAGTCAGTTGTCTGGTTTTTTTTACTCAGTTAGGTTGACTAAATACATTTTGGTGAAACTTGTTAATTTTTGTGCAATCAACGGAAGTTCTTCTGCCATTTTCTTTAGTTGTTGATAATTCTGCCCATCTGCTACTTGATGTTTTCCATCATTCAATATATTTAGCATAGCAACTAGCACTGTGTTGATGGGACTATAAAAGGCACAGAGTATTGAGGGATGCAGTGGCTGTCTTGAAATGCACTTGCATTTGAAAGGGACATAAAGTATTGTATTGTGTTCATTTTAGCAGGGTGAAGTATAATCACGTGGATATGTTTGTTTTTAATGTTTCTGTAGCAATTCAGTGGAAGAAAGTGCTGAAACCAGTGAACAAGACTGTACAGAGAGTGAGTTGAGGATGAACAGGATGAGTAATACTGCTGCCTCAGTTAAACAGTCCAGCCATGATGTCAGTCATTTTGAGCAAGGAGCTGATGCAGTAGGTGCTCAAGTGTACAGTACACCAGCTCTCATAACTACACCAAATGGCTGTCGTCGAACTGGCAGGAGGAGAAACATTTCATCGAAAGTTGATCTGCAGGAACTGAATATGCATTCTAGTCTGAGGTCACTGTATGGAGCAAGAACAGATGAAGACCGTCGACGTCCGAAAGATCCTTGTCCATGTAGGGTCAACGGAGAGGATGAAGCAGCTACTGAAGTGGGAATGGATGCTGAAGGTAAACAAGCAGTGCCTTCGGAAGGTCATGTTCAGAATGGACCACCGTATACTTGTGATGTATGTGGAAAAGTTCTCCCAGACAGACAGAGACTTAAGCGACATATGAGCATGCATCCGGGGGATGAACCTATTAACTGTGCCATCTGCGGTCGTGGTTTTGCACTTCTAGTGCATCTGAACCGTCACATGAAGAACCACACCACCAACCAGCCATACCTTTGTGAAGAGTGTGGTGCCTGTTTCGCTGAGAAATCTTTTCTAGACATGCACATGTTAGCTCATCAGCCAGAGGACAAGAAGCAGACTGCGAGTGCGAAGACTGATGCAGCCGAAGAGATGTATCGATGTGTAAAGTGCAACGAAACGTTCTCGAAGGCATGGAGGCTGAGACGGCACAAGACCAAGATGCACCGGTCTCGGCCGGCTTTGAAACCAGTTTCAAACTCACAGAGCCAGTGCCTGATCTGCGGCAAGTGGCTGTCGTACAGTCTGAGAGTTCACATGCGGATTCACACTGGGGAACGCCCATACAAGTGCAGCACGTGTGGCAAATCTTTCTACCAGCGCACGAGCCTGCGTTCTCATCTCTCAGTGCACACCGGAGTCAAGACTCACACGTGTGCCGAGTGCGGAAAGTCATTCCGCCTGCACGGAATGCTCCGGCAGCACATGCGGATGCACCACAACAACGATTTGCGGCATGAGTGTCCTCTCTGTGGCAAGCGGTTCTGGGTCCCCACTTTGCTCCGTGATCATCTTCGACTGCACACCGGCGAGAAACCATTCCAGTGTTCCACGTGCGGCCGCAAGTATCGTCTACGCAAGGACATGGTGAAGCATGAACGCTCGCACTCCAGTGAGTTGACGTCTCGGTGTGAGGTGTGTGGCTTTCAGACAACTAATCTCAAGAGACACATGATGGTTCATACAGGAGACAAACCATTCAGCTGTCAGCATTGTGGCAAGGACTTTCGTCGTAAGGAACACTTGCGAGTTCACCTCTCGCGCCTGCACAACATTGAGTTGCCAAAACGAACCAAAGTTGATCCGATCTTGCTGGACAGCTCTCTGCTTCAGATGCAGGCTGAAAATGCAGAAGCAATAAATGCCGATGAATGCGGACTGACACTTGTGATTGGTGACTCTGTTGTTGTCCAGTAACATGTGTCACGTGTGGTGTGCATATTCTAATTTGTTTCCTTACCTTGTCTGTTATAGGTCACAGCGTGTGGACCTTGGTTTTGTATAAGTCTAAAAATTTCAAAATTTTGTCCAGTTATAAAAACGTTTAACGTGGCATTTTTATCACCATTATCATAGTTAAGATGTAGACATTTTGAAAAGTCGCATTTGTAAAGGTTGCTGTAAGTGTACTGATATCTGTTAAGTGGTCATGAAATTTTCTGGAGAAAAAATCTGCTGAGCGTGTATTATACGTTGGATCCACAGACATTCTAGTCCTCTGAAGTATAAAGTATTTGGTTATGGATATGAAAAAAGTAACTATTGGTTAGTGAGTATTTATGATTTTTCATTTAGGTAGGATTATTATGGCACTGGATTATGATGTGCAGTTTGTGACTGAGAATGGCTTGTGCTTAGTGATGAGACGTATGGTGATTTTTAATTTTTTGATAATTCATGTTGCAAATGCTACTTATCAGCAGTGTAATATTAATATGATGTACCTGTATGCTTGTTGTTGAAAAACAGAATAATTTAATATATCCATGTTAATTTATAGTTTGTATTTACAATTGTACCCTTTAGCACTGTCGTGATTGATCAATCCTGGTTTTTCTAACTTTTCATAAAATGTTTTTGACATTTTCACAACTTGTTATTTTAAGGCCATAATTTGTACATGTTTCAGTCTTGTGGCTCTCCCATTATCTTTCTTTACACTGTAGTATCATAATATATATGTGCATTCTGATCCGTCTCAACAAGGACAATCTCTGATTGTTGTATTGCATTGCATTTAAATGAGCATTTTGGTTTTACCAGTTGCCAGTGAGAAATACTTTGGAGCCTGGAATCAATCAGTGTCTCAAGTGGTCACGGGTAGCAGTGAAGAAAGTACGATTTGTGGGAAGCCATCTGAGGGATTCACCAGGTTATTGTAATTTTTTAAAATGTCAAATGTTAACACCAGTCCATGGACTCCTTGATTCGTGGTGATATGGTTTATGCATCTAGGATTAAAAGGGATCCTCAGATCAAGTGACGTGCAGTTAGATGGATTCTGTCATCACATTCATGTTATTTCTTTTATACAACAACTGGAACTTGGAAGAAGGCCTCATTTAAAATCTACACGGTGTTTCATAAAAAGGACCCCTTTTTGTTTTTTTCATCATTCTCTCAAATGATGATCAATTTACACGAAAAAAATTGCCAGTTGTAGCTAAAAATACTAATTCAAAATATGGCAGTTGATTAAATAATTATTTTTTGCTAGTCGTGACGTAATGTTGACTTCATAATGAACCATGACTCCAAGCTTGCTTGTCTCGACTGGTACTGTCAGTTGTTACCCTGCTTTGATGGTGAACTTAATTTGGTTTGCTGATGAAAAATACTTTATCGTGTCAGCACTGAGCAACATGAAATCAGGCGTCTTGCGATCCAAAAACTCCACCATCTTTGTGTCCTAGTGCATTGTTTTGCTCGAACATGTGAAATACCAACTATTCCCGCAGACATGTAAATGCGATCGCTTTGCACGTTTTTGTGGCTGCAACTGTAAAACTTCAAAAAATTGTCATCAACGAACCAGATTTTTTTACCATCGGAGCAGGCTAGCAACTGACAGTACCAGTTAGCAAGTTTGTACCCGTGACACATTATGACGTCAGCGTTACATCGCGACTAGCAAAAAATATTTAATCAACTGCCATATTATGTCAAAATATTTTGAATTAATATTTCTTCAGCTACAGCTGGTAAACATTTCATGTAAATTGATCATCATTTGAGTGAATTATGAAAAAACGAAAAGGGGTCTTTTTCTGAAACACCGTGTATATCTGTTCAGATTTCTCAACAGGCAATTGCTTGAAAGTTGTAAGTGATGCATGCCGATCGACTTTGTCTTCCAAAATGCAGACCCTCTCTGGTGGAATCAATACAAATCAACAGAAGCTGGCGAGTGATCACTGTAAGCTTACACAGTGTCACAGTTAAATGTTTAAAGGCAAGTATAGTATACAGGTCTGCATCCGGAATTCAGGACAGTGAAAGACTGGGATGATCTGCCTCGCGGTCTCAGTCTGTCGTTTCAGCTAGTTGCTCTGTTAGCACTGTCTAGCACTCGACTGGCCAGTCACGAACTCACGCTGCACCACAGTTGCACACTCCTTCGGTGTGATCATGCGATTTCCCTAGTTTGGTGCCCTGCTCAGTGCTCTCTGGCAGTCTCCGCCGAGTGCCTGCCCTGTTGCTGAGTGCTGACAGACTAGAAGAGCAACTTCGCGGAACGCAAACGGATATTTACTTATTTACACCCGCATGTAACACACCCACTCAGTGTGACGTCATGCGAGGTCCCTCTGTGTGTTTACGATAAGGTCGACATCTTTGTTTTTGCGCTTATGCTTTGAGTGAATTTCGGTAAGTTTTCAGCAAATTGTGGCAGTCGTTGCATGTCAGTTGACTGTTGGCGATGAGTGTCACGCCTGACTTTGCGTGTCGTCGATAGACGTACGTAATTCTGCAGACAAACTGTTAACATAATAGAAGGTCGTAACAGAAACTGGTCGTTGTTGATTGTTCAGCCTTGAAACTGTCCCCCGTTCGTGTTCTGTAATGTGTGGCTGTTTTGTGATTGTTGTTAACGATGAGAACAGCCGCTCATCACGACATGTTTGTGTCCTAACGTTTCTGGCTAACGGATCTACAGTAGATGAGTTCTGGCCAAAACAACATTCATGCTGATTATAAATACAACTAAAGAGGAAATGAAAGTGGAGTGCAGCCAGTAAATAGTTTTTTTTACAATTTAATGCAGTACTTCACAGAACATGATGTTGAGGAAAAAGCCTACGGTTTTTTTCAATATGATATGAAGCCACATGGAATGTTTAGAGTGGAGGGCAGTGCATTTAGGGTCTGATAATTAGTTGACATGGCCCCACACTGGCTCATTGCACTGATGATAGGCATTGTTGCAAAAGTTTCTCATCGGGAAGTTTGATGTAGCAATATAATGTTAGGGTTAGGGACAAAGTTATGGTTTGGTCTAGGCTAGGGTTAGGATTCCTGTTGAGAACTTCAGTGACAGACCCTCTTTCATGCCCTTGTTGTTATGCTAGTAATAAATTAGAATTACTTAATACTAAACAAATTTGTTCACTTGCTAGTACTACTTTGGAAAAAGTGTTAGTTTGTTTATACATGTTGCATGCAGTGTTGTGGATGTTTCATTGCACATTGTTTCATCCTGTGTCATTTTGCTTGTGTCATTTTGCTGACATCGGATATGATGATATAGTGGCAAGACCTCAGGATTGTGGCTCAGTAGATGTTGCACAACTTGTAATTATTGTTGTTTGTAATTAGATGCTGGCATTTTATGTAAGATGTAATTCATACAGGGTTGAATTCTGCAAATAAATTTCATTTAGCAACCTTAGAGTTTTTTTACATTTACATGATTGATTCATACCTCAACTAGTACCTATGGATGTCTACTTAAAGAATTTTTTTAAAGTGTAGTGCACTGCAAAGCATTTGGGCTTTCTGGCATTGATGTGCTATATAATTAATGTTCTACTTTCTTTCTTGCTTTGATGAGGCATCGTTTCTTTGAGTGGCTTCTGTGAACCTCCGTCCTGGCCCCTAGGACTCTTTGACTGTTCTGAACTGTAGGTGACAACAGGTCAAAGCATAGCAAGCCTAGTTGAGTTGACCCAAATAATAACACCAGGCTATATCAGAGACTTGCCAACCGCTGTCAACTAGGTGTTCAAAACTGCTTATGCTTCTTTCATCATGCACCCATTTACGGTGTTTGTATAAAAAACTGTGCCAAATGTTTAGTTTTCGAGTTACCTGTTTCTATAAATACTTACAAGATGTGTATAGGTTATGATCATGTTTTATTAATATGGACATGATGTGTAGTTGGTTGCCATGTCATAGTGCAGTGTCATGGACCGGTTGTAGCATTAGCTGTTCATTCATTCGATGTCAAATAGATGTGGTTAGTAGGCTGAACTGGTTTGTGATGGTTTGGTCTGTCAACAGCTTGAAATTTACTCTATATTCTTGCTCACATCTGGACTCCAAATGGCAGTAGTCTTTAGAACATCAGCTCTCCTTAGTTTCACTAGGTACCCATTAAAGTAGAGTACTTAATCGTTAATGCAGTTATTGAGGCTCGTTGGATATGCACTGATTTCTGTTTCGTTGTAATGAAACATTTGACCAGACTGCAGCATAGCCCAGCCAAGCTGTTTACCGGTATGGGCTAGTTTATTTCAACACTTAACAAGCTTTTGTTGGCCAGAGTTGATTGCACCAGCTGCATAAAAGAGCAGTCATACTTATTGTACTAACTGGGCTCTAATTTTAGACTAGTAGCTAACTGGTTGACCTCTCTGCCTTTGTAGGATGTTGCTGAACTTGCCTTTTCTACCATCTGCTGATTACCATTCTCTCCAAAAAATTGCTGTGCTATTATGCCATCAGTGGATTTGTTGTTATGAAAATATCTGCAATTCTGCTATATGCTAACAGTAAATTATTCTAATATTCTGTTGTGTGTGGTTTGTAGACAGGGAGTGACAGTTCACAGTGATACTACCTACGTGCTTCGTGCTGCTTGGACGTCGTAGGAGGACACTGCAATGGTTAGTCATGTTATACGTACCTCGTATTGCTCAATAGTCTGGTTGAGATTTGTTCAACTGGTCTCATGTGGAAATATATGAAGCTTTGCATACTTTAAGTAACAGTATATTTTTCCTGTCCTTCCCAACAAACAGTGTCAAAGCACTAAAGGGTCTGTGTGCAGAGAATGAATGATAGAATTATACTGGCTGCAGAGACATGCATTGGTGGTGATGTATTGCTGCTGATAGTACTGACAGCAGGCGAACTGCTTGTCACATCATTGAGGAGACAGTTGTTGAGAACATAGCTCTCAGTTCTTAGTGTATTGCTGCTTATCATCAGACTGATGGGCCTTGCAGTCCCCCCTGTCTCCTGTTGTGCAACGGATGTCTGCATGTGACACATATATGCCAGGTGCTCTTCTCATGTGATGTAATGTAAATGTAGCTGAATGAACAGCACTGGAAAAAAACTTATTTTTGTTGGCCTGAAGCGGTTGTGTAATCATACCATTCAGTAAATTTGCATCCTCTGAATGTGTAGTGCTATACTGATGAGGTAAAAAGGTAAATAAAGTTATTCCTAAGCCAAGGGTGGGCAATGTAATGTGGGCAGCTTACACTGCCACTGCCAGATCTTCTTGTGATGTGTCTTATTACTCTCAGTTTTCTCAGGTTTTTATTGCATCTATCCACAGAGGGATGGCTTGGCTGAGTTAACTGTGGTGGCTTATTGATCAGTTTATTTTAGTTTGTAGTGTGACACACAGACTCAGTATGGCTGTATATCAGTGAAGTATTTTTTATGTACAGGATATGCATTCTCCACCATTAAGCTGCATTTTACTTTGATGATTATTTTACTGTTACAGTTGACAAAAGGCTATATTTGTGCATATGACGTCACTGAGAACTTTTGAGAATTATGGCTGTCTCAGTTGACTTATTGCTATACACTGCAGGTGACCCAGACCCACTCACTGTTTGCCTATCTGCCCTTGTTTACATGTAGGCCTAGAACCAGCCATCTAGCCACATGTGATCTGATCTGTGTCTTAATTCAGCCTTGTGCTGTCACAGTGCTTGGCAGGCTTTTGTTGTACTGTTTATAATCAGTACATTGCCCCAAATAAAAACTTCACTGAAAATGTCTTGTTATGTCCTCATGCATACATTGAAAAGCAAGTTTTAACAGTGTGTTATTTAAACTTATTTTCCTATTTATTGCTTTGTTTGTGAGCAGCAAATCTAATATTCCGCTGAATTGTCAAATTCTCTAGCTCTGTACTCGTACTGGAACTGTATGTCCTTCCTGTTCTGTGGAAAAGTGGCAGCTAACACCAACATGTTTCAGGCTACAATTGGGCTAAAATTGTAGTTAACCTGGAGGGAAGGAAACTGTCATTACGGTATTGATCTGATCAGTCGGTGAAAACATCTGCATTATGAGTCAGAGTCTATTGAGTGTAGTGCCATATGTCATGACCGTGAGATGACTAATGAAAACTGCACATCAGTCAAGTTGCAGTGTGTCAACGATGTGGATGAATTAACTGATAGAGTGATGTATGGTGATGGTGATCAGTGTTCATTATCACATTGCAGGCTAAGGCTGCGGGACTGTCAATGGCAGAACTTAATTATCACAAACCTGAACAGTGTTTGCAATGGTTTGGGCACCTCTCTATCTTCAGACTCCATGGCACTATATAAATTCTGTATGATTATTACTACTGCAAAAGTTTCCGCTCTATGGGTGGGTCCACTCCATTATGCGCCAATCCCCCCTTAGGCTGCCAGTGG
>Ga0209367_1013013_pt1 | contig 10784 bp, 10 predicted proteins | sample WorMetLIZISLAND2_FD_187412 | JGI IMG/M metagenome (GOLD analysis project Ga0209367, IMG submission 187412) | Marine gutless worms symbiont microbial communities from Max Planck institute for Marine Microbiology, Germany - Olavius geniculatus... ... | reverse complement strand
CGGACCCTTCAAAATTGCAAGGCCTCAGGACAGTCACGTAGTCACGTTTCCAACGGGTTAATTAGGTAAACACGATTGATTATACTTTTATTCCGAGCTCATCCGTAGAGCTCGGTGGCCGAGTAGTTTGGGTGTTAAATAAAAATAAACTTTATCGGAGCAAGAAATTGTGGGTTCAATCCCTGGACGGACCCTTCAAAACTGCCAGGCCTCAGGACAGTCGCGTGGTCAATTGTTTATCGGGTTAATTAGAAAAACACGATTAACTAGACTTTCTACATCGAGCTTATCCCTGGAGCTCGGTGGCTGAGTAGATAGAGTGTTAGACTCAAGCCAACTTCACCAGAGCGAGAGGTCGTAGGTTCGATCTGTGGTCGCACTCCTCAAAACTGCCAGGCCTCAGAACAGTCACGTGGCCGCGTGTCCAGAGAGTTGACTAAGAAGACACGATTGACTAGGTTTTTTACTCCGAGCTCATCCTTGGAGCTCAATGGCCGAGTGGTTAGAGTGTTGTACACAAGTCACCTTCACGAGAACGAGAGGACGTGGGTTCGATCACTGGTTGGACTTTTCAATAATGCTCCTCACGACAGTCACGTGGTCACCTGTCCAGCCGGTTGGCTATGATAATACGATTGAATAGGCCTTCTACTTTGAGCTCATCTGTGGATCTGGTGGCCGAGTGGTTAGAATGTGACTCAAATCAACTTCACCAAAGCGAAAGGTTCGATTCTTGGTCAAAACCCTTAAAATTGCAAAGTTTCAGGACAGTCACGTGATCACGTGTCCAGCCGATTGACAAGAAAAGCATCATTTACTAAACCGTTTACTCCGAGCTCATTTGTGGAGTTCGGTGGTCGAGTGGTTAGATTGTTAAAATCAAGTCCACTTAACCAGAGCGAGAGGTCGTGGGTTCGATCCCTGGTCAGACCCCTCAAAATTGCCAGGTTTCAAAACAGTCACGTAATCACGTGTTTAGCGTGTTGACCAGAAAAACCCGATTTAGTAAAGCTTTTACTTTGAGCTTATTTGTGGAGCTCGGTGGCCGAGTGGTTAGAATGTTAGTTTCAAGTCAACTTAACAAAAGCGAGAAGTCGAGGGTTCGATACGTGGTCGTACTCACCAAAACTGCCAGGCCTTAGAACAGTCACGTAGTCACGCGTTTAGCAAATTGTCCAGGTAAACAGAATTGACTAGGCCTTTAACTCTGAGCTCATCCGTGAAGCTCCGTGGCCGAGTGGTTAAAGTGTTGGTCTCAAGTCAACTTCACGAGAGCGAGAGGTCGTCGGTTCGATCACTGGTTGGACTTTTTAAAATTGCCAAGTTTCAGGACAGTCACGTAATCACGTATCCAGCCGGTTGATTAGAGAAACACAATTGAATTAGCCTTCTACCTCGAGCTCATCCGTGGAGCTACGTGGCCCAGTGGCTAGAGTGTTGAACTCAAGTCAACTTCACCAGTTCGAGAAGTCGTTGATTCGATCTCTGGTCGGACCCCACAAAATTGCCAGACCTCAGAAAAGTCACGTAATCATGTACCCAGCGGGTTGAAAAGAAAAACACGATTTGCTAGGTTTTTTACTTTGTGCTCATCTGTAGAGCTCGGTGGAAGAGTGGCTAGAGTGTTGGACTCAAGTCAACTTAACCAGAGCGAGAGGTCGTGGGTTCGATCTGTGGTCGCACTCCTCAAAACTGCCAGGCCTCAGAACAGTCACGTGGTTACATGTCCATTAAGTTGACAATAAAAACACGACTGACTAGGTTTTTTGCTTTGATCTTACCCGTGGAGTTTGGTGGCCGAGTGGTTAGAGTGTTGGAAAAAGTCAACTTCACCAGAGCGACAGGCCGTGGGTTCCATGCTTGGTCGGATCCCTCAAAATTGCCAGGCTTCAGGACAGTCACGTGGTCACCTGTCTAGCAGGTTGTTCAGGAAAACACGATTGACTAAGCCTTTTACTTAAAGCTCATTTGTGAATTTTGGTGACCGAGTAGTGAGAGTGTTGAACTCAAGTCAACTTTACCAGAGCGAGAGGTCGTGGTGTGATTTGTTAGATCGTACTTTGACGCGACTCGATGTCTTGTTTCTGGCTCGACAACGGAGATGATGGTGCACATACAGCTGACATTACACATAGCTAAAGCTCCGCGAATTGTCGAGGCCAAACTATTGATACTTACATATATTATTATTGTCACCCCACACGAACTAAACGTTATTGCATATTCTGTTTTTCGTCTGAAATTATTTCTGTTTATTTTGTCTATTTTCTGCTATGAGCATTTTTCTTTGTCCCAAAAGTTTCAAGGACTTAAGTTTAGTATTAGTTCTATTACGTGACGTCATTATTTTCTTTGTATTACGGACTCTATTCATTAACGTGGACTACATCATTTTAATTTTCTCGTAAATTTCTTGGTCTTTTTTGAATAACATTATCGCGGACGAAAATTTTTAACGCGAAGGCAAATGGAGGAAAGCTAATTTAATGAATAGCTAATTGGTATTCTGCTAACAGGGAAAGTTTCTCAATGGTCACTTAGTGCTGCAAGCTCAGCATAGCAAGCTGCTTCGCTGAGTGAGAGATGACTACTTATAAAAAAAAACTATTGTTGGGTCTTGCTAAGGTGAAGGTCATAGCTAAGCTTAGGAAAAAAATTGAATATTCAGTGGCCGTAGGCAGAGGCTTTGTCGGTATTGTCTCGGTTCTGAAAAAGGTGATCTGTCGGCTTTGAGTTTGTTAAAAGGAGAAGCCTGTGAGTGTGTTTACATTTTTGGGGTTACATCCTGTAGCCAGGAACCGCTGTTGTTTATGTTTAGTTAGGCTAGAAAGATCCACGCCTTCTTGACGTCACTTACTAGGCTTAGTCGTTTAGCGGTCAGATCAAGGACTTTGCTTTTGGATGTGCTCTCTGTCTGAATTAGATCGGAATGTTGCGTTAAATAAAAGCGTTAAAAAGTCATCGAAAACGTTTCTAACAATTCTAGAGGCTCCCTCACATATATGATTAAGTGATATACGCAATGACAAAGCAAATAATGACAAACGTTCTGATAAAGCTACAACTAACACACAAGCAAACTAATAAAATATTTATTTGCTTGTTCCGACAAGGAAATATCGAGAACACTTTTATGGCTTTATTTTTTTCTCCAAAAAATATCAAAAATTTAAAAAATCGACTATGTACATTCAAAAATGTAAAATATATTTTAGCAAATTTCCCACTTTGCGTCCACATTATAATATATATATATTTTTGTAGTGGTTTATTTGCTGCAGGCTAATTAATTCATTGCTGACTATGTAATTGTTTTCGTTGCAGAGCTATCTCGTTAGATAAAAGAGGTATTTACGAGTTTTAATAATGAAAAAGTATAACATTAAAAATAAATTATAAATAATTCGCAAATTAGTAAAAAGTTCATTTTTAAAATATACGTCTATGCTGGCTATGAATTTTTCGCAGGCGCGTGAATTAATTGTTTACTTTAATTGTCATCGTGGTCGTCATCGCCGTCGCGTCGTCTAAATTTAAACACGCATCGTGTAAGGCAGCTAGCAACAACAATTACGATGAATTTACTCAGAGAAGTGCTTTTATTGATGGCGAAATTTAGTTCAACTGCACCGATTTCAAACAATAAAAGTTTTGTAACATTCCAGAACAAAAAGTTATGCAACGAGGTCAGTGACGTCCACATAGTCACACTTCTCGGATCTCTGAGTGGTTAGACTTTTAGGCTGTGGGCTAAAGAGGCGGATAACAACAAAACTTCTTGTAGTCGTGCTAATTTTATCACAGCGTCTACATTACCCATTTTGGCGACGCACCAGGCTACCAGGTAGTTTCTAATTATAATAACCGCCTAAGAGCTGTTTCAGCTACCAAAAACTCAAAAATATGTCAGTAACTGCGCAATGAACGCAAAGTCCTCGAACTTGACTTAAATGCGGCCGTCCGCGTGTTTTTTTTTATCTAGGACCACGCCTAACCAAATTGTACTTAAGATAACTTCAAGTAGCGATTTCAGCTGTTTTACATTCGCTGCCACGTCAATGATTTTAATGATGTTCAGTTCGATATCCATGGCCACTTCGGACGTTGCACCGTGGCTACGTTTTGCACTTTTATTGATGCTTTTGCATCACTTGTACCCCGCCACACAAACTGAAACTGTTTACCAGACATGTAGTACTCGAGTCCGGACTTGGACTCGAGTCCGGACTTAAGTCCGTTTTTGCTGGACTTGGACTTGGACTTGAAAGCTATGGACTTGAACTTGGACTTGGAGGCTCTGCCAGCAAGTCCTTTTTTCAAGTTTTTTGGTTGTTTGCTTCGCAGAAGCTACCTACACTCAGTTTGCGCCCAACCAGGTGGAACACACAACACAGCGCGATTGTGATGATTCTGGTTCATCCACTTCATCAACTCAGAATGATATTGATGAACCACCACCAAAAAGGCAAAAGTTGTTCGCAAACTACATGCACACCAGAGAACACCACAGTGACACTGCGACTGATGTTTCAGTGGCCGAGCTTTTAGCCAGATACTTACGTGCAATGGATTGTGACTGTGACTCAGAGCCGGTTGACTTCTGGGTTCGCAATAACGCCACATATACCAAACTGATACCAGCTGTGCGCCGTACATTTGCCATTCCGGCTTTAAGTGCACCAATGGAAAGGGTTTTCAGCGATGGGGGCATTGTGCTACGCCCGAACTTTTGTCTGATCTAGTGTTTTTAAAATGCAACATTGTGTGAACAAGTTTTGATGTTGAACTGTGTAAAATTATCAAGACGGCCAAATTAATGTCATTAGTTAAAATTGCTAACAATATTTACGGATTAGTTTTTTTTTGTGTACGATAAAGTGTTTTACTCAATAACAGCAAGAGAAATAATATTAGAATAAGATAAAACTGCTTGCAGGTTCGTTTTTTTCTACTGGACTTGGACTTGGATTTGACTTTTTTGAAGAGGACTTGGACACGGACTCAGACTTGGACTTGAGGATAAGGGACTTGGACTTGGACTTGGACTTGGCTGTTGCTGGACTTGTTACAAGTCTGCTGTTTACTGTATAATTTTGTTGAACGTCGTTATGAAACTTATTTGCTGCACCGACCAAGTTTATTTTTTATTACAGACATTTTACGAGGCAGATTCTTTTCATCCATTGGACAATGACTTTTCTTGTATTAGTTATATCGTCTATAGTCACGTTTCTTGGATACAAAGTAGTGATGAGTATATGCCATATCACCTAATTGTCGCGGTCGCAAATTCTTTTAAAGTGGAGGTAAATGTAAGACAGCTTATATCGCTACTTGGGGTTGTATTAAGTATATTTTGGCTAAGCATGGTGATAGAATTAGCACGGCTACAAAAAGTGTTGTTGTTGTTATCCGCATCCTAGCTTACAACGTAAAAGTCTAAACCACTCAGATATTCGAAAAGTGTGACTATGTGAACGTTACTGATTTTGTTGTTTAACTTTTCGTTTCGGAATGTTAGAGAATTTTGATTGCGTAAGATCGGTGCAGTTGGACTAAGCTTCGCCGTCAACAAAAACACTTCTTTACGTAAATTCATCGTAATTAGTGTCGCTAGCTGCCTTGCAATCGCTAGCAACACCAAATACAAATTAATCAGTATAACAACTTTATTTTTTATTTTACCGTCGCTTGCTAAGCGTCGTTATTCGGAGCTTGCATTTTACCTCGCGTGAGTCGAATTTTGTTTTTAACGAATAACGCTTGTTGTGTCACTATATGGCAAATAGACGTGACGGGTTCTGGTTAGCTGAACAATTGGAAATAATCAATGAACATGTAAAGTATTATAAAAATAAAAATATTTTTCCAGAAAATAAAAACAAATGGGCCCGATGAGATACCACTCAAGAAACGTAAAACGTCGCTGAAGTCGTTGTTTTAGCAGCAAGGAGAGAACGCACATCCAGAGCAACATTAGTATCTGCAAAATTTTGTTGTCGCAAAGACCAGTGCAGGGCTACAATAGCATGAAACAGCAGATGCAGCAAAGACAACGATTTCAACGCGTTGAAAATGTACTGGTACATCTTTAACTCGAATTTGACATAATAAAAAAAACCAAAATTGCACTCTTCTCAGTAGTCACATAGACAACGGAAAATAATTGAATTTTGCTTTCGAATTACATAACGTGGACAAACGTGCAGAAAGGCAATAAAATACTTAAAAACGATGGCTAGAAAAAAAACGTTAAACGTTAAAATTTACGAAATCTATGCCAAAAAGCTTAGGGAGATAGCAAACATTCCCTGCAACTACCCTCTATTGAAGCATTTGGAACTTTTGTTTGAGAAACGACATACACAGCATGCTGATTACAAACGGTAATGTGGGCAGTTCTGGAGAACGCCACAACCACCTTGGGTTTAGGTCCGAGTAGCTCGACACAGATATCAAAGTATGGAAAAAGCAAAATGCATAACCCAAAATTCCACTAAAATGCAGAAATTTACGTACAGCAGGCCACAAACAGAGCTCACTTGTTGTTTTAGAATGCAAGCTGCCATGCAGAGTGATATATGAGCACGTTCTCGATCGTGATCTGCGTTAGTAATTGGTTTTCAGTGAACCAAGACTTACACAATGTATTTAGTATAACTTGTTGTTTATATCGTGAACGGCGTTGCTAGACCTTAATTGCTTGACAACGCCGTTCTTAGCATGAACGCACAGTAAACTGTCATTTATCAATCTGCTTAAAGCGGTGATGCAGCGAAGCATAGCGTTGTTGCTTGGTTGTTTAGAAATCGTGGTTAGTCGTGACGGCGAGACATGTAAGCCAAAGGGTAACGTGACATCTAAGTGTTTGCGTAATGACGGACTGTTATTAAATCTATACATGACTGTTTAAATTTTTTGGACCTAATCTCAAAAAATCAGTAGCTGTCTAATTTTGCAATTCGAGTGTTCGCAGCAACTAACTCTAATTGCCGATATCTGAGTTAAGTCACGATCTGTTTTTACAAAAGACAGCTTTTTTACGACTTGCTCGGCTGCGTCGAACGCAGTTAAAATAAGGTAGCAATTGATTCAATATATAATTGTTAGTGTTACGTCGACCGATTGTTGTTGCATCTAGAATATCATAAAATACAAAACCTTTAGGATGTGTGTTTTTTTTTATTTTTTAAGTTAATTATTATTACTACTAGTATTAGTATTATTATAATTGGTATTAAAAATGTACTAATTAATATATCTTTATTCGTGTTCATCACTGGATACCGTGCGGTTTTTCTGTAATATTTGTTATTTATTTTCTGAACAAGTTACGATTGAAATTATATTGAAATTATTTTGCCCTGTTATACGCTTGCATTGCTTAAAATTTTTATTGATTAAACTTAGTTCTAAAAAATTATAATGATTAACATGATTTACAAAAATTTTAAATAGTTAAACATAAAATTTGAATAAAATAAAATGTCCCAGTTCACTCAAAATTCCATTACTGCCGAAGTTTGAAGTTTTTCAAAATTGCGTTAAAGTTTGCACGTTTTTGGCCCCTGAACTTTTTTTGTAATTTGCCCGCAAATGTTTATACTATTTTTTTTTAAATTTAGACTACGGTGCAGAATTTTTTTGCGTTAATCGGCCGACGAAGCTCGAAGACCTTGTGGCGAAAAATAAACAATTGTAGTAAAACAAAAGTCCGCTCCAAAAACTATAGTTTCTGGGCAAAGTAAAAACTAAATTCTCCAAAGTAGCATTTTGTTAAAATAAATAAACCTAGCTGACGCCTTGTTCTTTGAGCACTAGTTAACTCTGTCGTTTTTAATTAGTATTTAATTGGTGGAACATATTTGAAATTGGATTACTGTAAAGCTCGCTTCAAATATGTTGTAGGTGCTGTCACATTTGCAGAATTTGCTCAATATGTAGCCGAAAGTCCATTAATTGGAAGATCGTTTGCAGGCAACTGGTATCCACAGCATTTAATGTGCAATCCGTGTTACATGAAATATGACTTTATTGGACGCTTTGAAAATATGAAAGACGACGCAAAGCATGTGATAAGTAAACTAACTACACCGAGAGAATTACTGTCAAACACAACATTTCCGATTATAAATGTGTCATATTCTAAGTTAACGGCGTTTCAACTTCGAGAAAAATTCTATGCAACAGTGCCTCGCGATATTGTGCGAAAGCTAATTTCAATATATAGGTTAGACTACGAGCTTTTCGGCTATGATTTTCGGTGGGTTTGCAACGACTGTTAGTGTGTTGACGTGTTTATCCAATAAATATTTCACATTGTAACCCACGTAATATAAACATGGCACACATTATCTATCAGCAAACAAACACAACCCGCAGAACGGTTTGGGTTTGCCATAACCGAAAATGCAACTTATCCATTTTCCTAACATTATTATTAACAATAGTTTTATTGCCATTACAAACCTTACCAAACCTGACCCGCGGTTAGAACGGTTCTAGCCTATGACGGGCCGAAGTATCAAATGTATGTTATCTGATGACCGAAAAACTTTAAACAAATTTCAACATATGTTGTTCACGTACACGCGTTATCACAATGTAGCACGGTAGTGCGTAACAGTGTTGTAAAGGCAACGATCAAAGTCAATATAAAACTTTAGAATTTGGGCACCCGCACTTATCTAACCCTTAAATCAATCGACTTAATTTAGACGCAAATGATTATGTCGGCGATTTGACTCTATGTGCCAAACTAATACAAATCGGCTTAGCAAAGCCGGCACGGCGAAAGTGAAATATAATGTTCAAGAAAAAAGAATTTGGATTGTAGCCAATTTAATATATACTCCACGCATATTAACTGCCGATAGTAATACTACTACTGTATCACTACTGATACAATTGCAACTAAAAATTTAATATTTTTTTATATATTTATTTATTTATAAATATTTATTTAACATATTTTTACACAAGCCAAGTTATAGCGTATTTTGTCTCAAATTTCACCTCCCTGGCAAAGAGAACCGGTCGCGTTAAAATTTAGTTGGCAGCTTTCGATGGCCCAACCTGAAAATCTGAAGTTGATTTGCCTAATTTGCCGCCGCCCATAAAGTTTCGAGATGCACTGACAGAGTCAGCAAAGTCAGATTTTCCAGATTTCACACACAGAAAAAGCCACAATGTGGTCTGGTGTACAACAGCTGCAGCAAGCGCTGTTTTCAGAAGCGAAAACCCCCTGTCCAGCCTCCACCCAGTATAGTCCAGCACAGCCACAGGATAGTTCAGACCAGTCGGCTCAGTTTATTGCCCCGCCATTGACGACAGGCCCTTCACAGTTAGGTTTCGACCAGGCCCACGTGCCTGCAGTAGTTAGTGCCCTGCCTCACACTTCGCCCCGCGCTTCGTCTTGTGTATATGGCCAGTCACTGGCCAGCACATCTTCGCCCCACGCGCCCCACACGTCGTCCCGGCACTCCCTCAGCGAGGGAGTCTGCGCCGAAACGCAGTCGCTGGGTTGCGCGGCTGTCGTCAACAACGTATACGTGCCCCCATCATGCGCCCCTTCTAGCGTCGTCAGCCGGCAGGTGTCCGCTGTTATTAAGCCTCCTGCCGTTTTCCCACATGTCGTATTAGATCCACGTGCCCCCAGTTTTTAGTCACACATCACCCAGCTGGACTCGACCTCATCAGTGCATTCAAATCCTATAGATTCACTGCGTGTTGTTGCAGACTCATTGTCTAGTACAGACTCTGTTTCTCAGTCTACTATGTTTGCTCCATTTGTGCATCTGTCTGTGCCATATACATCCCGAACCTGACAAACCAAAACCTCCGAACATAACCCCCTCAGAGTTTGATGATGGTGCGTCGGTGATGTCCGTGGACACGCGTGTTGTGAGTGACGACCCGGAGGTACTGGGGCCCGAACAGCAGCCCTTTGCTGAGGATGGTGACCTAGATGTGCCCCGACATTTGTTAGGTTTCTTTGATCGAGTTGTAGATCAAGGGGATCTAGACAATGACGAGCAGGATAAGCTAGCGGCAATCTTACGCACTTATGCCTTAATGTCGCAGACGCATTAATGGCGTTAACAGATTCACTTATTACTTTTCATCTTTCTTTTTTATTATGTAGTAGTTTTTCTTTAAGTACGTCAACCGTTTAAATCGATTGTTCACATTTTAGCTGTCTTTGTATAACCATAAGTAAGGATGCAGCTGATGGCTCCCTCACTAGCACACTGTCTGTCACTACGCTACACTCTCTAAACATTTATTATTTGGGCTACTGCCCCGTGTTTGTATATAGTAGCATTTAATTTCTGAGAGGCACATTTTTCTCTTGAATTGTAATGTTTTTTGACCTTCTTTGTCCATAGAGTAAACTTTACTTTTTGACGTATGATATGCAACTTGATATGTCGTTGTATACTTAGCCACCTACAATATGGCTGAGAACTTATTAATTGCATTTAATCATTTGAAATACAATTATAAGTTGAAATATTTATCCGCACTAATAAGGCGCACATCTATTTTTTTTTATCTTGTAGGATTTATTTGCTATGGCTTTCCGAGCGCTAGCTGCTAACATGGAGAGGAGCTTGAAATTTGAAATCGAGTGCATCCGTTGTGGGTCGGCCGCCTGGACGCAGGGAGCCTACAGGGCCTATCAGCTGATGACGGGCTGCAATGGCGAGCCGGCCCGCTGTGGTTGCTGCTACACGGTTTATGAGGCCAGGGCCGCTTTAGCGGCACACTTGAACGTGCCGGGG
>Ga0209367_1013012_pt1 | contig 10785 bp, 7 predicted proteins | sample WorMetLIZISLAND2_FD_187412 | JGI IMG/M metagenome (GOLD analysis project Ga0209367, IMG submission 187412) | Marine gutless worms symbiont microbial communities from Max Planck institute for Marine Microbiology, Germany - Olavius geniculatus... ... | reverse complement strand
GCCGCGCATTGCCCCAGGAAAAATTCTCCGTGTGCCATTTCTCGTCATGAATCGCCATCTCCTGGGGCGAGCCCAGTACGGCCAATATCGGAATCACTCCCGGAATCGGATTGTCTTCGCGCCATTTAATATATTCCATGACTTCGTTGCAAAGTTCCATGAATTCGACCGGTCGGGCGACATTGATGTCCTTGGTGCCCCGCACAACGATGGCCTTTAATCCCTTGTCGCCCATTACCGCACCGATGCCTCCCCGGCTGGCACTTGACCGGCCCTGTTCGATGGAAGCAAAAAATACTCGGTTTTCACCGGCCAGGCCGATCGCCGACACCTGGGCCTTGGGCTCTTTCAACTCCTCGCGCAGCAGTTCGGCGGTTTCAACAGCCCCCTTGCCTTTTAAGTGCGAGGCATCCCGTATTTCGACCTTGTCGTTGTTGATCCACAAGTAAACCAGATCCGGGGATTGGCCGCGTATAATCACTTTATCGTACCCGGCGTACTTCAATTCCGGTGCCCAGAATCCGCCCATCATGGAAAATGCCCCCAACCGGGTCTGGGGAGAAATGGTGGAGACAATGGTACGATTGCAGCCGATGGCAGGGGTGCCGCATAAGAGACCGGTGCCGAATATTAACAAATTTTCCGGCGAAAACGGTTCAACTTCAGGTCCCACCCGGTCCCACAATATTTTGGTATTGGTGCCCAATCCGCCGAGATAAAGCTCGGTGTCATTCGGATCGGATTCCACCCGGTCAATGCTTCCGCGGGTTAGATCAATTTCTAGATTTATTCCTGTCTCTGCGTACCTCATTTTATTCCCCTATCAGTCGATACGTACAATTTTAACCACCTTGCCCACCCAATCCGCAGGCAGGTAGATGCGGCCGGTATTACCGCGAGCCTTGACTTCTTTTTCAATCATTTCCACCCCGTAGACGCCGCACCTGGGCTTGGGGTACTGGCCGGAATTGTCCGTCTTTGAGCTGCCTTTTTTCAATTCTGGTTCCTTTTTCGAGATTTCCATTTTTAAATTCCGGCGTCTAAAAAAGCTATAAAGTAACTACAATCTAGCTATAAAGTGGTTATATGGATATCGACAGGGTATGTCAAGGGAAAAATATATTGAAGGTTCGGGTTGGTCATTTAATTTTATTCGTATTTTGCCGATACCATTCTTAGCCGGTTGCAAAACAATGCAGAAATGAGTATATACGGTACAACGCAGCTTACATAGGTATTAGACCTTGAAATATTAAAACAGATACTTCAATTCCATGTTCGGCAAAAAAAGTACACCATCTGAAAACATCTTGATTCTGGGCCTGGGCGGGGTCGGCTATTACCTGGCCAAACGTCTGGTTCATGAAGGATACGCCATTACCGTAATCGAATCGGCGGGCAAACTGATTCGTGAAGCCGACGGAAATCTGGATGCCCGGTTGATTCAGGGCAATGCCATGAGCATTGAATGCTGGCGCGAGGCCAACGCGGAAAAAATGGATTACCTGATCGCCGTCACCGACAACGACGCCGTCAACATGATGGCTTGCCTCATCGCCCATCGCTTCGGTATCCAGCGCAAAATTGCCCGGATACGGTCGCTGGAATTCGGCAATGAGGATTCGTTGCTGACGGCCGAAGATCTGAAAATAGACCTGATCATTCATCCGGAGGAATTGGCGTCCCAGGAAATCGTCAGAATAATCAAACTCAGAGCCGGCAATGACATTATCGATATTGCGGACGGCCAGATCCAGGTCATGGCCATGCGCATTCGGGAATCATCCCCCCTGGCTTACAAAAAGCTGCAAGAAATATCCCAAATCCATCACGAATTTCCTTTTCGGGTGGTGGCCCTGGCGCGGGGGATTACGACGGTTCTACCGGGAGGTGGTGATACGCTTATGCCCCAGGATCAGGTCTTTATCATGGCCGCCACGCCGGATATACCCAAGTTGATGACCTTTGCCGGCGTTACCCAACAGCACAGCCACCAGGTCATGATATTGGGCGGTGGCCTGGTGGGCAGCCGCGTGGCCCAGCTGCTGGAGAAAACCGTCAACGTCACCATGATCGAAAAAGATGAAATAACGGCCCAGGAACTGTCTTTCTCCCTAAAAAACGCCGAAGTCCTGCATGGCGACGGATCAAATGCCAACGTGCTGCAGATGGCGGGTCTGCTGAATATGGATACTTTTATCACAGCTACCGGCGATAATGAAGCCAATATCATGAGCTGCATGCTGGCCAAACATCTCATGAACGGTGAAAATACCGAAGACAAGCCCCTGCAAAGAAAATCAATCTGCCTGGTCAATAAAGAGGACTATCAGGTGCTGGCCGCCACCATGGGTTCGGACATCGCATTAAACAAAAAGATTCTGGCCGGCAACGAAATCCTCAAATTCATACGGATGGGGCAGCTGTTGTCCGTGGCCGACCTGCATGGTTTCGATGCGGAAATGGTGGAGATCGTGGCCGAGCCCAACTCCCTGATCACGCGCAAGCCCTTATCGAAACTGGACCCCACTTATTACGGCAAGATTATCATCGGCGCTATTTTTCGCGATGGAGAATGGCGGGTCGCCGTGGGCGACACCCAAGTCAATGACAACGAACGGGCGATCGTTATCTGCAAATCGCTATCGTTGAAAGATGTACAGCAGTTGTTTTTCGCTTAGTAGTGGTTTAATATAAAGCTTCGTAACTCATCGTTTACAATACATTTATTGCGTTGATTATTTTGGATTTTAGATTTCGGATTTTGGATTGGCGGAATCGCTTCGCTCTATCCATTTAATAAAAACGATAGAATGCCTTAAATCCGCAATCTAAAATCCCAAATCTAAAATCGAAGCTCATTTTTTCCAAAATGAGGGGTAAAACACCACCAGGGCCGAGAACATTTCCAGCCTGCCCACCAGCATATTCCATGACAAAAACCATTTCCCGACCGCTGAAATATGGGCGTAGTTTTCGGTCGGTCCGATCGTTCCGAAACCCGGCCCGATATTCATCAGGGTGGCAATTATCGTACTCATGCCGGTGACATAGTCCATGTCATCCACCAACACCATGAAACAACCGCCGCCGAGGATCAGGAATATATTGACAATAAAATAGCATATCGCCAGGTCGATGATGACGCGGTCTACCGGCCGGCGGTTCAGTTGGACAGTGACCACTGACATGGGCTGAAAAAAGATACGCTTGATGGACGCCACCATATACTTCCAGATGATGACATAGTGGACGACCTTGATGCCGCTGGTGGTCGATCCGGCGCAGGCGCCGATAAAGCACGATACATACAGGAACATTTGGGCCGCCTGGGGCCATTTTTCATAATCGGCGGTCGTGAACCCGGTGGTGGTTAACAGTGACACGATTTGAAAGGTGGCGTAGCGGATGGCATCCGCCGGGCTGCCGTAAGTACTCTCCTTCCACAGTATCCAGGCTACGAACGTGCAAAAAAACAGCAGAAAACCGACATACCAGCGGAACTCAGTGTTGTTCCTGATGACTTTCCATTCTCCTTTGATCATATGGTAGAACAGCATGAAGGTCATACCGCCCAAGAACATGAATGCGATAATCACCCAGTCATAATAGGCATTGTTATAATGCCCGATACTTGCGTTTTTAGGAGAATACCCCGATGTCGACACGGTCCCGAAGGCATGGCACAGGGAATCGAAAAGGGACATGCCGCCGAAGCACAGCAGCACCGTTTCCATGATATTCAGCGCTAAATAAATACCCCAGAGCCAGACCATGGTATCCCGGTTGCGGGGGATGAATTTTTCTTTGGTTATCACCTGGCCGGGGCTCGATTCGGCCCGAAAAATACGCACCCCGCCCATGCCGTGGGGCAAAAAGATAACGGTCAGGGTCAAGAACCCCATACCACCCAGCAAGTGAGTTTGACTGCGCCAAAACAATAGTCCGTGGGGGACGATTTCAATATCCGTCAAGATGGTTGCGCCGCTGGTCGTATACCCGGACATCATTTCGAAAAACGCATCGGTAAAGGACGGTATCGAGCCATGAATCATGAACGGCAAGCCCGAGAGGGCTGAAATGATGATCCAGCCAAAAACGGCAATAAAAAAGCCGTCTTTGATATTCAATTCATGATGTCGGCGAAAGAACCACCACAGAGGAAGCCCAACCATAATGGTAATGATTCCGGAGATGAAGATGGCAAACAGGTCGTCTTCGCCGTAATAGATTGAACAGATCAAGGGAAGGGCCATTGAACTGCCGGTAACGATCAGCAGTTTGCTCAGAACATTGGCAATGGTTGCATAATTCATAGGCGATTCAATCCAGACCTCGTCCTTTGGTTTGAAAAAATGTATGTGAACCTTCGTACGCAAGGGACTGCATGAAAATTGGGCATGGGTCTGATTCAGGGATTTAGGGATTCAGTGATTTAGGAATTGAATTAATTCTATCTCCTCTGATTTATTGACTAATCCCTTAATCCCTTAATCCCTCAATTCCTCAATTCCTCAATTCCCCAATTCCTTAATCCCTCAATTTGGCTCAGTTTTCTTAAGCAGCTTTGGATGTATAAATGCCGTGCTTCCGTAGGCGATCAAACCGAATATTGATTATACCATATACCATCGAAGATCCAACAAACGTTTTATGTGCTTTACATGAAAAGCGCGGAAAAATCAAAAGTCATATTTATCAATCTGAATTGACAATCGGAGAGTGGTTCATTATTATCTCGTGAAGTAATGTTTACTCGGATAGGAATTCTTGGATCCGGTTATCTTTGGCAGGAAAGTGCTTCAAGTCCTTGTTGGCCGTTCATAATGAAAATGCAAATCTAATATCGCCTGAACAATATTCGGTTCTAAAATCCAAATTGAGGTATTCTTTTGTTGGGATTTGAATTTATATAAATTCTAGACTTGTCCGCCTATAGTGAAATCCTCTATGAAAAAATCAAGTAACACCAAAAAAGGTAAACCTGCGCAGGCTCCGCCGGAAGTGCGGGGCCAATGGGGTGGCTGGCTGGTCATTGTCACCGCCGCAACCGGCCTGGGTATCTGTCTATATCTATATTCTATACATGTATCCCTGCTCATGGGTGAGGTCAAAGGCGGGATATTATGCGGCACCGAAAATGGATTGGGCTGCCATGCAGTGGCTTCCAGCCCCTACAGTATCTTCCTGGGTCTTCCGCTGGCCACTTGGGGTGCTGCATTTTATAGCACCATCATTTTTCTGGCATGCGGGGGACTTATTTTCCGGCGTGACAGCGGGCCGGTGTTTTACCGCTGGGCCCTCTTGCTGGCAGTTTTGGCGATGGCTTTTGATCTGTACCTGGCCTATATCATGATTTCAAGAATAGGGGCCATCTGTCAGCTCTGCATCACCACGTATTTCATCAATATCGTTATAATCGTCATACTGGTGATAACGGTCCGGAAAGAATCCCGACCCCGGATAAAGTTGAGCGCAATTTTTCCATGGACCAAGGAGGTCCAGGGTAAAGATCTGTATTACCGCAATGTCATCAAGGGACTTCTGATCGGCGGCATTCTGCTGGCTGCCGGGGCCGGAGTGGCCGGCTCGCAGTTCATTGCAAACTCTCTGACTGAAAATGATCGTGAACGGCTGGCAAAGATCAAAAAAAACCTGTCACGCCAAAAACCCAAGGTGATAGCCGGTGAAAACAGGCCTTACATGGGGGCTGTAAATGCAAGGTTGACAGTGGTCGAGTTCAGTGATTTTTTATGCCCGTACTGCGCCAAGGCTGCAAAATATCTCAAGCTTTCCGAATCCGCCAATCACGATACCGCGCGCTTTGTTTTCCGACATTACCCCCTGGACAGTACCTGCAACCGGAAGCTTTCCTCAAATGTGCATCCCGGGGCCTGTCTGCTGGCCGAAGGTGCCGCCTGTGCCGCTGAACAGGATAGGTTCTGGCAATATCACGACATCGCCTTCGAAACCAAAGGCAAAATTGCTCGCACGGATGTGCTGGATATCGCGGCGGACATCGGGCTGGAGTTAAACGCTTTTAACAGTTGCCTGGATTCCGGCCGCGGTCTTAAGGTCGTCAAAGAAGACATCGAAGCCGGTATCAGGGCCGGTATCCGAGGGACTCCGACCGTGTTCGTCAACGGCCGGAGACTCGGCGGTGTTCCCAAGCCTTGGGTTTTAAATGAAATCCTGCAATTCGGTGCAGAGAATCTGTCCCGGATTGAATGAAATTGCGATTTTTATTCTCTTTGTCTCCAATGACTCCCTTCATAAACCACAATCCGTGATGTTCACCGGGTTGAATTTTGCTTGACTTTCTATGGTGTTCAAAATATTAGCTTTGACTAGGAAACTATTCTGAAGCTCACTCTCAAGTCCGAAGTTCATTATAAAGTTCGAATCTCCTTGCGGCTCTCATTCAGTTATTTACCTGAGCATTCGCTTCCGGCCCTATATTCCATTGTTCTCTCCGATCCGTAGGCTCTACGAGCCGGAGGCCACTATTCCATCATTCCAAGCGGTTTCTAAAGTAAACTGCAACCATTTGGGGGGTATACCAAAGCTGGGCCATCGGGGCTCAGATTCTTTCCACATCACGGTCGTCGTCGATCTAAAATCGAAAAGGAGGGATTATGAAAAAAGGACTATTTTCTTTCAAAAAAAGGCTCTGTTAGTATTGCTTGGCATTCTTCTCATTGCCGGCTCGGCTCAGGGGCAGGCCATTCTTTCCGGTGATCGAAGTGTTCCTGTCGAGGCCCGCAACGGTATGGTCGTGACAAGTCATACTCTGGCTACAGAGGTGGCACTGGAGGTACTGAAAAAAGGGGGCAACGCGATTGATGCCGCCGTCACGGCAGGATTTGCCCTGGCCGTGACCCAACCCAGATCGGGGAATATCGGGGGCGGCGGGTTTATGTTAATTTCATCGCAAGAAAAGCAGGAAGTGGTGGCTATAGATTATCGCGAAAAGGCTCCGGCCGGTGCTTCAAGGGATATGTTTCTTGGACCTGATGGTAATGTGGATCAAACTTTGTCGCGGTTCTCTCATATATCCGCAGGGGTTCCGGGAACCGTCGCCGGACTCGCATTGGCATTGGAAAAATATGGCACCATATCCCTGGCAGAGTCGCTGGCACCGGCCATTGAATTGGCCGAAAAGGGATTTGTGGTGACGCCACGTTTTTCCAAAGGTGTGAAATCGAGACAAAAACGTCTTTTCAAGTTTGAGGCCGGAAAAAAGAAATTCTTAAAACCGGATGGCGCTTTTTATGAACCCGGAGATATCTATATTCAATCCGATTTGGCCGAAACCCTCAGGCGTATTTCAAAAAACGGTGTCAAAGGGTTTTATGAAGGAAAAACGGCGGACTTGATTGTCGCCGAAATGCAAAGAGGAAAAGGATTGATCACGTTGGATGATTTGAAAAATTATCAGCCCAAAATCAGAAATCCCGTTAGCGGCAACTACCGTGGCTTCGACATCTACTCCATGTCACCGCCCTCGTCGGGTGGAGCTCATATCATCCAGATCCTCAATATCCTCGAAAAATATCCCATAAATAATCTGGGGCACAATTCCGCCAAAACGATTCATCTGATGGCCGAGGCCATGAAACGGGCCTATGCCGATCGATCCAAGTTTTTGGGCGATTCCGATTTTGTCGATGTGCCTCTGGGCGGTATTACTTCAAAAAAATATGCTGCTGCGCTGCGGGCTGAGATTGATGCCGACTTCGCTTCCATCAGCCAGGCCATCCTGCCCGGAAATCCGGTGGGGTTCGAAAGCGATGAGACCACCCATTTTTCGATCGTTGACAAATTCGGCAATGCTGTTGCAAACACCTACACCATAAATTTCAGCTATGGCTCCGGCATCGTCGTGGAGGGGGCCGGATTTCTCCTCAATAACGAGATGGATGACTTTTCTGCCAAACCTGGTGTTCCCAACGCCTATGGCCTGATCGGCGGAGAAGCCAACAAAATCGAGCCGCATAAACGGATGCTGTCATCGATGTCACCCACGATCGTCATGAAGGGCGGCAAAAACTTTCTGGTTGCCGGATCACCTGGCGGTTCCCGGATTATAACCACGACCCTGCAGGTCATCATGAACGTCATTGACCATCGTCTCAATGTTCAGGCAGCGGTGAACGCGCCCCGTATTCATCATCAATGGCTGCCGGACGAGATCAGAATAGAGGAGGGGATCAGCCCGGATACCGTCAGATTGTTGCGGGCCATGGGGCACACCGTCAATGAAAAATCTTCAATGGGGGCTATTCAGAGCATCATGGTTGCAGAGGACGGCACCCTGTACGGGGGCGCCGATCCGAGAAGAAGCACATCTGCTGCTATGGGTTTTTAATGCTGACGGCTTTCTCAATCTGCTGATGGCTGGGTCGTATCCGGCTGCCAGGCCGGGCCGGCGACCACAGCATGGCAGGCGACTTTGACACCGCTGTCAAGGGTTGTCAGCTCCGGATTGACATCGCGACAATGACCGGCCATCAGGGGACAGCGGGGGTGGAAAGGACAGCCGCTGGGCGGATCGATGGGATTGGGAATTTCGCCGGCGACTGGTGCTCTTTTACGACCCGTCATCTCCACGTCCGGGATCGTCTCCAGCAGCAGTTGCGTATAGGGATGAAGGGGATTGTCAAAAATATCATCCACCGGGGCGACTTCACAGAGTCGCCCCAAATACATCACCCCGATGTTATCGGCCATGTGGCGAACCACGGCCAAATCATGGGAAATGAACAGATAGGTTAAATCGAAATCTTTTTGCAGGCCTTTCATCAAATTTAAAATCTGAGCCTGGACCGACACATCCAGCGCGGAGGTCGGTTCATCACAGACAATAAATTCGGGTTCGCTGGCCAGCGCCCTGGCAATTGAAATGCGCTGGCGCTGTCCGCCCGAGAATTCGTGCGGATACTTCTCGCCGTCGGCCGCTGACAGACCCACCTGGATGAGCAAGTCCGCCGTTCGTTGCGAGATTTCCGCGGTATTTTTCAGCAGCCCGAAAGCGCGGATGGGTTCACTGACAATGGCCGCCACTCGCCAACGCGGATTCAAGCTGGCGTAGGGGTCCTGAAATATCATGGCTATACGCCGGCGCAGCTGTTCCATCTGGGCCCGGTCGGTGACGGTGGTCATGTCGATATCGTCAATTTCAATTTTGCCGGCCGTCGGGGGATGGAGCCCGACCACCAAATTGGCCACAGTCGATTTACCGCAGCCCGACTCTCCCACCAGGGCAAAGGTCTGTCCTTTGCTGATTTCAAAATCAATGCCGCTGACCGCTTTTAAGATCATGCGCGGTTTGCCTTCCAGCAGGCGATTGAGCAGGGGTTTGGAAACATCAAAATAACGTTTCAATCCGCGGACCCGGAGGAGGGGGGAATTCTGGTTTTTCGAATGTTTTTTGGATATCATCTTATTTATTGGCTTCTTACCCCTTTGAATTTAAAAGCAGTTATTAGTTATTCGTTATTCGTTATTTGTGAATAGTCTAAAAGGAATTAAATCTATTTCTTTTGTATCTCGCTGATCCCATACTTTTAAGATGAAGCTGTCTTAGAATTCAAATAACCAATAACAAATAACAATTAACTTCTAATTGAGCGATTTCGCTCAATTAGAATCATATAGCCAGCAGGCGGCGCGTGTCGGGTTCGTATCCAATAGATCCGGTCTCTCCGTGCGGTAGCGATCGAAAGCGTGCGGGCAGCGAGGATTGAAGGAGCAACCCGGCGGTATTTCCGTCAGACGCGGCATGGCGCCTTCGATTTGGGTCAGCGTCTCGGCTTTCTGGTGCAGCGACGGAATGGAGCCCATCAAGCCCCTGGAATAGGGGTGTTTGGGATCCTTGACAACGTCCCTGACATTGCCGACTTCCACCAGCCGGCCGGCGTACATTACCGCCACGCGATCCGAAATTTCGGCGATAACCCCCATGTCACGGGTAATCAGAATAACGGCCGTATCATGCTCTTTACATAGGCGCTTCAGCAAGGCGATGATCTGGGCCTGGATCGAAACGTCCAGCGCCGTGGTGGGCTCGTCGGCGATGATCAGGCTGGGATTGATACACAAGGCCAGGGCGATGACCACTCGCTGGCGCATGCCGCCGGAAAACTGGTGGGGGTAGTGATCGATCCGTTTTTCCGCGGCCGGTATTCCGACGTCGTCCAACAGCTTGATGGCATGGTCGCGCGCCTGCTGGGATGGCATTTCGGTGTGGGTCAATATGGTTTCTGTCAGCTGTTTGCCAATGGTGTACAGGGGGTTGAGACTGGTCAGCGGGTCCTGAAAGATCATGCCGATTTTTTTGCCGCGGATGCGCCTTAATTCCTGATACGGCAGTTGATCGATGCGCTGACCGCTTAAGTGGATCCGTCCTGCGCCAATGCGACCGGGCGGCTCCAGGAGGCCGATAATGGCCTGACCGGTGAGGGATTTACCCGCACCGGACTCGCCCACAATCCCGAACACCTCACCGGGCATGACATTAAACGATATGTCGTCAACCGCCACCAGAATGCCGCGTCTGGTGTCGAATTCGACTCTAAGATTTTCAACTTTGAGTATCGGTTCAGTCATTATTCTCGAGGTCTAAGGTATAGGGTCTATGGTTTAAGGTTCAAAGATTAACGGGCTGTTGCCCAAATCGAATTTTATTTGCTGACGCCGCCTCACCTTGTGCGCCAAATTTTTGGTTTTTTTCTTAAATATTTTTACAAACGTACAAACAGTAATTGATTACGTCGACTACTTATG
>Ga0209367_1013011_pt1 | contig 10786 bp, 6 predicted proteins | sample WorMetLIZISLAND2_FD_187412 | JGI IMG/M metagenome (GOLD analysis project Ga0209367, IMG submission 187412) | Marine gutless worms symbiont microbial communities from Max Planck institute for Marine Microbiology, Germany - Olavius geniculatus... ... | reverse complement strand
TGATCGTGAATGTACAGAAGAGCAGTTTCAGTGGAATGATGTTTAGAGTAGGCAGACTGGTGTGGGTTAAGAAGATTATTAGATAATAGGTGGGTGGTTAATCGAGATTTTACAACACGTTCAGTTATTTTAGAGACGAGAGACAGGTTGGAGATAGGGCTACAGATGCAGCTGACGCAGGTGACGCAACGGCCAAGAATCTGCCGCGATGTTTATTCTTGCGTAGCGTGCGTTGCGTTACTTGCATTAGATGGTAATTGGACTTCCGCTGTGTATATTGCGTCGCTGTTGTTGCAGGTGCTCAGGATTTTCTGCCGGACTTCGAGCATTCGCTGCAATGGCAGAGCGTCTACATGCCGCAGCCCAAGTACAGTCCACTCTTCAGCGCCATGCGCAAAGTCAAAGAATGGATGCAGACGGCCAGGGTCGGTGCTGCATGCACGTCAGACATTCCGCTTTTTACCTCTCCAATCACACATTCCGGCTAACTCTCTTAAAACTCTTAGCGTTTGTTTGCTGCTACTGTCAATCTGTTACTTTTCCATACTATTTCATCCCGACTATAGCATGATTTAATTGTATCTTTCTCTCTGTCCGTCGAGAAACGTAATTTATACGCAGGGTCCGCTCCCAGTAGTCTACGCACGTCGGTCCGCCGGTCTCAGGGGTAGACTACACCCATAGCCATTTCATACCGGGTCGCGCGTACAAAATGGAACATTTTAACGTAGATTGAGCAATCGGGCTGTTTCTGAAACGATTAGCGTCGATCATTGCAGTGATGTGTGGTCATATCAAATGCTTGAACACAGGGTTTAGCATTCAGCATGACCGCTGTTTACTGCAGTGGTCGAGGCTATAATTATTGCAATTACCGAATCTGTCCGATTGCTCAGTCCACGTAAAACGTGTGTGTTTCAATTTTTATGCGGCAGTTTGTAAACCAGTTATAATTGCACCTGTATATTTCTATTTCGTTTTGTAATAGACGTATTTGTTTTCTTTGAAAGCACTATATAGTCAGTCATACATTGCCATACATTAATTATTGACAGACATCTTCACGTTGTGTATTACAGCACATATCAGTGACCAACATTCAAACGCTTCACGCCGTCTACAGAAAAAGACCAGGTCTGTACGTCAAGCGCAAAGTAAACGTAAATATCCAGGTTCAATAAAAACTGAACTGAACTGAACTTAAAGTCCAAACCAGAAGAGCTTTCAATATCGGCTGTGGCAGCTGATTGGCATAAATCTGCGACGACCGCGAGCTATACCCCGTTCACACGATCAAGCTGTATGGCTGGACGAGCCAGCTCGATGTTTGCTCGATGTTTGCTCGATCGTGTAAACGGGGTATTAAGGAGCATTTTATGCGGCCGTCCACGGCCAGCACGCAGACATAGAACCTCCCCTATTATTTACATAAAGCCCACTATTCGTAGGCCGTAAAAACTCATTAACAGTCCCGCTGAGGATAAGAGAGTGAGTTGACCTGAGAACGCAGTAAATTAGCAACTTGCTCAAGGTTGCTTGCAAGTAACCCGGGTCAACGCAAAATGTCGTCAGTGCCGTCGACAAGCATATTGCTGGTATATAGCATTAATATTTCGAATCATTATGTTTCATTCTTGCAAATATTCGTATGAATTTCTGACGACACGTTCATTTTATGATTCAACTCAACTCGTTTAATAAAAAAGATTGTCTTTATTATCTTGTAACTCACAGTCATTAAAAATGATTAACTGAATCACTGATCAAGTATTTATTGCAATATTTTGTTTATTTATCGCAACACAAATTGTTTTAATAAATTAATGTGCCAAGCCAAGTGCCAAGTATTCATTTTCTTTGCCCACCACTGAAACTGCCGTTTGCCGCGGTCAGTAAGACAAAGCAAAAAATGCTGCTAAGTATTACTGATGAGCAATTTTGTACGTGTGTAAGGCACGGTTCACACGGGTGTAAATTTCATCGAAAAGTCGGAGAGCTGCGCAATGGTACGATACGTACGAGTGACGTACGTGCGACATGGTGGTACGACGTGTTCTAATGACACTGACTTCATCAGCCGTACGTCAACATCACCGCCTGCTGGATTCAGCTACCAACAGCGTCATGCATATCATCATCATTATGATCATCGACTGGAATCGAAATGTGTTTTTTTCACATAGGACTACTCAGCTTTTTCTTGTTCTGCTATCTTACTTAGTAGCAACATGTGACCGTCGTCGTCGTCGTCAGTGACCGCTATGGAATTACCTTTCTTACACACTGCGATTGTTGTTTCCTTTTTCTTCTTTATCCGTTTTTCGTTGTTGTAGTCGTTGGTGGTAACATGCTATCATCATCATTAGCAGCAATATACGGTGAGGCTGGTGGATTCAGCTACAAGACGTTCGTGCCGGCGCCCGTGACAGTCGGCATGTGCAGCGGAACTCCCAACTACGAGAACTTTTCGTCAACCTGGGAGCGAGCGAAAGCCTGGCTCAAACTCGTCGGTCTGTTCACCAACTTTAGAGATCTGTCTAGTGTCGTAACTGTTGAGGAAGTTGAGGGAGTTGTAACCTCTGAATTATGAAATGGAGGTACGTTGCTAATGTTCCAACCTCCAGGTTGTGAAACAAGTTAAGAAACTCGTCACAACATTTAATCTTAAGAGAAATTTGCGCCAGTGTTTAGCTACTAAGTTTCCGCTTCTGCAGCCTTAAACCCCATATCAGGATTCCGCCCCTGGACTCGTTTTCGGAAAATTTTGGATACGGTACAGAATTACGTCTCCTGGCCCGCCGTTTTATTAATCTCCTTGCAGCGTCACTGAATATAAATTCTTATTTGTTTTCACGCAGTCAGGAGAAAAATCCGCTTTACACGTTGTGTCGTTTAGACCGAAAAGTTATTGGTGTTGAGACGTTCTACCATCCTCTTCATCGAGTCTGGAACGGCCAGGACGGCGGAGAGTCTACAGTGATGGAAGGCGACTGGACGACGACGACGCGCAGTGACAGAGCACATCATCATCATCGGCGTCGTCAACTCGTCAGCATCGTCAGGTACCACCAACCAGCCAGCAAACTCACTCGGCACGATTAGCAGCTTTCCTTTATCACAGCAGTGAACTAATGCTTGTAAAACTAGTAACGCAAGTCCAGACATCACCTCGTCAACTCAGCCTGGCCATCCCCACGCCGTTAGGCGCAAAAGCTGAGAGGTAAACAGGCACACCGCGCGATGCATTACATGTATCTGTGATAGGCTATCCCACACTCGCAATGTACGCTGGTGTCTGGCCGAGGGCTAAGGAAACGGAGATCAGCGGGCTTTATGACTTGAAAAGGATTTCACGTTTTGTTTTATTTTGGCAGCTATCAGAGATTTCAAATCGTCCCCGATAAATATAGTGGTACCAGAAACATGCTAAATACAAGGAACTTGATAGTTGATGCAACGGGGCAGTTTTGTATCTGTTTATTAGGCGGCATTGCTAAATGTCGGCTATTGCGACAGATGTTACCGTAATGTCTCTCCGTCGTCACATTCATGCAATCTGTTAAAAATAATAGATTGTCCTTTATTGATGATATATAATCGTAATTTTAGTGTTTTACAAAATCGTATTAACAAAATTTTTTATCATAAAAAGACGCTATATCGTAAATAAATTTAAGTAATTTTTGCTTTTATTTAACCATGAAAATACAGTAGAGACTTAGAGAATAATTTTCTTTCAATGCAGTAGATTGAGAGCGCGTAAGCTGTTCTGGCAGACCGTGAGGTGTGACGTCACTGTTTTGTGTCACGTGACTGCAGGGTTTACCTGGACGGTGATTACAGAGAACCTCCGACCAACCTGGTACCTCCGCCGCCGATAGTCGAAGAAATCAACGACTGTACCTGTCTCGTTATGTAATAATAATAAATGATAATAATATAACAACAACAATAACTGATGCTATTAATATTAACAAGCAATGACGTCAGCGCACAATGCTGGCATGTATGCGGCCGTTCCCGTGGAGGTGATCAGCTAAAATAGGTGTGTTCGCCTCTATAGATCCGCCTTTTTAGTATGATCCTCATCGTAAGTTATACCCCGCTTACACGATCAAGCAAACATGGAGCAATCATCGAGCAAACGTCCAGCAAAATGCATTCAAATTACACGTGTACGACGTGTGTTCTAATTGCTCGTTGTTTTCCCGATGTTTGTTTGACGTTTGCTCGACGTTTGCTTGATGTTTGCTTGATGATTGCTTGATGTTTGCTTGACCGTGTAAACTTACAATACAAGCCAATGTCTACCTGCTTGTACTCGTATTATTGTTTATCACCGAGTTTTACATTGGTTTGCAAACTAACTGCTTTTAGCCGACCGTACTTAAGTACCAGTCGAGCTGTTGTCATGGTTGTTGTCCATCTGTCTGTCGTCCGTCACGAATGTATTGTGGCTAAGTGGTGCGAGATAGGGCCTAGGTTGCCATTGATGACTAATAGGAAGTCGCATATGGGCTTTCACATGACACTGTAAATCTTTGACCTTGGATGATATTAAAGGCCGTTACACGCGTTTTTCGACGGAAAACTAGCCATATTGGTGGCGTGGCGTAGTTGGTAGCACTTTTCGGCTGAAACGAAGTTACTCTACGCCGGGCCCGGTTAGTACTGCGATGGGTGACTGCCTGCGGGCAGGTAAACCATCTCGGTGCGAAGCCTGCCAGCTAGGTCGACTCAGCCTTCTACCCTCCATGGGACGGTAAAATGAGTAGTAACTCATTCACATGAGTTACGGAAGGTGGGGACTTTGGTACAGCTGACTGGGGTTGCCTGGCCGGCCGCTGCGCCAGCCTGTGTGTGCAGGCTGCACACGGTGGCCGTGCGGCAGGCGGCTTTGGTTAGTGACGAAAGCGCATTAGGCGTAGAGGCGTGCGCATGCTCGCGATGATGCGCTATACAAATTGACAACCTTTACCTTTACCTTTATCTCGGAAACGGTGAGAGATTCGGCCTAAGTCACTATTAATCATTAATAGAAAGTGGCATACGTTTCGTCAGATTAGATGTAAATCATTGATTTTAGATGACCTTGAATGTCATTGACAACCTGTATGGTCGGCTGTCCTATCGACAGCTGGGCTTCTTGTTAAATTTTATAACGTACACGCAGTTTTATGTTATGCTACTTTTGCTGGTTTTCGCTAGAAACAGTTAGAAAATATATGAATAAACAGGGCAGCTATTGTTATTAATCATTGGCGTATACTTTACAATAAACTCACGTACACGCGTCGCAAGGACGATAAGATCTAAAAAAAATGTTCGTGCTCTCGGTTGCAGTCGGCGAAAAGTACAGACGGGGGCAGCACTTTTTTTGGTTTTTACTTTAGGGATATATTATAACATTTCATGTAATATTACCAAACAGCTCATAAAAACAAAATGACACGATGAAAACTAAGATAAAGATACAGCAGCATATAACAAACTAGATGCAAACAGTTTTTTTAACTTTGAAAGCAAACTAAAACTGCAAAATTATTTTAAGCGTACGATAATAATTTTGCGTACGAAAAAAACCGGACTCACAGAATTTTTTATAAACCTAATTATGTACATAACATTAATTTGTTTACAGAATGTTAATTGGTGAAAAATCTCACTAGACGTTTTAGTGCAGCAGAACATTTAGCGTCGGTGAAAACTGAGTGAATGCAGAAGGAAAAGAATGTCAGTTGATAAAACCGCCAGAAAGTTGCAATGTGATGAAACTTTTAACGCAACGCACACAACGCAATGTGCTGCGTGCTTTTTGACGCAAATGACGCCGGCAGACGACACAAGAAAACTGTGCAAGCCAGCAAGTACGCAACGGACGCAAAAACGCAAGAAAGTACGCAACAGACGCGCATGACGCAGACGAAACGGCCAAAACGCAAGGACAAACACGGTCCCTGTTCTTGCGTTGGGTGCAATGCGTACGTTGCGTGTGTTGCGTTTGCTGTAAATCGAGCATTATACCCCGTTTATATTGCAAACATTAAGCATGCATAAAGCATAGCGTACACGAAGCTAACATAAAGCAAACGTCAAGCAAACATCGAGCAAACGTCGAGTAAACGTCGAGCAAACATCGAACAATTAGACGACAGGTCGTGCACGTGTATTTTGAATACATTTGCTTGATGTTTGCTCGATGTTTGCTTGATGTTTGCTTAATCGTGTAAATCGAGCATTAGACTATTTTCAGTCGCGGACTGTTGACGTTCAGCAAACGAGTGACCGGTCCACATGTCGCTGTTGATGACGATAAAGATGACGCGTGTTGTTGGTCTCTGGCATCATCATCATCATTTGCAGCCTCATGAGACTCCCATTCATCTAACATTTAATATTTTTTTAATCTCGTAATCATAAACGTCGTGACTGTTTAACTTCAAACGGGTAGCCTACGGGTGGCTAGCATAAGAAATATGCACAAAAGCAAACGATGTAATTGCAAGATACGGTATAGGCTATGCTGATACTTAATAATTATTGAACAGGATATTCGTCGCAAATTATTTGAACATTTTAGCTGTGTGATAAAAAAAACTATTTTTCAAGCAATAGTTGGTTTTTTACTGTTGTAAACCTGGACTCAATGAGCTATAGTCTGTATTTTTGTATTGTTTTGATGGTTTTGACTGCCTGTCATGGCGAATAAACTTCATCGTAGGCCACTTAATAAACGTACCGGCAAATTGTCGAAAAAAGAAGTCGTTTGTGTGACGAGGAAAAATGTCGAGTTGAACGTGTCCGGGCGGAGTCGCAGCAACGAAATGTTGAACTTGTTCCTGAGACATGTTCGTCACGTCAACACCGTTAATGGCAACTAAAGTGTCACCGACTCTGCAAGTCATGCACCAATCTCACTCTTTGGCGTACGACGCGCGGTAAAGACGTTGGAAAATTAAAATAACTCACCACCGCCGTATGCAGGTACCTTTTATGTAACAAAAGTTTAAGTTTATGTGTGTTGCTGTGGAATGTGTTTACTTAGTAGGCCTACGTACGTCGGGGAAAAGCTAAAAATATCCTCTCTTGGATGAACGTCATTCGGAGCTCATCACGAATATTTGAGAAAAAGATAGACTCGAACTATTAGCAACAAAAAAGTAGCCCATTCATTCTAATTTTAGGTAGTTTAAGAATCATGCGGATATTCATGGGGTTTTCGCTGTGGAGCCACAAACGTGGTCAGAACCGGAGATGCGCGGCAGCGCAGCCCTGCGACATCCCAAGTCAATGCAAAATGGCAAAATTCGATCCCTTATAGATCTGTGACCCCTTGCTGATCGACAAAAAAATAATAGGTTGATTACTTGCAGTATGCGACCTCCTGTGTCAAATTTGGTGCAAAGCTATTTATGGAAAAGCTTCTCGGCAAACACGTGAAACATAACGAAAATGTGCCCATCCAGTAAACTGATGCATTGCAAGGCTGGCCAATCAACAAAAATGTTCATCATATAATATCTTGTACACATTAGAATATAGGGCCTAATTAGCGGCACTCGTGGCACCAAAATAATAACAAAGCATTTCTACTATTTTGTTTAACCCATCAGCATGCGTCACGTAAGCCTTTCGTGACCTTACATAGGGGCCTAAGTTTCTGTTATTTAAAACATCAACGATAACTTTTGCATACAGCCTATTGCAGAGGACGGCTAAAAGTTTTCCAAAGTTACTCCATGTTAGTTTGCCGTTCCTTCTATAACGAACATTGAATTTTTTTTCGCTGCGGCCAATTTTATCGCGGAATGGACCTACTCTTGCTGTGGCCGAAATAACGCCGTGAAACAAACGATTAAACCGTCTGCCAATAGGGCAAGAAATAATAATTCATATTAACCAACAGCTTACCTGACATTTTCGTTCTGTCCAACTGGTCCACTTTTATCAATGCTCGTAATGATGGCGGCACCTGCAGGCTCCGAAGTCACTTCAATACCAAGACCACCAGTTAGACCCTGAATGACGCTGATCTGACACGGTCTGCGTCGTCGTCGCGACGGAGCATCATGCGATGGCTGGTGGGTTGTTACTCGCGTTGTAAGCACGACCTTGCCGTTGCTACCCACACTGATGACCGACGTGTAGATTTTCAGCGAAGAAACTGTCGAGAATTCCGTGCGATCGTCTTGGGAGATAGGCCTACTGTAAGAAGAAAATCCGTACGTCGACGATGTAAAAACTGATTCGCGATACAGCGAACGATTTTCGCGCTGTTCTGTCACCGCGGAAGTGTCGGGTTTGACAGCGACGCGATTTTCCTCACTCAACGCGCTATCGGCGTCCCGACGGTCGCCGATTGCTAAAACGATCAAGCGAGTTGTGCCGAGTCTTTGGCTGAAAATTCGACGACGTCGAGTCTGTTCAGTGAAATCCGGCACGTCGAACTTAACGTGCGAAGTTGCAGCGACTTTTGGTCGCTTCCCTAGCAACTGCTGCAGCCTATCGGTGAAACAATCTACCTCTTCCTCAGACGGGTTTTCCTCCTTCTTCTCGGTCGCATGTTCGTCCTCGGTCGACAAGTTGAAGCGAACACCTTTGGAAGTTCGTCCGCTGGTAGCGGTTTTGCCGTCGTCAAGCGTATGGTGACTGTCGTGAACTGGTGATGATACCGATACATTCTTGTTGACTCGCTCAGATTCTTCGTGTGACTCGGCGGCAGAAATGTTACTGTCAAGATCGCGATAAACTGATGCACGATCCAACAGATCCAGAAGCAGTTTATCCGCGTCATGTTGTTCGGGAGATTTTTCTTCCGCGTGTCGAGAACAAGTCAACCTGTCGACGACGTCGTGCATCCGATCACATTCGGGTCTGGCGGTTGATTTTGTGGAGTCCGAGGATCGATGACTTTCCTGTTGGTGCTGTCTGTGTTTGGGACTAAACCCGGAGTGGCTGGATAAGCGCTGTTTGAAGCTGCCCACCAACAGCTCGTTCCAGTTCACTTCATTCTGCCGCTGATGACGCTGCCGCGCTGACTGACTTTCATGCTGTCTATCCAGCTCATTGTCTTCTTCCATTTCAACTGCCCTCGATCCAGGATCTGGGCGATCACCGCCAGAAGTCTTGTTTAGGTCGATTCGTCGCAGTAGTTCGATGCGGACAGCGGTAGTAGGCAGCGCCAGTAGCTGGTTGCATTCACCACTGGTGAGGTGTTCCAGCGATTGGCCGTTCACGCTGGTGATGTAGTCGCCTTCTCTCAGCAGGTGACGACCACAGAATACGCTCCCCGGCAGTATCCGTGTTAACTACATACGTAAGCAGTAATAAAATATTATATGTCTAAAAATAGAGTCTCTTAAGCTACATCTTTGCCTTTCACAGAAGCATATGCATCTGTTTACATATGAATTTTTATACTGGCCTTTGATGGACACATGCATTTTGAAAGAGTGGTAATAATCGTCCATGTCATTCAAGGTCGTTATCTTAGTAGGCTACCAGTTGAAACCGAGAATAAAACTTCTTTTAACGATTAGTGGCAGCTTTGGTTAAGCTTTTGATATCGCTCGATTGGTTTGACACTCGTGTCGTGTACCAAAAATAACGAGTTTAAAAATACCAGGCTTACGTTAATAACTAATAGAACAAATTTTACACAGACGTTGAGCATAAACGTGAAATATCATAGAGATGTGGCTGTGTGCATACAGCCCTGTAGTTCACCTGTGAGTAGAGGTGAAAGTCGAGCCCGCGGCGTTCTAGCTTCAAGCCGAGTTTGTCATGAGCGAGTTTGTGGAACGAGACTTGACGCACTTCGAAGCCTTCGTGCAGTACGCTCGGTTTGCACGTCTGCAGCGCGTAGCCTGGCATCTCAGACGAAGAGTTGGAAGAACCGCGATTGACACTTCGATCATCTGACGGTTCCAGCGTAGGCCTACGTCGGCCGGCTCGACGACGTCGGATCAGAAGGTTCAGCGTCAGCGGCGTTTCGCTGATGAACTGAAGAATTTCATCGCGCGAAACGTTCGTCAGTCTGACGCCGTTGATCGCCAGTATCTCGTCGCCGACTGCCAGTCCGCGGTTACCGCCGGTCGCCCGCTCAGCCGGGCTTCCCTGAACCACTCTCCGCACCATCACCCGGGGTCCCCCGCGCGGGAACCCCGTGACGGCATCGTCGTCGATGACGTCACACTGCATGCCGAGGGGTTCCTCCGGCAGGCGGTTTACAGTCAGCTCTTCGAGATCGGACGGTTGCAGTGACATGTCAGCAGGCAACGGCATTACGATGGCAGTCGACTGTGAGTGCAAACTGAGAACAAACGATTTGTTAGCGTTACTGACAACGCCTGTCAACTTCCGACATTCATCGAAATCCAAATCTACAGGGTGCGGCAGAAAAAAGTAGCCCCCTAAAGTTTTTCGTTCTTTTCTCAGCAATCGTTTAGCATTTTAATCTGAAAATTTACAGGTTTATCTACTAAATTGTACTACGGCTAAATGCCAAAAACATTTAATTCCATCGAAAAATGACGAAGTTATAGATTTTTTAACATGACCGCTTACCGATTTTTCAGCGTGAAAAAATGTTCAAGCTACAACACCAGTTCAATAACATCGTTGAAACAAGTCAAACAACACAGTTATTAATGATCAGATGCCAAAATTCCATTGTCACTGTAAATGTTCGAAGTGTCCACCGACAGCTCCAAGCTCCAACACGAGCCTTCAGTCGCTTAATTTGAGAAGTCTTTCACAGTCTTGTCGATCGGTCCTTGTGGTAGGT
>Ga0209367_1013009_pt1 | contig 10787 bp, 4 predicted proteins | sample WorMetLIZISLAND2_FD_187412 | JGI IMG/M metagenome (GOLD analysis project Ga0209367, IMG submission 187412) | Marine gutless worms symbiont microbial communities from Max Planck institute for Marine Microbiology, Germany - Olavius geniculatus... ... | reverse complement strand
ATTGGCAGAAACCCTACTGCAGAAAGTGATACAGAGAAAGTTGCGCCTCTTCGGCCATATCTGCAGAATGAACGACAGCAGAAAGATAAAGACCCTGGTGTTCGGAATGATGGATGGTTCAAACAATAGTGGACGGCCTCACCGAGAATGGTCAGATGACATTGAGCAGTGGTGTGGGGCAACGTACCCTGCAGGAGTTAAGCCCGTACGCTGCCCTAGATAGACAGCGGTGGGCAGTGATAGTAACAATGGCGTCAGACACCAACGGGTGTTGAGCCTACGGTTGTCGATGATGATGATGATGATGATGATGATGGTTCGTATTCTAGCGTGACTGCAGCATTCAATATCGTGTAACATCAAACTGCAGTCACCTCCGGGGAATCGCTTTCTACGGTCGGCTTTCTGGTAATTGGATTGTTTAATCATGCTCTGTGTTGCTTTTATGTTTGTGTAATTGGGCCCAAGCAGTGTATCTCAGTTATAGCTGTGCTCCATGTTGTAGATTTGTAGTTTTTCTCTCTCTCTCTTTTTGTAGTTGTGTAGTTTTTCTTTCTGTAGTTCATTGTTCATGTTTTACTATGGGCCTTGTGCCTGCAATAAAAAGTGATCGATTGATTGATTGATTGATTGATTGGTTTTCGGTTGTTGTCAACTGATTTGTTACTGCCACCTGGTGACGACGAACACAACAGCAACACAACACAACCGTGTACCCGTATACAGGACGACCGACGACGTCACAGTGACGTCAGACCTCGCAGACATTTGAAAGTTATCATTGACCAGCTTGAACGCGATTGGCTGCCGGACGCGAAGCCATGCAGTGACGTCGACGCTCTGCAACACTGGGGTGATGTAAGCAAACTTGCTTCCGCTCACAGCTGCTGACAATCATGGTATCTGTGTACACTTTGTACGACATCGATGACTGCTTGTACACTTTATTTACTGATGCTGCATGTTTTATATTCTCAAAACATTGTTTTTAATTGCTTGTTTAATTTTGTGGATTTTGCAAATTTTATGTTGTCACCACTAGCCTTTTGGCTGCGTAGCTGCAATAACGCACGCTTAAATTATTGCTTTGCTGATTTTAAACTTGTGCCGTCTGCCGGTGCGGTTCCGGGTTACCGTACGGCTGTTAATATGTGAATCTCCGTCGAAAAATGACCGCAATTGCTCGCATAAATTATACGAAGATAGTGCTTACAGTCGCAACAAAATAATATGCGTATCTTACAGTACCGGTAGCCAAGCCGCTTACAACTGTTACTTACTACCTAATGGCGTGACTAAACAAACCAGACGACACGCGTCGGGCATGACGTCACTGCTGGCCTGCATTGCTGACAATAGGCTACTGAACAAAATTCCTTTTATATCCACAAAATGGCCATATAAATAAACAAACTAATATTGCACGCATCACCCGTTTAATATAGGCCCGGAAAACACTTTAATAATGCTAATTTAACTAATCGTATTATTGCACTTTAGCCTATTGGACCGTTGCATAAAATGTCCGACAAGAAACGTCTATAAAGTCGAGTCAAACTAAAGTCTGAGCTCATCTCGTAGTTGACGGAGTTCTAGCCAATTTTTGGCAAAAATTCTACAAATTTCGTTGCCAAGGCAACGAAAGTCAACCATGACTTACTAAAATTATTTATTTGCTCGACTCTCAAAACCCATTGTTAGATAATAATAATAGTACGGTTTATTGTGTATGGCAGCTAGTGGCTGGATTGGCATAACACATTATACATTATCTCGGAGATAGCTTATATATATGTGGAGTTATAGCCCATTTTGTCCCAAATTTCGTTCCCATTGCAACGAAGGTCAGTCGAGGAAAAATTCGATTGGCAGCATTCGCTGGCCCATCCAAAATAACCCCCTTTAGACGCAAAAATGTCGCAGATATTTCGTACACAGACCGAGTTATAGCTCTTTTTGTCCCAAATTTCGTTGCCATGGCAACCGGGGTCGGTCGGGAGAAATGCGGTTAGCGGCATTCAAATGGCCCATCCCCGAAAATCCCCTATAGACGCAAAAATCTCGCATATATCTTTTACACAAGCCGAGTTATAGCCAATTTTGTCCTAAATTTTGTTACCATGGCAACGGGGGTCGGTCGGGGGAAACGCAATTGGCAGCATTTGATGGCGCATCCCCGAAAATCCCCCTATAGGCGCAAAAATCTTTTACGCAAGCCAAGTTATAGCCACTTTTTGTCCCGCATTTCGTTGCCATTGCAACGGCGGTCGGTCGGGAAAAAATGCGATTGGCAGCATTCGATGGCGCATCCCCAAAAACCCCCTATAAGCGCAAAAATCTCTTACGCAAGCCAAGTTATAGCCAATTTTTGTCCCAAATTTCGTTGCCGTGGCAACCAGGGAGGGTCCGGGGTAAAATTAAATGACACCATTAGATTTGCCATCCCCGAAAACCATACCGTAGAACCAAAAATTACGACTCTATCTTATACACAGCCAAAGTTATGACCGTTTAAAGAATTGTTTAATTTTCCCCATACGCTCCATTGTAATTTTTTTGGAATTTTTTGAATAAATACGTTAAATAATAATTTCAAATTTTTTAATTCTTAAAAGGCACATCCTTGCGCGAGACCGCTTTGTTTTAGCCATCATCATCATCATCTGTAGGTGAGTTTCTGTAAAAAAGGTATATGGCTACAAAAATTTTTGCGTATATTTCACCTATTTGCCGAGAAGCCCCCTTGTGGAGATTTACATGAAATTTTGCACGAGGTGTCATCTAGTCGACGTAATCAACCGTGCCAAATTTTATCTCAATCAGATCAGGGGTTTTGATTCTGTGGGGGTCGAATTTTTGGCTTTCCCATAAGAAAGAGAAGTCGCCGTTAACACATGGCTTGAACCACAGTTCAGCCTGTGATGTAAGTAATGCACAAAAACACATTCTGTTTTCATTGGTGTTTTCTCAGCAACCGCTTGGAATTTTAATTCGAAATTTCACAGCTTTACTAAGTAAAACCTTTTACCTCTAACAGCTGAGTTACATGTGATTTTGTTGAAAATTTTTGCACAAACAGCAATAACTCAGGCGCCGATTGACGCCGATGAATGAAATTTTTACAGTAATGTAGCCGGCTGCCACTGAAAATAGACCGTGTGACCAAATTCTGTTGAAAATCGACTAACTTATAGACTTTTTAACATGGCCGCCTACCGATTTTTCAGCATTCAAAAATAACTTCGTCGTTTTTCAACAGAATCACATGTTACTTGGTAGTTATAGATGTAGACAATTTTAGTAAATAAACCTGTAAAATTTCATATTAAAATCCTAAACAGTTGCTGTAAAAACGGCGAAAACTTTAGGGGTCCACTTTTTGCCGCACCCTGTAGACCTAAACCATGGCGCAAACGCTCGTTAGGGTCCACTCTCGTCACTAACATCGTCGCCGGGTATTTTGCCAAGCAAATTACGCACTGTTTGACGCAACGTTGTCACTAGATTGAGATTCCTTTTGGCGACGCGAGTTTTTGTTTAGTTTTCGACGAAATAACGCTAGAGATGTGGCGGTGATGTGGTCGCTTGGCAACGCGTTTCAAAGTCGTGCATTGGTTGAGAAGTTCGGTCACCAAGTGTGGAACTAGTAAACTCACTAATAAGGTGTTTACACGATCCAGCGAACGTCCAGCATTAGCACGTGTATTTTGAATACATTTACTGGAAGTTTGCTGGACGTTTGCTGGATCGTATAAACACCCCATAACAGACTAGTTACAAGTGCAGCTAAAATACGCATGTAACTGCTTGAAACTGCTCAGACAGTTTTATGCAATTGTGTGCTTACATTAGAGCGTTTAGTGTTAAGGTGCGTTTTCACTGCGCGCGTTACCGCGTACGTTAACGCGCGTGGGTGATCTCAATTGACTGTTCAATCAAGCCCTGATCCAAGTGCTACCTCACCCTAAAAGAGCGGAAACATTTGAGATCGTCCACGCGCCTTAACGCGCGCAGTGAGAACGCACCTTAATCGTTGGCAATGCGGCGAAAAAGCGAAAGTTGTTTGTTGAAAAAAAGGATGTAATTGTTATACCCCGTTTACACGAGAAAGCATACATGAAGCACACATGAAGGCTGAAGCACACTTACAACAACCTTAGAGCAAACTTAAAGCAAACTAAGAGAACACGTTGTGCACGTGTATATTGAATACGTGTGCTTCATGTGTGCTTCATGTATGCTTCCTTAAACGGGGTATCAGTTTGTTAATTTAACAATTCACTAGTGCTAGTGTGTAGTCAGTCCTACTGCTTGGTGTTGGTGGCGTCTGACATGCGATGAACCGAGCAAACAGTTAGGCGCTACCAAACCCGAGTTGATTGACAGCTGCACTGTTTTTGTTGCATGCGTGCTTTAGAGGAATAGAGGGTGCCTTGATATGCATCTGTTGCGCAACGGTAGGCACTGTCTAATAGCGTCGGTGACTACGTGACTACGCGCACGCACGCGTCAAGGTCGCAGCGACCGCCAGCCGCCCACGGCTCGATGGTGCCGAGTGCCGACTGTTGGGCGACAATAATTGTGCAGTAGTTGCACATGTAGGGGCCGTCTAAATGTTATGTACAATTTTCAGACAAGGTCTACATGTAGCTGCAGTGTCTCTGTGCACGTTAGTCGGCAGTCGGCATCGCAGTCGCTGCTAAACACGCTGCCGCAGCAGCTGCAGTCACTAGCAGCAGCAGCAGGATAATGACGTCGTTGTGTTCATCGTACCCATCACACAGCGCCGCGATGTCTGCTGCTGCTGGTGGTGCGGCTGATGTGCTGAATATCGTCGAGACGTTGTCTCCAGGGCGACGCTGGCACCACGACCACCGTCTGCATCATCATCGTCACCATCATCGTTACCAGCAGGACGAGGAGCTGATTGAGTTCGCCCAGACGACGTCGCTGCACGGCGTACCTCGTGTCATCTCGGCACGGTCTTTTACCGCACGAGTTTTCTGGTCCGTCGTCTGTCTCGGCGCCTTCGTCATGTTTCTCACTAACAGCGCCAGCCTGCTTCATCAGTACCGCTCCTACCCAAAGAAGGTGATAATTTGCTCTCGTTCTGCTTTAATGTTTTTGTGTTTTGCGAGGTAATGCTTTTGGCTCCCTTGTCGTGTCTTTCTCCGCGCTTTTGGCAGTTTGTAGCCACTGGTAATAGTTTAGCTTAGTGTCAACGTCGTTGGGCGCATCTACGAAGTTACTCTGTATGCGAAGCGGGGGTAGTACTGAAGTAGGTGACGTTCTCGTTTTGTTTTAGCACAGAAACCAAGTCAGCGGCCTGAGTAATGAGTGCTGACGATGATCACAGTGCATTGTTGTAAGGGCGATGAGCGCTAAGTAGGCCTATAGGAAATGGCGTTTGGGGGCCTGTAACTCCGAAACCCCTTAACCGATTTCCATCAAACTTGGCACACCAGTGATCGCATCCACCATCCGACCCCACATGCAAAATTAGTTACAATGGTTCAAAAAGGGCGTAACTGCGCATGCGCGAAATTCGCCATTAGGCGTCTATTTTTTTCACTTACTTTCTTTTTCCTTGCGCACGGCTACAGACCAGCCCGTTGGACCGACCGATGTCGGTAATGTCTCAAACAAAGCGACCTGACACCGGACACATTCCTTACATGGTTTCAATTAATTTTTTTAAATTTACCCTTTTATGCCCCAATTTTAAAGAAATTTTTGAAAATGTGCATTACGGCCTATGGGAACTTCAAAGCGGTATAACTCGGTCCCTGTAAAAGATAATTGCGCGCTGTGTTTACCTACCCCCTATTTTCGGGGTCGGGCAATCTAATGGTGTCATTTACATTTACCCCCTAACGACTCCTGTTGCCACAGCAACCATTCAAAAGTGAAAAATTTTGCACTACAGCCAATGGAGATTTCAAAGCGGTATAACTGTAACCACCCGCTGCTATCGCTTCGTCTTTCGTACTGGGTGATTGCAAAATCTCAGCTTCATGGGTACCTTAATACGGCCCAAAAGATAGGCGGTTACCCATGCTGGTAATGAGTTCGTGTTAAACGAAGGGTTGCCGATAAAAAGGTCTTCGTGAAATGACCGTTGATGGACAAAGATATATGTCACGGTCGGACCACCATTCTGCTTATTAATTTCGTGTTTAGCGTTAATTTTTGTATTTTTCATGTTTTGTATATTTGCGTATCAGTTTTGCATTTCTGCGCACCCATGTAGCTGCTTGTCTCTTGGTCCGTTTCTATGCTGTGGTGCACCTTTTGTACGTGCGTGTTGCACCTACATTCTGTATGGTTCGATTAGCTGTGGCCAATAGCTATTGAGTTTACAGCGAACGCGGTGAAGTTGCTGAATAGCTGCCTCAGGCGTGGTCGTCATATGACGTGTTGATTTTGTTGGAGTCGGATCTCCATTGTTTAGTCGCTGCTACGGTGTTAGCGAAGTTGCGGCCAGCGCTGTATGACCGTGTGTGGTCGCGGCTGAGCCGATTAGCTTGTTGTCGTCTGAAACGAGTTGTGCCGATCGGGAGACCGTTGAGCTCCGATCGAGACGTCTGCCGTGCTGCCGTTCACGTAGCCGCCGGAAAGCGGTGCGTTGTGTGTTCTGATATATTTTGTCATATGTATTGTTATTATTGAGTTGAGTGGTCGGGTTAAATTCTATATGAGGCTTATCCGTTTGTACATCAGTTTTGCTATATCTTTTGGCTGCAGCCACCAGTTTTTGTAAAGTATTTTGTTTATCTTTGTGTCGGTAGATTGGCAGTGGAGCTGGGAGTAGAACGTCGTTTGTGGAGTTGAGACCGAGCTCAGAACGCCGTCAGTGAAGTGATCGCTGATCGTCTTCTCCGCGTTGGAGCCGTCCTTTGCACTGTTATCGAGGGACCGCTGATCGTCCTGTCGTCGCTGGATCCGACTCGCATCGTTGTCGCGGGATCCTTGCGTCGTCTTGCCTCTGTTGGACCCGTCCTAGTGTTGCTGTCGTCAGTTCTGTCCTCCATGTTGTTGTTCGAGGGACCTGCCGACTGCCAGACTGTTTCTATCGTCAGTTAATCTTTTGTCAATTGTGAGTCCCTTTCTGTCGTGTAACTTTTGTGTTTTGTAAATTCTTCTGTTGCTTGACCGTAAGGGCGTTTCCGTATTTAGTTGTTTGACCGTTTAAATGTTGGTCGTTTTAAGACAGGTTTCTAAAAGCTTGTGATAATACGCCAGGACTATTAAAAGCCGCTGTCGTTGCATAAATCTGCTGTTTCGTTTTGAACTATGATGCTATGAGCTTTATTTCCGTTGTCATCGCATAAACCTGTTGTCTTGCTGATTGACTTTTGCTGAATTGAGATTTTGACCTGTTGATGTTACAGGCCCGTTGTATGTGAACCTGTATGTTGATATTTGATCATTTTTGTGACCCCTGTATTATTTCATGACAAAATTTTAAACTAATTTTTCGTTATTATTAGATATAAAAGTTAAACTCAATAGTTAGATTTTCCTACCTGCCTTGTTATTAATTTTGCGTCGTTTTTTTGATTGATAATGATTGTATGATTGTCTGTCGTCAGTCGTTTTTATTAGTAAATATAAGAAACTGTGGACTTTGCCTACTAGTTTGCGAGTTTAGTTTTCTTTGCTACGTTTTTGGTAGGGTTGTCAGACCCATATAGGATACTGCGATCAAGGTCGTAACATTATTGGCGACCCCGGCGAGACCCCATTCTATTGGGGTTTGTTGGTGTTTGGCGAGACAAGGTAACTTTGACCTTGATGTGACCTAAATTTGTCTTTACGGTTATGGATTGCCGTAACTTGTTCGTTCACGTTTTCCGTTACTACAAATAATTATAAAAGTAAGTTGTTTCTATTAAGGTGCATATAAAAATTTGTTTGTTGTTTAACTCAAGTTTTTTTGTCCGCTGTCTAAGCTTTGAATTTATAACTCCAGTTTAATAGTTAATTGTTGTCTTTCGAAATTGTTTTAATCTTATTGTAGTCTAAAATTTTGTTGGTTGATTACATTGTCTATACTTAGCGTGATCGAAGTCGAGTTTACGGTACTGTTTATATTGTGTATCATTAAGACTGAAAAGTCTTAGTGCAAGTTCCCTGGGGTTCCTAATTAACAAAACACTTTATAAGTTCAATAAAACTCAAAATTTTATTACTTTATAATTTATAAATTAAAATTACATTTTAAATTTTTTTTCTACACCATAACTAAATAATTATATAATTTTATAACTTATAGACCAATAATTCTATCACTTTATAATACTTTAACTTTCAAGTTTGCCAGTTCACACCTTAAGTTAACAACTAACTCGGGCCACTTACACTCTTATTACCTACCGTTTGTTCTCGTTCGCGTTTCCACTTATCACTACTCATCGTTCTAAGATTTTGTCAACAAGTAGTACCCTGGTTTAGTTTTGGTAAACTACAAAGGTATATAACTTTGCCCAATCAAATACAGTATTGGTTGGTTGGTGTTAGTTGTTGGTTACAGTTGAGTGTAACATCGAACCACAATGCTCAGTCTGTACTATACAAGTCAAGTCAAGGCATAACATTAACCTCCTTAGCGGTAATCCTGAACGTTATTCGTTCATGTACTGAAGCGGTAATCCCGAGTGAGTCTCATAACGCAGCTATAGCGGTCTCCCTCCTATCTATGCTGCGGGGTGCCGGCGTGCCGGTCATTAGCGCCTGTCCAGAACCGTCAGCAGACGATGTCTGTTGTGCTGTCAATTAGTCACAGTCGGTGGTCAGTTGCAACTGAAAAAAATCCTTTTTCTCTTCCATCCGACTGCTAGGTGTCATGTGTGTTCAGCTAGTTTATAAACATCACAAGTTGCAGCGCATCCAGCTATATACATCGACTGACACCTGCCGTAAGCACGGCTGCACTGCCGGTGCATGTTACTGTCCAGTGGGATTATACAGTCGAACGCTGAAGTGTACATTTAAATGTCATTAGCCGAATGTCGCGGTGAACTCGCCAAGGCAGATATGTGTACCGCTTTCAGACAGAAACATTGTCCAAATTCATACCGCTAAGGAGGTTAATATAACATGTTATCCACCTCGGCTCAGCAGCTGAAGGAAGTCGGTGTGTCCATGGGTCTCGAAAGTGCTGACTTACTTAACTTCATTCGAAAACAACAGAAGTTAGAACGTGAAAAAAGAGACGAAGAAAAAAACAGACAGAGACGAAAGAGAGAAAGAAGAAGAAAGGAGAAGGACAAGCAGAGAAAGGAAAAGGAAAGAACGTTCGTGAGGGAAGAAGCAGAGAGAAAGGCCAAGTTACTCCAAGCTGAAGAAGAGGCAAAAGACAAACAAAGGCATTATGAATTTGAGAAAGCCAAACTGGTCTTTGAGCACGATCTTGAAAGGGCTAAGTATACTTCTCAACAACGTCAAGAGGAGAAGCGCGAAAGACACGGAAGCGAAATGGAAAAGTTTGAGAAGCAAATTAATTTCGTGAGAGAGGATAATCAGGATATGTGATCCCACCACAACAGGTCCAAGTTGGTGTGACTCATAGAGAAACTGGAGACGAAGCTGCTGACCTTATCCAGATACTGGATGAAGCCGCGCCGGTTGCTGATGTTAGCCGAGTCAGTAGAGATGACATTCGTCTTCATTCACTAGGCCGAGGCAGTGGTAAAGCTAGCCAGAGGAGTGTCGAGTATTTGAGTACTCGATACTCGAATCCGAAATTTGGCTGAAATGCTTTTAGCAGTCTGGAAAATTTGCTGAAAAAAAACGAGACACGTGTGATCGATCAATAAAGTGTGCGTGTTTGACTCTCTTCGAAACTTTCTGCTGTTGTATGATAGGTGCAATAATTGAGTTTTTATAAACTGGGAACTTTCAAAAAAAATTACAGAACGGGGCAGTTTTTTTACTTTCAACAAGGGAATTTCAGGTGGCTAGACTATGATCGATTTTAATGACTGCAACATAATGTAAAAAACAAATAATTTTCTACGGAGATAAAATCTTGTAGGCCAAAGAATATGGACATTTTTTATGGAGATGCCTATTAAAAGACGTCGTTTATAGTAATAGCACTGTTTCTATTACTGTAATAGGTGTCATAATTAACGACTATTGAAAAGGGGAATTTTGGGAATTTTTTCACAAAGCGGGGGGAATTTTTCACTTCCAAAAGTGTCGAGTATTTGAGTACTCGATACTCGAATCCGAAATTTGGCTGAAATGCTTTTAGCAGTCCGGAAAATTTGCTGGAAAAACGAGACACGTGTGATCGATCAATAAAGTGTGCGTGTTTGACTCTCTTCGAAACTTTCTGCTGTTGTATGATAGGTGCAATAATTGAGTTTTTATAAACTGGGAACTTACAAAAAAAATTACAGAACGGGGCAGTTTCTTACTTTCAACAAGGGAATTTCAGGTGGCTAGACAATGATCGAGTTTAATGACTGCAAAATAATGTAAAAACAAATAATTTTCTACGGAGATAAAATCTTGTAGGCCAAAGAATATGGACATTTTTATGGAGATCTATTAAAAGACGTCGTTTATAGTAATAAATGTACAAAACATTAGTTTATACACTTGTTAACGGCAACATTTAAAGACTTGCACATCGAAAACAGCAAAAATTACAAAAGGCGATATTGCCCGCATCACAGTGACTGTGTGTCATTGTGCTGCTGAATAATATCATTTTTTGTAATTTTTGCTGTTTTCGATGTGCAAGTCCTTAAATGTTGCCGTTAACAAGTGTATAAACT
>Ga0209367_1013008_pt1 | contig 10787 bp, 8 predicted proteins | sample WorMetLIZISLAND2_FD_187412 | JGI IMG/M metagenome (GOLD analysis project Ga0209367, IMG submission 187412) | Marine gutless worms symbiont microbial communities from Max Planck institute for Marine Microbiology, Germany - Olavius geniculatus... ... | reverse complement strand
TATTAGTGTCCCTATCATACATCACCGAGCCACATGAAGCCAGCTGGAGACTGTACGAAAATGGACTGAGCCAGCGACAAAATTATAAAGAATGTACAAGTTCAATTTGACACCACCAAGGCAAAGAGAGTGACTGAGTGAGTAGGGTTTAACGTAAGTAAATTTAATTTTAATTTATAAAGCGCACAATGTCAGCGAGATACTCCCTGAATCTGAGGCAACACATTATAGGTCATTTCGAGGACGGCCTTTCCAGGCAAAATGCACGTATGCATAATAACGAAACAAAAACGTTCAACCTTTATACAAAGTTTAACCTTTACGAGAAACAAAACCTAAAAACAACCTAAACCTAAAATTGCAAGAACTGCCAATCCAATGTGTGCATATGTGACTAACAACAATGGCAGTTCCAATAATCTTCCCTCTTATGCTCCAGTCATCGATGTCAGAATGCTGTCTACTGGAGGACAAGGGGTTGAACACCAAGGCTCAGCTGTATGAAGAAGTAGAGATTAAGTACAATTCTGTACGGTTACAGAGATACAAACAGCAACAGCTACCTCAACAATGAAGATGCGGACAGTGCGTGACTGTATTCTAAACGTAAATGAGACGAGACTTTGCCGCAGTTGATCTACGCTGGCAGCACTCATACCGGCTGGACATGCTGGAGCCCTGAAACATGCAGTGATTAACTATCACCATCCGCACTGCCGTCCGACAGATTAACAACATGTTGGTTAGCCACAGCTACAACCACTAGGGAGACGTGTTTGTGTCAAAGCACGAAATTTGGCAAAATAATCACGTCTGATTACAAAAATAACTTTAAAATACTCCAATTATTGAGATAATGTTCATTAATGGGAACCACAAAAAAACGTAAAGTACCCCGGTAAACGTAAAGTCCTTCCCGAGCCTTACAGCCTCCTTTTCCTAAGGCCCTCAATCAGACACCAGTTTTTACACTGCAAGACCATGGATACGGGGCCAGTGTATCGCGCGGTGTGCCTGTTTACATCCCAGCGGTGAAGCCGGTACCAAATTATACTGCTTGGTGACAGAGGCACATGCGTGTAAACAACTTGTCTAAGGTCGTTACCTGGCAGTGTCCCGGTGCAAAGTCGAACCTGCGCCTCTGAGTTACCTCAGGATTACAAGTCCGGCATATTACCGTTAGACTACTGAGCCACACACATTTCTGCATACCACAGAAAAATGGTATCAAATTCTACCCCATGACTCATTACTCACAAAACAGTACTGAGCAAAACAAACAAGTGAACATAGAAAATTGAAAAACTAAAAGACTGGACACAGCTTACTGCAGCAAGGTGAGAGACGTTGAAACTCCTTCCCCATCAACCTGTATTCCTTGGTGAGCAATGTTTCTCCTATCCAGCTGCAATGCAATAGAGGATTAACTAAAACTGACTAAGGGCCAGTTTCTGGATCTTTTAGTTAACTGATCAATTAGCAAACCATCTGTTAACTAGAACTCGCTAGTTAAGTTTGTGCGCATTTCTGAACAAAATCTGACTGGCTGTCAGCTAACTGAGCGGTAAACTATAGTTGCTTAGCAACGACGCACATGACACCTATCACTTCCGCCAAGCCACTAGGCCGTGGCCTAGCGCAGGCGGGCATCATGAATATTAATGAGCGCAAGCGCTCCTCAGCCAGCGCACGAGCCAGCCAAGCAATATGTGGACAGCCATTTTGTCCACTCATCAATGGATTTAGTAGTAGAATTTGTAGCAGCAAACGTCTCCTCGTGCATTTTAAAGACAATGCTATATACGGTGAAATCGCTTTATAGTATCACATTCTTCAATTAACTGCTTGCAAAATGATACAAAAGTTGCGTTAAATACGATAACTACGATCGACGGTTAGCTAACTGCCCGATGTTGGCCAGTTAATTTGAAGGCCATTTTGACCACTGGTTAGTGCAACGGGAAACGCGAGTTATGCAAATCTGTCAGTTAACACTAACTTGACCGGCCAGTTAAGATCCAGAAACCAGCCCTAAGAACCACTTTAACATTCATCTACATAACTGTGTGTTTCAGTGGCATACTGGTTAGAATAATGTATTGGAAATCAAGAGATCCAGAGTTTGACTCGCACACAGCCAGTGCGTGTGCCAGTCACCAATGAGGACCCACTAAATGGCGGTGAGGTAACTGTGAGAGTGGTGGAAAGTACTGCAGCTTACTGCCAGGTTCATAACTACATCACTTGCAAGCTGAAAAAGCTCCAAGAACGAGTTCAGCTCAAGACCCTATGCTCGTAACAGAGTACGGGACTCTACCTTTTACCTAAAAATTTGCATCTGGCTGCACCATCACACCAGCTTTCTGCTGCAAACAACAGCAGTAATGATATGATGATGAAAAATATGTTCTAAAAACCAGCACGATGCAAGTGTTTTCAACATCACACTAACCATACAAGTATAATACAAATTTGGCATTTCTACAGATTAACCAAAAATCTGATCCCACAAAATAATTGCAGCAATATATAATATCACACTTCGTCATAACCTTTTCATCAACACATACAGTGCAATCTAGCAATCAACTTATATACTACGAGCCAATGGAACTAAAATTACTTCCGGAACTGTGCAAACAGTATCTTGTACTACTACTGCTACAAGAGTACTATTAGAAATGATGACAATAAAGACTTGCCTCTTCACCCAGCTCCACGAGTGGCATTTGTTCTTCACACATGGCAATGATGTGCATCAACTCTGGAACAAACCAAACCGATGAGTATGGACGTTTCTTTGCCAGAGGTCCCGACTTATCTCCGAGTAACAACTGCATACACACACACCAACGCAAGCACTCTGCATCAAAGTACTTCTTCCATTCTTTTCATAAACTAAAAATTCAGACATACACGTTCACTGATCATGCAGCCAAATTGCCTGCATTGTGGTGCACGGTATACACTGTGTTTCATAAAAAACCGGACCACGAAACTTCTTGCTACAACTTCAAGAAAACGGCTTTAATATCGAAAAAGCGTCGGTACAAGCAATCTACACATATGACCAAAGTTATAGTAAATGTTCAAAATGTTGTCCTTTGGCCTTGACGCAGGCTTTGAGTCGTTTCATCCACTGGTCAATGGCCTTGTCCACAATCGTCTGTTCCAAGTCACTCCAGACCTTAACAAGTCGCTGCTTCAGTTCAGCCAGATCGTGCAGCTGGTACTCGGCCCATACCAAATTTTTCAAGCACAATGAATCCGCAACTGAATGGCAGTGCACTATGTGAAAAATCATTTTAGGCGAACTTATTCTGATAAATTCATGCCGACCTGCCTTAGGGGTCCAGTTTTTTATGAAACACAGTGTACATTAAAACATAGCAATATAAAATAGTAGCATTCAATATGACTGACATCTTAAAAGCATCAGAGAAAATTCACTGAAAAAAATCAAAAATCCTGAGCACCTACTTCCTTACTGTCTCCTGTCAAAATAATTGCTATTGATGTGTCCGTCTTTCACAAGACGTTCGAAATATCCCTATATGTAATTGCAACGTTCGATTGTTCGTTGGTTACAGTAGTCTTCATAACATTTTTGCTGATGGTTAGTTAATACATAAACTTTGCTACATAATCATGACTGTGCATCTAAAAGACAATAACAGCAGCATTACAGTCATCAGTAAGAACATTAGTTTGAAGAACCAGAATGTAAATTAAAAAAACTTGTTTTTAGCTGCAATTAAAAAAACTGACCGAGCAGCTGCAGATTCAATATCTAATGACCTTATATTAAATATGTGAACATAAACGTAAGTTTAAACTAAAACTAAATTACAAGCATGGATAAGCAAAATAGGCAACCAGAAAATATCACTGGAAAAAACGTAAAAATACTGTGACTACGGGAAATCACCTTTCGTTTCCGTGAGAGATAATCCGCATCGTCTGACACAGTGTCTGCAGCAGAGGCAAAATCCACATTAAAAATCACTAAATTATGACAACATCACGATCCCGCTAGAGTGATTAGTGTTCCATAAATGCCTCTATGTTATCATGTGCTGTCTTTTCATCACACTCTAACGACGAAATTTCATGCTATACTGCGACACTGTGGCCAAATTTTATAAACTTCTTTGGAAACTTCTTACGAAGAATTTAGGATAAAATGTTGACAATGTTGACACTTAGCTTAGACGTCATATGTGATGTCGTAATTATGTTATTTTTGTGACGTTGCGGTAAAATCAGCAATGAGTAGGTAAAGCAAATTGGCGTTTGGTCAACTGGAACAACGAAATGGTGTGTAAATTGCATTTCTCGTCGATGTGCCAAGATAAGAAGTTTTCCAAAGAAGTTCCTAAGAAGTTTTGAAACTAAGGTGATTATATCACATGGTCGATATAAGCGCATCTGATTCGTTGAACTGGTTTAGGAAGATAAGAAAAGAAGAAGTTCTTTGGAAACGCAAAGATAGCCGTCAAAAGTTCGAAAAAGTAAACTTCTTTGAAATTCCTAAATCATCTGACATGAAGATCTCTGGAAAATGTCTTAGGAAAGTTTCGTAAATTTGGCCCCTGTTTCCCAAGTTCTGGACTGTTACCGTTGTCATGTACACTAACAGCACAGAAAGCAATGCTAGCAGTATAACAGTAAGATAATGCAATGCATCGAAAATTCACCATCGATGACATGCAACTGCCATGATACTATGCCCCAACTAAAGACATAACCAAAAAAAAACATTTTTTTTGCATCACAAATTTTTTTTCTTAAAAATGTCCCAGTTTTTAGACCGATTCCCTGTCTACTACTAACAGACTTTTCCCCCAAGAGCTGACATTTTGAGGTTTACTAGAAAACTAGTCAGCCCACCCACTATGAGTGTCGAGGTGGTGAAGGCAAAATAAACAAGTAAACAAACACTGCTTGGACTAGATGGATTTCCTCACAGTGACAGCTAAAAGATAAGACGAGACTCGTTAAAACTGGCAGATACCAAAGAGTCGGCCGCACTGGCCATGTGTGGAGAGAAACGAGTCAATCTGGACCAGATGCCCGGCACGTAGAAACACAGTTGTTGACTGATCCGTGGCGACTGAATCCAGCGCAATGTTAGCCGAGCTGCTACTGCCATCAGAGCCGCCAGTGTCTGGCTTGACTTGCAGCAGGTGATAGCGATACTCCACGATCTTTCGCTTCTTCAACGGAGTCATGTCGTGCACTTCAACCACCTGTCGCACAGTCCATCAAGTATACTCTGATCAACAGGCTACATTACTAATATACTACACGCTGGGAAATACAATTACTATAACTACCATTCCTACTATAACCACTAAATTCACCAAAATACAGCAAATCACAGCAATATTCCAAAAACTTTCACTACGTCAATGAAGCCACTGTCACATTATGATTGTTAACAACCGACCAAGTACACTGTAGTTAATAAGCTAATGTAATAATATATAAACTCCTCAAATCACCATTCTTGCTTAATGAGTGAGCGAGTCAGTGTGTAGGATTTAACGTCCCACCCGACACAGTATAAATCTTTCAAGGATGGCCTTTCCAGGCAATGCATGTAGCCTACATACATTGTGTCCCAAAAAAACATCCCCAACATTTTCAACTGTAACATGAAAACCAATTATCAGATGTTGATAATTTTTGGTAGAATAATCCTCACACAACTTGATATTTAATGACTGTTCAGTTTCCCACCTCACCAGATGTATGCTTCTGCACTATCTAAGAAAAGCAGATCAAGCGAAGTACGTGTTGAAATAAACAGAAAACCTGAAAAACATCCCGGACATTATCGATCGTAATTTGTATAAAGATTAGCAGATTTTAATAATATTTAGCAGAAATATTTCTCACACAACTGGCTAATAAATAAGTGTTATAGTTTCAACTCACCCAACGTCTGCTTTTGCACTACCTGGGCAAAACAGACCAATGAATAAAAAAAATGTCAATAAATTCCATCTATCCTAATCTGTGGGCCCCAACAGCAGGTGTATTACAAGGTTTGACTGTCATGCAGCAGTGTGTCTACCAGATGAAGTTTAGGAATGTTTGAAGAGTCAAGAAGCGACTGGTACAGCCTGGATCGGTCCGGAGCAGAATATTATCGATACTGCTGTCAACGAATGGAGAAAGCACCTCCATGCCTGTGTTCGCATAGTGGGCCAACACTTCAAGCAATTTTATTGCAGGCAGTTGAAAAATGGACAACTGGATAAAATCTCAGCCAAAGCATCAGAAATGTGAACAAAATGTGTTTTTACGGATTATGTTAATTAAGCAATCATATCACATTGGATAAAAAAAGTGATATTGCGCTGGTTGCAGTTTCCCCAGGTAGTGCAAAAACAAACGTTGGGTGAGGTGGAAAACTGAATGGTCATTTGATGGCAAGTTGTGTCAGGAATATTTGTACCAGAAATTATCAAAATCTGATAATTGGTTTTCAAATTACAGTCGAAAATGTCAGGGATGCTTTTTGGGACACAGCGTACAACAACAGAACAGAAAGTTTAACCTTTACAGAAACACTTGTAACAATTTTGTGAAACTAATATGTAAAGTGACAAAAAAATTGAATCTGAGGCTTTTGGGGTGAACAACAGAATGAAAACATGTCAAAAAGTCAAAGTTACTGCCATTCACACGGCAATTAGCATCATCACATTTGGTGTTCTAAATGTCAACCTTCTGCCAGCATGCAAGCCCACAGTGCATGCTAATTTCATTACGATCATTGTGCTCCAGTAATGCACATTTCCTGAACTGTGTATTGATGAAAAAAGTCGGTCAGTAACTAGATGGGTTACACACAACAGACGTGAAGATTTACTTTGCCATGTCTGTAAAAACCACTGATAGAGAGTGACTCTTATAGATGATGGGCTAAAAAGCGGACCACCATGATCATTACTGCATCACCAATCATGTGATCGGTGACCAGGACCAGCTAGCAATGTTGCATCTATTACCAGGTAGTGTTCCGGCAGCTTGGGCAATTTAGCGTAGAGGCGATGTTTGCTGAGCGACTCCAGAGGATGGCCAGAAAGGTTCGAGAACGGGAGATGATCACAGCACGAGATCTGGCGATACTGCAACGACTGACGACATCGCTCCAACATTAGCCAACACCTATACACGACACATAGTAGTTGTACAAGTTGTAGTAGCTGTGGTACTTGTACTGATGGCTTGGTGGAGTAACAGTTAGCATGCTGGACTTACAAGTGAAAGGTCAAGGGTTTGATTACCGGTCGGGCCGCTATCAAGTGGTTAATACATCAATGTCTCACCACCTTGATATATAAGAAACCATTAAAGGTCCGTGGACACCGAAATTAACATATACATTTTATCCATTTTCCTGAAAGTGCAGAATTTTCTGATAACTTTGACAGTAATATTGGCACCCAGTGTTTTGTCAACACAGAAAAATTTACCTTTGAAGTCGACGATCTACGAAAACAACATAAAAAATGCGCCGCCATGATGGCCCACGGTGACGTCAGGAGTTTAGCCTAGAGACATCACGAATATTAATGGCCTAGCATAGAATGATGAGGTCGTCGGCTAGGCCATTAATATTCATGATCTATATATGGGCTAGGGTCATGACGTCACCGCGGGCACTGATAGATTAGAATATTTCGCATAACGTAACATAATGCCGTATTTCGTTTCAAATCACATGTCAATTTCATATATGCTTCTTATAAATTATCACACACATACACATTATGAACTGCTGTTCTGATCGATTTGAAGATCCCCAGTTTTAACACTATCATGCACAATCTCCATCATGTATACAGTGCACACTGGTGGTCGTCTGGCAATATGCTGATAATTAATCTCAGAAACATTGGAATTGTTCCTGTGTGTAGCTGATGTGTTTTGCTGACTGTGTTTGTGGTTGCTCTTTGTGTCTGCATGTATACATATTTTCTTACTTTTTACTATTCTTTTACGCTTAGATGATATGGGTTTTTTTACCAGATACAAATAAAGATTGATTGATTGATTATGATCCAAGTAAAAACCAGTATTAAGTACGAAGTTTTAAAACTGAGGAATTTTTACTTGAGACTGTAGAGCAATTTCCTGAAGTCCCGTTTGTCAGCATTCAGACAGTCCTCAATCTCAGATGTCAACGTGGTTGCTGGTAAAACAAATAAAAAAATTACTGATGATACACGATGACACTGCAAGCTCCAATAGTTCAGCAATAACTAGGTGGCTTTGCGAATTCACTTCAGTGACATGAAGACAGAAATTGATAATTACGTGAACTTCTGCAGCTATTACAGATTCAAAATTACAACAAACTGAACTGTAACCACCACACAAATGACAGCACCACGGACTATGTCATCACACAGGAAACTTCATCAGCATAACTAATGACAAAGTTATCACTAAGGGGACACAATTTCACTAAAACAGAACAAAAAAATAACCATTTACAACAAATTTCAACATTACCAATCAGGCGGTACAATCTAGAAGTGATTCAAATACACGGTAGTAATTGTTGTTGTTCTTATTCTTCATATTAGCAAAGTTTGTGCAACAAAATCAATTCCGACTGCAACTTTATGATCAATTCACGTCATTACTCATTACAGACGATAAAAATGATAACATGTGACTGTTGACACAGTGACGCCGTAATACACACAAGGTCCTCTTACTTAATGGAGGAACTAAAATATTACCTATGATATGGTATATGACTTATAATATGTGGACTTTCACCTTTCTGAGCTAAAGACAGCAGGAAAGTTCCTTTCATCAGGTCGACGGCAACGCTCAGTTTCTCACTATCAAGACATGGCGTAAGCAGAGATACGTAGAGTGTAAGCGGAACATCTCGGATCTCACCTATGTACCAGTATACAGCCATTTCTTTCTATTAAGTAGCATAGATTCATCACAATACACCCGTCTTGTTCTTTCCTGATATGTATCTCCCGCACATCTATGATTACTTACTAATCAAGGCAGTGACGCATGATAGACAGTCGTTCTAAAGAAGGCAGCAGTGGTTTCTGAAATGGGAACAACATAAATGAAAGATTGCATTTTGATTTATGTAAACGTGTTAGTAACCACGTCAACCTATCAGTCTATTCAAATGCGTTTCTTTCTATGTATTCAAGATAAATGACTAACAGTTTATTAAAATGCAAACATCAAAGGTTAAAATGGTGCAGATGACATGACATGTGTGGCTCGGTAGTCTAATGGTAACGTGCCGGACTTGTAATCCTGAGGTCACTCAGGGGCACAGGTTTGATGCCGCACCAGGACACTGCCGGGTAACGACCTTAGGCAAGTTGTTCACATACATGTGCCTCTGTCACCAAGCTGTATAATTTGGTATCGGTCAAAGGGCGGAGATGCCCTGAGGCTGGGAAGGTAACCGTGGGTCTGGCGTCGCACTGGCCATGCGTCACGGACTCAAGTGGTTTATCTACCTACGGGCTCAACGGCCACGAGTGGGAGATGAGCACCCCACCTACGCCCCAGCTGGGGCATGGCTCCCTTTACCTTTTTTAGATGACATGAGCAAATGTTTAGTGAGATGCTAACATCAGAGGTTAAAATGGAGCAACTCAGCAAATACAACATACAGCCAGCATCATTCAGCCAATCTTACTACTTAAAGAACATGATCATAAGTATATCTTCAATCTGGCACAAAATCACATAAGTAAAAAGCAATTTCGAGAAGTCACTGCTATCGTAGATTACACACTGCAAAACAATTTGACTGCATGACACTTTAACATATAAACTAATAAGTAATAAAGTGGGTGCTTAAGATTTTTACTTTCTACAAATAAATCTTCTCCAAACAAATCACAATAGTAATATAGAAAATCTAAGTAAGATTTATTCAAGCCTCAGTATATGAAAAGTATGGATTTAATAGTTTTAAGCAGTGTTCTTTTACTCAGTCTATCTTTTGACAATTTTGGCACCAAGAACATCTAAATAAACTGCAAGTGTCAAACTTGTAACTGAAATTTATTACACAAATCTACAGCAAGTCTACTCACATGGTGCTGACAAAATCATTCGCAGTTCCCGATCAAGATCCTAAAATGCAGCACGCGGAAAAAAGTACTAAATTTATAGCAAAAATACACGTTTATGTATACGTCTTTATTCATTATGGTAAATATTTGATAAAACATTATTTAAATTAATTTTTAAAAAACAGACAAAAATAAGTACAAAATTACAAATGCATGCATAATGTCAGTATCAATTTTAAGCATGCATGAAGTTCCGAGTTTATACAATCCTAAATAGCTAAGAGTATGCTGTCAAAAAAACTAACAAAAAATGGTTTAAGGGAATAATTTAATTTCCAAAAATGAACAAAAAACTGTTTCTGTGTCGCAAAACAGTCTCAAAAGTTGAACATTATTTAGCTACAATAAAACGCACTCAAAATGTAAAATTTAAGATAATAAAAGCAACATCATGACTCGCAAGGCACTGTAAAGAAACTCAGAAAGTGTGAAAGAAAAAGAGACAAAAACTGCTTATAACCATCCTGAGCCATTAAGCTACACATTAGTTATCTCCGCCAAGTGTGAAGGTAGTGAACATTGGAGAAGATTATAAGATTGGTCGTTCTGTCCGTCGTTGTGTGCATGTGTCTGTGTACATGATGACTAACAATAGCAACGACGTCATTGCATCAACAGCGCAAGCAGCAACGCCGGTGT
>Ga0209367_1013007_pt1 | contig 10788 bp, 5 predicted proteins | sample WorMetLIZISLAND2_FD_187412 | JGI IMG/M metagenome (GOLD analysis project Ga0209367, IMG submission 187412) | Marine gutless worms symbiont microbial communities from Max Planck institute for Marine Microbiology, Germany - Olavius geniculatus... ... | reverse complement strand
TCTTATTTTAGTTGTCTTTACTTCATTCATTTTTCGAATTTTTGTCAGTTTTACATTTAGGACTATTTCTATTCTCAGTATCTCTCATTTCATTTTTCTTTTAAACAATTCAGTTCTTTTTAGTTTGTGTGCTAGATTAAACTGACAGTGTGTTTGTCAGTTTTTGAGTGCAAATTTTTCATTGTATTGTATTATTGTATTGTATAGCGGCACGTCACGTGGCAAAGTTTTGTGGGGTTACTCCCACTACCCCCAAAGTTATAAGCACACACTCGCTGAAGTTTAAGCCAATTTTGGCCCCTTACTGTAAAAAATTGTAGAGTTTGCTGTGTATTTAGCATTGAAAATGAATGATTCTTACGGCCCATACCTTTATTAGTATTTTTGAGGACTAGCCCATGTAATGCAAGAATTAGTCTAATTGGTGCAATTAAGCTGTGATATATGATTCTTGGATGAAGTGCAGATAAAATATTTCGATTGTAGTCATTATACTAATTGTTTCAGATAGTTTATTTTTAATTAAATTTCTGTAAGTATCCTACTTTATCGTATCGTATAATAATGCCCAGAAATTTTGTTTCGTATACTGGTACTCTTGTAATAGGTTTGTTTGTTTACAATAATGTTAATATTAAGCTGCCTAAGAGTTGATGCTTTCTTTTTTTATGTGTGGCATGTATGTGTCTTGTGTTGCAGAACTTTTCTAAGCAGATTCACGAAATGGCAAAAAAGCTGGAAACATCATAAGATATCATACTGGCATGCTTTATAGTTAATTTTTTTCTAATTTCTGGTTTTGATTGCTCTTTACGTAATTCGACTTGCATTCCAGCAATTATGAAATAAAATATGCCTGTCACTGTGCTGTTGTTTAGTTTTGACGCTGAGTAAAATATTAGTACGTGTACGTTCTGTTAAAGAGTAGTGGAAATTTAATAGAAAATGTTAAAATGTTGATGGAGTTATTACTACAAATAACAGCTGTTGAATTAACGCTTTAAAGAATTGATGCACATTAAAAACAGTTAATAAGTGTGTAGTGTTCGGTCAGGATGCCTAAACCAAAAAGCCAAACACCACAATGTTTTAAAAGCAAAAGCAAACTTTATTAAAGCTAAACACTAGCGCAATAAGCAAATGAGAAATTAAACAGTCCAGGAAAAGGGATAGACAGAGAGACAGACGGACAGACAGAAAAATCGACAACATACTAAAGTCCCACGACAAAATCACAAAACTCAACTCGCCGCCTCGTCTACTAGCTAAACTAGCTAAGCTGCTCTAACTCTACGCTAACTCTAAATCCGTTAGGTCTTACGTCCATAACTACCACCTAACAACATAACTCTAGGCATAGCAGCCTAAAACATCAAACAGAAAACACCGCATGCATCCCACGGATCGCACGCGTGTCCGACTCGTCCTACGATTGAATGGCGAGTGCCGGCTCCAGTCAGTGTTACAGGCTCCCAGCACCACAGTCCCGGTCACGTGTTGTCGTGGCTGGCTCGTGGTGGCTGCTCGACCGTGACAAAGTGTTAAAAAATTAATGCACATACGCAAATTTACTTCAGTCTGTGAAGCAGAAGTTCCAATATTCCATTAAACTACGTTTATTTGACAGTGGAATAATATTCAAGAAATTAAAAAATTTTATGTTACCATTCCATCACTACTGTCATGGTCTTACAACACAGGCACAACTTCGTAGGCTTCATTCCAGTCACCCTCTCGATGTAGTCCACCTACAATATCTGCAGTATTAATTATGCTTTATTAATGCGCTAACACGTGCATCAAAAAAAATTAATGCTACAACAGCTCTGCTGTAAAATTTTTGTGCTGTCTGCACCTTTGCTTGTGCATTGTTCAATGATAGTATTTTTTTGTTATGAGCACTTTCGGTCTGCTGTTTTTATGTTAAATAAGTAAATATTTGTATTATATGGCCATGCCTGGCTGGTTAGTTCCATGCAGGGAGGTGTTGATTTTTGATTCATCATAAGATAGATGACGTATAAGATATTACAGATAGATCATAGACTGATCTTCATAGAGCTTCTTATGTCTTTGCCACAATTGGCTGACGGTCTTGAAATGTTTGTGATGCATAATCGTGTACTGTTTGGGTGTACTGCAGTGTTTGCAGTGTTTATCTTAAACACTCTACAACTGAGAAAATAGCTCATCGATTGTTTTCTGTTTGGTTATCATGCTGTTTCTGTGGCGAATGAATAGGCCAGTTAACATTACAATAAGCATGTACAGTTGTTGTCAGACTTGGCAGTTGATTCACGAATTGTGCATAAATAGCAGGAGTTTCTGTGAATATTTGGTCTCTATGATAGGTTCGACACATACACTGTGTCCCAAAAAACGTCCCACTTTTTATTGTCTATATCTACGGTAAATTTTAACCATTTTTTAAAATTCTTTCACCGATGCATTTTGTAGACAATTAGCAATAAAGTGATTATTGTATATCCCACCACACGTTAACTGTGTTGCTACACTACCTTGTGAAATATAAATGCAAGAAAAACTAACAGTAATAGACAGCAAGCCTGTTGGTAAACAAAATATACCTCCAACCAAAAATGCAGTGAATGATCTGTACGATGCTAAACTTTGTTAGATCCGTTTCTTTGGGTATCTGGCGTGTTGAATGATACGTTTTTTCTGGAATTTGTGGTTTAGTATGCCTATCGTTTAATCCACAGTGATCACGTTCTTTTCAGTATGTGCATGATTCAGTCTGCCGGCCTCATGCCTTTGGTCGGTGCTGCATGTTTCTCAAAACTTTGTTAGTAACATTCCCACTTTTTCCCTGTTGCAGTATATCTTCAAAAATTCGGCCAGTATCCTCCGAAAACTGTATTTTTGAAGCGGTACAAGTTCTTAATAAGAGACTTGTCTCCACTGCTAAATGGCACATTACACGACTAGTATATCATCACTGCATTAAAAATTATTATTTAATATAATATTCTCTGCTTTTGTTTACAAACATCATAAATGTAAAACTAAACATAATTTAATTTTTGTGTGGAAATTAATACAAATTGTTTCATAGGATAATTTTTGCATATGTATTATAATGATTTTGTTGATTTTTGAAAATTTATGTTTCACATGGTAGTGTAACGACACAGTTAAAGTTGGTGGAATATTTAACAACTGCATTATTGCTAATTGTCCACCGTATGTGCCACTTGTGCCAGTGAAAAAATTTTGAAAATCTTAATATTTGGCAAAGATATGTAAAATGACAGTGGGACGTTTTTGGGGGACAGTGTATATGCAGTGTATATATGAGTTTGTAACAGTTTTGTATCACTGCTGTTTGCTAGCTTTTGCATCTTTATGAGCTGGTATGCTTTTGCCTAGAACGATAATACAAGCAGACTGATTGTTGTAACTGCTAGATCATGTAGATTGTAGTGCACTATTTTTTTATGCACACTGAATCTGTAGAGTTATTAAGTTGAAGGAAATTAGAAGTAATTTCCACATTTTACATACATACACATTTTACATACAGCATGCTAATCCAAACAGATGTGGAACAATATAGCGACTATTTGGTGGTGATCAGATGCATTATTACTGGCATTATTTTCATCTCTAAATAACTTTTCCCATCGAGATCTGACCTGATTTTAATTAATTGTGATAAACTATGCCAGTTAAACATAAAAACAGGCTGCTAGATGAACAATTTCTATTATCTCGTGTACAGTTTTTAGACTAAAATAAGCTGTATTCATGTAGCACTTGTGGGCTGGGGACAACAATACATAAACCGCTACCAATAGACTGCATGGGCATTAAGTGAGCGAGTATTACAGACCCCAAGCGATATATTGTTTCACAACTGCACAACAATATAACTCTGAAAATAAGCAGGCTTACTACGAGGCATACAGTTCCCTCATAGGCGGCCTACAGCTAATCAACGTAGAAAAAAATGTTATGCAGTGTGAACGTGGAATCGGAGATCATTGTACTTTGTTCACAAATCACAAAGGCAGGCGGCGCTGCAGTGATCAAAATTTGGCAATGCGGGTGGGGCTGGCTAAAACATTCGCTCGTCTCTGCAGCTTAGGAAACTTGGCAGTATATAAACAGTGCAGACACCAGTAGTTTGTCTGTCAAACCCATAAGCGCCGCCTGCGCATGAAACACTTGTAGCAGGAAAAGACTATTGGCAGAAGCAAAACTTTTTGTGCGAGTGAACGTCAATGCACGTTGATTGGTCGCCGTAGGCATTAATACGACTGATGTCTGCGATGTGGACCGACGACTCGCCATGGCATCGTACAGTAGCCTCGAACACAGCGCCCCCTGGTGTCGTCTCCAGGGTCAGCTGGTACTCCAAGACGCGGTTCCTGGCTGCTGCTGTCTCCGTGTCGAACTCGACCGTACGCCCAAGCACATCTCGCCGGCTGCTGCGAAACCGAATGACGTCATCTCGCGCTCGGACACGCCTCGCGTCAAGCACAGCGTCATCGCGTAGCTGTAGACGCGCACAGCGCCCGTGATGAACCACTAGCAGGTCGTTGATGTAGGAGATGACGGCGTCAGCTGCGCGCTTCACAGCAGGCTCGGCCGGGTCTACAGGTACGGTCTCGTGACACGTGCACCAGTGAGGCAGCACGCCAGCATTCTCACACGTCCGAGAGGACGGCACCTCGGCCAGCAAGCTGCAGCCTCGCCGTAACACCTTATCACAGCCGTGCCGCACGCGTCCGTCGAAGTTCTTCAAATCTGCCAGAATCTCGTAAATATCGAACGGCGTCGTCAGGCGCTCAGCGTTGACCCTGAGAGCGTCGGACATTCTGCGGTGTGTCCTGCTGAGACGTGGTGGAAGACGTAGCACGACAAACGGAAGCCGTTCTTCCAGCTTGCCGACGTACGTGCGTCGCAGGTCTCCGAAGCGCATGCCGTGGTCGCTGTACAGCATCAGGAATGTCCGTTCGAGCAGGCCCTCGTCACGCAGACGCCGCAGAAACCGCTCGTACGGACGATCAGCGATTGCCGCCTTGCGCACGTCTTCGTGCGTCAGACGCGTTATGAAGTTGAACGACGCGTGCGGTGCGTCGCGGAAGCGTTGCTCGAACTCGACGATCCAGTCCAGAACCACATTCGTCTCCAGCCGGGCGCCGACACAGTCGTGATCAGAGCTCCAGATAGACCCATGGTCTTCCATGGCCAGGCTGAACGGACGCAGATAGTAGTCGGCGGGCGGGTGATTAAAGCCGGCCTTGTTGTAGTTGAAGATGGCGATGGATGGCGCGTCCTCGGCGTACAGTGTCCGGTAGCCGTGTGCCGACAGTTCGTTCCAGACAAACGTGTAGTTGTCAAACGGCATGTCGCTAAACCGCTCGTCCCACGGTAGCTCCTCGACGTAGCGCCCGGCGAACATCGGCACCACGTTCACGTACGTGTTGTCGGCCACCTGTGCACACGTGACGAGTGTAGAGAGAACAACAACAGAACATAACGATTGACGACGGCATATAACGAGCTATGCGCTTGGGGACGACTAAAAATGTAAAAAGGGGCAGGTTACCGATAGCGAAAATTTTTCACTTTCAAAGGGAGGTAGCAGGCGCCAGCACTCTCCTCCCCGAAATACGCTTCAGCATGTGCGCTGACGATAACGACCACAACTGCACAGCATACACTGTGTATAGTCAAGATGTGGGATCATAGGCTTCTGGACACGATACCGGCAGATTACGTACACTCTCAAGCTGACCGGAAGCCAGATCAGCCTCAGTTGTGGTGATCTAGAAATGTATAACGTCGGATCAGTAAAACTGGTGCCGAAACTGCAGTGGCAGATTTCGGTTTCTGCTTAGGCTACGTAGTACGTACTACGTGCTAAGTAGGCCTACGTTCTGCATGCTCGTAATTTTAACAACATAATGTCAGAAACTAGGTAATAGTAAAACTAATTTGTTATAAAAAAAGTACGCCATGAAACAAGCCTCTGACGAGGCGAGCAGTGAGCACACTGAACGACGTTTGTACGTTTGCTGTCAGACCTTGTTGAATCCGGCAAGTTCAACCGCGCCAAGTTCTTGGAGAAGAAAGCGGCGAGTGAGTGGCATGTGACGGGCGAAGTTGAGTCTCGACACGGAGTCGACGCCAAGAACAAGGAAGTTGAACGTCTGCATACACAGATAACGCAGTGATATCAAAATATTTCTTCAATAAAACAATAATTACCAGACACAATGTACAGGGTGGGCCGAAAAAGTAAGCTATTGCACTGACCATATCTTTGCTAAATATTGATCATTTTTCACCAGTGGACTCTAAGAAATTTGCTACTCAGTGGCATGCACATCATATTTATTATGTCACTACACTACCTTGTAAAATATAAATATCTAAAAACATACAATATCTACTGATAGACAGAAAATCTAATGGAAAATTTTTAAAGTATGTAACTTGAATGTAAAAAAATGAGTTATAGTGTCAAAAACATTGGAGGACATATTAAACATTTTTTCAAATAATTTGAACGATTTTACTGTGCACTAATTTTCAATGTACACTAATGCTGGTTGATGGATGCAATCTTGCTCAGATAACTGCATGAGCATGCATACAGAGCAATGTATTTTCAATTTTGCGGCCCTACAAGCTGTGCACTATCTTTTGAAACATCAAAACTAACTCCGTAGCTACTCCTAAACCTTTATGACACTTATTATAACTTATATTTAACATTTACCTTGAATACTGTAAAAATTTACCACTCGACCTTTTTACCATCTGTAGATATTGTACGTTTTTGGATATTTATATTTTACAAGGTAGTGTAGCAACATAATGGGTGTGATGTGCACGCCATTGAGTAGCAAATTTCTTTCAGAGTCTACAGGTAAACAAATGTAAAAATTGGTTAATATTTGGCAAAGATATGGAAAAAGTATCATAGCTTACTTTTTTGGCCCACCCTGTAGACGTATACAGGCGCACATGATGGCGCCATGAGTATGGATCTGTGGTAAACGACGAAACGACTGATGTCATTTATTTTTGCTGGTATTAAACAGAATAATTGTCGGAATTACTCAGCGGGCGGAGTTGGAAGAGGTTCAAACTTGGTTTTAACCGACTTATTTGGTTAATTACTAGGTATTCGAAAGTGCGTATTACGCTAAATTACGCTAAGCTAATATAAGTATTTTAGGATGCCAAATTTGCACCAAATTAGGGCCTAAAACATTTCATCTCCAGGAACAAAGTTCACCATTCTTAACACAACTGCAACTTTGTTACAGAGTGACTGAACAAGTTAACGAAAAATAAATGTCTTACAAAAGTTTTGTAAAAACATGCAGAAAAATGAACATAACCTGTTTCTGCTGCACTTGTTTTAACCAGTTTAATTCAAACTGTGGTTTAAACCACTTCTGGCAGAAAGACACAAGATAAGTTTTTTAGGTAAACGGCATTTCAACAAAAAGGTTACGTGAGTAGAGCTAGGTGACGATATGCGCATCTTACATCTTTGGGTCGTTTATCGGCAACGAATCGTTTCATGGCGCGTCTACATCGTTTTTCGACGTCCGGCTTGAGCAGTATAACGGCGTGGAAGTTTGTGTTGAGCAGGGCGCCATAGCGACGACCGTAGCAGGCGACACGGACGAACTCTGCACCGACTCGACTGAGGTCAACGTCGGTGTGGAACTGAACCGCTCGACGGTACGTGAACCGGTTGTCAGCCGACGGACCACCGTCGTTGTGTCTGCTACTGCCATCAGCTGGCGGTGCAGGCCGGTCGACCACCTGGTACTCGCAGTAATCCAACTCGTCGGTGTAGTACAGCGACAGAGCTGTGTGGTTGATGCGGAGGAACGTGCCCTCAGTGAACCTACAGCAATAGCAACGCATCAGTTCACTCCTGTATGGTATACACGCACTATAGCGAAATCGGTCGCCGTTTTAACGAGTGAAGTTATAATGTCGTGCATTTTTAATGTGCTTAGCATGCAGTTTCGGTATAAGCACAGCAGTACCGTGGTAGTGACAATTTAGGCAGAATTATTTTTTGTAGCGCTAGCGGTTTGTCTGTAGCGTTGTCTGTCTGTGTGTCGTCTGTCTGTCTGTCTGTCTGCAGCATACATTCGACGGATTTAGGTGCCATTTGGCGGGTACACTTACGGGGTCCAATAACACTGGGTCAGACGGAATCCTTGATACCCCAGAGCGAAGGAGAGATTTCAATGTCGAACCCCAAGCCAAAACATGCAATTACAAATTGCACGCTGCCACCTGGCATCAACGAGGAGTTGCTTGGACTGGCGACGGCGATTCCGCCTCTTATCAAATTACTTGCAGCTAAGGTGCTCGGTCTTACGTGATTGGCGGCGTGGCGTTGCAGACTACACTGATATTGTCTGCAGTAACAAGATGACGAACGCTGGAATCGAACGGATCAATGTTTGGTATCTTGCAGCCGGGTGTATCCACGAGGAATGATGGCGATCGTCGACGCGTAACATCTTCTGTCTGTTGTTCTTGGTGGTCTTTAGACGTAAGACTTGGACCACCGGCGACGATGTCGTCGGACCGAAGCAGAGCAAGCAGGAGCAGTGACAGCACGGCCGCTGAACTCACGCATATGCCGACCAGCGTCTTCCACTTCACGACGCGCTGAAACATTGTCGACTCTCGTTCTTCTTTTAACATCCAATCAGAGATGCACAGTCGATAGACGATAGATAATTCACATAATTCTACACAACAATAAACAAACGAAAACAAGCAAAAATGTACGCGCCGTACGAGACAGACAGACATACATACAGACAGACGGAGAGACGGACAAAACCAGTAATGCGGCCTATGACTGCCGTAGCCTATAATAGTATGGCTAAATCTATTGCGGCGACTCTGTGGCAAAATACAGTACACTAATGCGGCGGTAAACAACTTATCTATAAGTTGTCTTACGTTGTCTTAGGCCTATGTTTTTCCACGGTTCACCCATAATTTAGTTAGGCCTAGGCCTATTCCGAAAACCATTTGGACCGTTATAAAATATGTAAAAATTTGGCGAACGAAGTAGACGAACCTGAGGCACGTTTCGCGCTTTCTATTTCTCAGACATTCTCCGAGAATCTCAGAAAAAAACTAGGTGCGAAACGCGAATCCTACGCAGCATCTCAGATATTCTCACAGAATCTCAGAAATTCTCAGAGAAATAAAAAGTGCGAAACGCGCCTCTTGTAGACGAAACTGGTCTTTCCATTAATCAGAAAAAAAATATTACCAGACATCGTACGTGTAGCACATGCTGCATAATCGAGAATTCTGAATTGAACTGCATATCGCCAAATTTAAATTACCTTCACGTGGGCGACGTACAATCGACTGCAGTCTTCAAGAATCTACACGACTATCGTACGACTACAAAATGGAGTTTTGTTACAAAACTCCACTTCCGAATCCATCAACGGTATGCAGCCATTGACAGCAAACTCAGCCTAGCAATGAGTGAGAGTCAGAACTGTTGAGCTAAGCCACAGCCAAGCAACAGCAACTGCTGCTGGCCTGCTGCTGCTGTTGAGCTGCAGGCGTTTCACTGGTGAGCACTGCAGGCTGCCAGTCATTCGCCCCACGTTCGCAGCTCAGCATCTCTTGGCCTAGGCAGTCAGTCACTGTCCAGCGGCCTACCACTACTAGAACCAGACTCTTCAGTTTATCCACCTGTATCTTAAATTTCTGAATCCACATTCATTCAGCCCGCTACTCTTCCTCTTGGAGATTCATGTACTTACATATATTATCAGTTACCACTTACCAGATTATCATGTGGGGGGCACTGGCAAGAAGTGAAAAGGAAATTTTGTTCCGACAGGAATCGTTAGACAACCGTGCAAACTTTTGTTTCCTATCTTTAGTTGCGGATGCAGAGGGGAATGCATGTCTTAATCTTTCATTCTCCGTGGTACAGTCATGGGTGTTGAACATGATTAGATTTTGATGTCGATCAGACAACCCGCGTAGATTAAAAAATCAGTTTTACGCGCGAAAGCAGCTACTGCTTTCAGCGCGTCATAGCCATCGCAATTCTGTCTGTCCGTCTGTCTGTCACACGGGTGGATCAGTCAAAAACGGTGCAAGCTAGGATTACCAAATCTTTACCGTCGGCTGCCTGGAAGACTAGCCTATATAGTTTTAAAAGCCGTAAAGCTTTTCCATAAATTCGAAGGGGGTCACCCCGAACGAGGGCGCTAAATGAGAGGGGGTGGGCAAAATTTGCGATTTTTGGCAAATAAGTCGCTGTATCTCAGTAACGGTGCGAGATAGGGCCTAGGTTACTATTAATCACTAATAGGAAGTCGTACACTGGCTCTCGATTGTCGCCGAATTCAATGATGTTGAATGACCTTGAACGCCAAAATAGGGAGTTTTATGGATTTTTTGGCGATTTCGGACTGCGACACAAGTCTATATCATTCACAAGGTGGCGCCACGGAACTATCGTTATGCGATACAAATAGAGAATTTGGTATTTGCATATTAACTTAGCGTGAACACCGCAATTTTCAGCTAAACTACTGAACAGGAACTGCTGTAGGCTTTCGCGCGTCTCGTGAGCATTAGCTCAAATTTCTTGTTATCTTCATAGTCGTAATGAATTTACACCGACTGTCACCGAGGTATATGAATAATACTAGTGTTCGCCAGACGGCTGCACTATACCGCCAACTGAGCCATTGGCAGTTGATATACGTACGAGCATTTATAGTTTATGTT
>Ga0209367_1013006_pt1 | contig 10789 bp, 5 predicted proteins | sample WorMetLIZISLAND2_FD_187412 | JGI IMG/M metagenome (GOLD analysis project Ga0209367, IMG submission 187412) | Marine gutless worms symbiont microbial communities from Max Planck institute for Marine Microbiology, Germany - Olavius geniculatus... ... | reverse complement strand
CATTAAAATTGCCAGCTGATTTAATTTTGATTTTGGTCTTGACTTTGGTCTTAGACCAAAGTCTAGTCAAGACTTTAGTCTTAGACTAAAGTCTCAGCAAAACTTGACCTCACCCAATGTTAAAGACAGTCTGTGCAAAATGGCGGACCATTTTCGTCGAAGGCGCATGAATGTAACAGACGGTAACCGACGGAGAAACCACATCACGGTAACGTCTGCTGCAATAGTAGCATGCGTGACTTGACGCTTTCAGCGATGACGCCTCTAGGCATAGGCCTACGAATTAGTGATTGCTGAATGTGACAACAAAAAGTTTTAGAAGCTGCTAAAACTGATGTGTAGCAGCACGCAGGCTGTAGCTTGATCTACGGTTAAATGATAACTATAGCACAAAAAGAAGTAAACAATAACAGTTAAACTACACAAGATTAAACTAAAAGATGTTAAGTCAGGTTGTTCTAAAATGTTCTCATGTCCTGCCTCCAACCCTCGATATCCAACAAAATGTTCCCTACAGCGACGGGAGATATATTGGTAAGCCTATGTCTACACTACCCCCCCAACAGGCCAAATAAACTTAAAGAAGTAATGACGCCAGAATGGTTAATAAACTAATTTCATACCTCCCCAAAATTTCTGATAGGGGCCTACGCTCCTTACGCCCGAGCAGTGTAATTTTAATTCTTTTTTAAAAATTTCATTGGTTCTTATTTTAGTCATTACATAGTTAAATTATGTTGCTTTCGTTTGAATATTTATCATCGTTCGTTTCAGTTTTAGCAGTTGTCCTGTCGATTCCGGCTGGCTAGCAGCTACGGCGGGGGTGGTTAACTCAGGCGGGTGCCGGGCAATTGATGACGTCGTTGCTGACGTCATACGGCAGAACGGAAATGGCGGGAGATTTCAGCTTGAGGCGAATACGTCGACGATTCACCGCCAGCTCACTAGATGTCAGCACCAGCACGTCAGAACCTGCAGCGGCCATTATGAAGTTCATAAACACTGAGATTACCGTTTCGAATTTAATTCAGAACACTGGCGTAGTCCTAGTGGGGAAAGGAATCCCTCCTCATACCCCATCCTTCAAGTGCCCCCAACAGCCAGATCCTCGATACGCCAGTGATTCAGAATGAGCAAAGACAACCTAGAAAAAATCCCTGGATCGCCACCGATAACGACCATATTGTTAAAAAATGTCATCAAAATCTCATCATCGCTTTTTTGCTACTAACCGACAGACCAGAAGCACGACCGCCTTCTTCGTCTGAAGTGAAATTGTGTGCCTCTAAGTTCCTGCAAAATGAAGGTTAAAATTGCAGCCCAGAATTTTGTATTTTTGGAAACAATTTTTTTGACAAACAAATTTTCCGACGGGCTAAAATTCAGGAAAGGAGCAAAATAAGATCACATTTTTTTTTGTTACAAAATGGGAAAACGACACAATTATTGTGCTATTTTATAAACAGTATACACGCAGACAGACAGACCATGCACGCTACGGAGAAATGTATAGTTATAGGGGAAATCGCTTGTGCTAGAGCGATCCCGCCTGATAAATGAAATAGGTAGATGAATGCAGTGGTAGGCGCAGCTTGCACCCAGTGAAAAATAGGGGGAGAGCCAGGGGAGTTTTGTTAAGGCCGTAGATCAAAACTTCCCCCTATTTTTCACTGGGGAATCTACACCCTTAACAAAACTTCTTTCCTATTTTTTACTTCCTCTCATTTCTAATCTACATCTTACAGTGATGTATGTAGAAAAATGCGGAAGGCGGAACTAAGCGTACATTTCATAATTAATAATAAGTGCAATTAATTTTCATAAGTGTTTGTGCTGCAACCACTGCCTCCTCCGACAATGAACGCCCATGGTTCCGGCGAGTGTTGGGCATGAGTTAACTCAAATGAGTTTAAACTCACGATTTAACTCAATTGTTGTGAGTTGTGAGTTTGAGTTAACTCATCTCAAAGAATGTGAGTTATGAGTTTGATTTAATTCAGTATTTGTGTGAGTTGTGAGTTTATTAGGTTTCTAAACTCAACTCAAAATAAAAAAGTTGGCAGTTGCCATCATCAGCTGCAGTGGAAAAGCTGTTCAGCGTAGATGACACCAAGACGCAACAAACTTTCAGACGAAAACTTTAAGAAGTTGCTGCTGTTAAAAGCGAACATGAAGTATTGCCAACAAACAGTGATTACAAGAATATCGGCTGAACAATCCTTTGAGTGAACGTGCTTGACTGATTGAGTGACTGGTTATTAGAATTTATTGCAGTTAACAGTGAATTTTGATTTGCTGGTTGACAAGTGTTTAGCAATTTTGGACAGAATTTTTCTTAGCTTTACTGAGTGACTGATTGATTGATTGATCAATTGTGCTTGACATAAGGTATAGAAGTATGTTTCGATTAATTAACTGTCTGACTGAATGATAAGAAAAAACAAATTTGTATTCTTTAAGTTTAAGATTTTTGAGTGAATTTGGTTGAGTGACTATATGATTAATTAACTAAGTAAAAAATGATTTTGTGGAACACCTAACAGTGAGTGTTTGCTAATTGACTGTTTTTAACGCAATTTAGGACAGTCTTAATGACTAGTCTATCGACTGATTGATTGGTAACCAAAAAAAACAAAATGAGTTTATGAGTTTATTCATTTTCTTGGTGAGTTTGATTTAACTCACTACAAAGTAGTTGAGTTGAGTTTGAGTTTAAACCCATTTGGTCTGATCGAGTTTGAGAGTTTGATTTAATTCATTTTCAATCTGAGTTTTTCCCAACACTGGTTTCAGCATTATTTGCACTTATAGTGCACTGCACAGACAAAACTACACTTTTTGGAGACAACTCGGCACAATTTTCCAATATCACATGTCAAGACAGTGGAGGCTCCTTCTCCTAAATACGCCCCTGCTAAAAGAAGATGTCTGGGCACCTGTTGTGAGTGGCGGGCAATCGCAGCGCCTTTTGATGACGTATTTGACGTCACGTGACGTCATCGCTGACTCATCGCCTGGTGCTGGTGATGACTCATGGCGTCGTACGGTTGACACTAGGCGCATCATGGAGTTGTCTCGCACCGACATATGATATGCTATTTCATAGATACATGCACATGCATGATTCAGTTAAGTTTATTTTTAAAAGAAAAAAAACTAGAGCTGTCCAATTAACGCGTTAACTTAAGTTAACGCGTTATCGCGTCAATAAATCAACGTGCGTTGAAAAATTAACGCGCATACGTAGATTCACTAAATTCTGTGAAGCACGAGTTCCAATATTCCATTAAACCGCGGTTATTTGAAAATCTGTCAGTTAACGCTAACTTGGCCGGCCAGTTAATATCCAGAAAACCGGCCTAAAGTTAGTGATTAGTTAACTGATTAATCATTAAAAATAATTCAATTGCTTTTATTGACTACAACTTTATTACAATTTTGGACTTACGACTACCATGCAGTAGTTGAATTTGGCAGTTGTTGATTGACTACAAAAATCAATCAAAATTAATACATTAACTAAAGAAAGCACTCGGAGAGCGAAGGTACCTCCGCCAAGGCAAAGCTATTCGCCAAGTGGCGTCACCATCTTCGCTTTGCCAGCGGTTCGCTTATGCCCCCTTTAACGCAATGGTAACGAAAATTTCAAAGTGATCCAGAATCCATGATTCCTGCCGGATCACGCCCAAAATTGAACCACTGGTAGGTTATGCGACGCCTGACATACCCTCCAAATTTCAGAAAGATCCGTCCATAACTTTTCGAGTTATCGCGTGGACTCACAGACAGACAAACAAACAAACAAACAAAAACTGGCAAAAACATTACCTCCTTGGCGGAGGTAATTAATAGTAATCTTTGAAGATTGACCACTTTAAAAGTTTTATAATCAGTACCACCTTTAAAACATTTTAATAAACAATTTTTCCTAAATTGTTTTACGTCTATCTCCTAACTGCAAAAATACTGAATGACCCGGCAGGTTCATAAAAACCGAATGTAATCACTCCCTTCTATACGTATTTTCCACCCTGTACATTTTGATAGTGTAGCATTTTCCAGTTTCGCGCTTTCAGTCGCCCTTCTGCGCTTAACGAAAAATAGGGGAAGTTTTGATAAGGTTGTAGATCAAAACTCCCCCCTTATTTTCACTTGGCAAACTACACCCTTAACAAAACGTCCCCCTATTTTTTTATTTCACTCTATTTTTCAATCTACACCATTAACAAAACTTTCTCCCTAAAGGGGGAAAAACCCAGAATAAAGGGAAAAATTTGAGTGAAAAAATGGAGGGGACCTGAGCCCAAAACTGGGCGGGAAGTTGCGCCCGATTTCGATTCCATATTTGGAGGGATAGAAGCCAGTGACTCCAGACACTGCAGTGAGAGATAGGCGGCAGACCGTAGGTTATAAAACAAGTAGCCTATTTGCTTGTAGAACATGATTGTCAAGCCGGAGACTGACCGTAGCGAGCCTGGCAGACGGTTTGCTGTATAGAGGCACCAGCAGCCAGTGAGCAGACCGGACAACGGTTCTGTCGTATATACACAGTTATATGTGGATTCATTATACGGTGGCAAAGTTTAATGAACTACAGACATATAATTATGTCAACTCAGCACCAACATAATATACGACCGTCCGCTCAGAGCTGCAGTAGGCTACCTTTACCCTGACCAATGGCGTCGTGGCCGGAAAAGCTAGGGTGGGGCCCCTAAATATTGAAGTGTTCTTCTTGTCAGAAAATTTTTGTCCAAAATTGCAAGATTTGCGACTGAAAGACGGTTTAAAAAAATTTATGGTCAACATTAGAATTTCGAGCACTGATAATCTACCCTGCTGGAGATTTGCTGTTGTCTGTCAGAGTTCTGTGTAAAATTTGCAGTGTCTCTCGGACATAAATTGGCAACTTCCTTCTTTGCGTACTTTTTTGAACCGACGACGCTGTTGACCCTAATCCAAACCCTGACCTTTGACCTTCTCCATGCTCGCGAACATTGGCCAGGTTAATACCCCGTTTACACAATCGAGCAAACATCTCCTGGCTGAAATGTAGGCCTAGGCTTAGCCCACAATTGATCACGTGTTATATGGGCTTTTCAATTACAACCCGCCCGCCATTCTAATTAGCATGCTAATTAAAATAGCTCGTCGAGCTAGCTGGATGAATCTCTAGCAAACACTGAGCAGACGTCGAGCAAAAGTCGAGCAATCATCGAGCAATCATCGAGCAAACATCGAGCAAACGTCGAGCAGACGTCAAGCAATTAGCACGTGCATTTTGAATACATTTGCACGACGTTTGTTCAATGTTTGCTTGATCGTGTAAACGCAGTATAACAGAGATGAGGCCAGGCTGTTAATCGTGATAGTGAACTCGTCATCATTTAACCTATCCAAATGCGTCCTACTGTTTCACGGCTGCATCGGATTGTTGCTGAAATATTTCAAGACAATGAATGAGTAAGTAAAGAAAGAAAAAAATGACGAAATATTGGCGCCGTTCACTGCAAAAGATTCAAGCTACATTGTACACAATTTCGATTGTTTAAAAAATTAACATGTACGCTAAATGGTAAAATGGTAAAAAAACGTATACCTGACGTCGTCGCGGTCGCTCTCTTGTCATGCCGCTGGCACCCGTCGCTGCCATCAAACGCGCTACTTCCGGTTCTGTTATTACGTCACTTCCGCTTCCGCTTCCACCGCCGCACGTGGTACTGTACTCGGTCGTAGCGAACTTCTCTGTAAAAACAATCACCAACCATTCGGTCTAGGGCTCTATGCCTATTAGTTACTGTGCGCGGTGTCCTAATAGGCCGCAATACGGGTTTTGGCTATCCGTCGATCCGTACTCACTGCGCGCTTACGCACGAAAGGGCGGCCAGGCTGAGTTGACCCCGATGTGCTTCGTGTAACACATTATAATCAGCACAAAGTAATACGATACAAACCGGAATGGCTCCTCGTTTCTATTTCCCATATGACAGCATGCAATTTGCAATTGCATGTTTTGGCAAAGAGTTCGACCCCCTCCCCCAATGTTCCCTTTCCTGGTGGGCCAGATACCCTCGTCTTACACAGACAGTGACAGACAGTGTCATTGGACGCCACAAGTGTGGACCTGCCAAATGGCTTCCAAATCCATCAAATGGCTTAAACAATGTGCGCGAACGTGACGGATGGCAGACAGACCACGCCATGGAGAAATGTATCGTTATAATCGCAATCGCTTGAGCTAGAGCGATCTTACCTGACAAATAAAACAAGTTATCGAATGCAGTGGTATTTATGCCTGTACCTGGTAGGCGCAGCTTGCACCCAGTGAAAAATAAAGGGGAGGGCCGGGGGAGTTTTGTTAAGGCTGTAGATCAAAACTTCTCCCATTTTCACTGGGCAATCTACACCCTCAACAAAATTTCTTCCCTATTTTTCACTTTCTCTCATTTTTAATCTACAGTCTACTCCCTCAACAAAACTTCCCCCTTAAGAGGAAAAAACCCGAAAGGTCAAGGAGGTACTTGAGTCCAAAATAAGAAGGAAGTTGTGCCCGATATTGATTCCAGATTTGGGGGGACAGAAGCCACTGAATGAATGAACCTGGCTGATAGTAGTCATAGACACGGACGATGGCAGGTTGCGTGTTGCTGACAATGACACTACGTTTGAGTATAACCGACCAACAGCGCTCGAACGCGTCCAACTATAGACCACAACAGGATACTGTACAAGCATACGTTCCTCCATTATAATCCGAGTTTTGTCAATTTTGCAATAAGTCATCCGCAGCAAATCCAATGTAGGCTCAATAATGTCACTGCATGAAAACCATCGTTTTAACAAGCTATGTAACTGTCACAAAAAGGTACGGAAAGCTAAAAACAAGCTATAAAAGGTACACTTTTGAACATTCAACCCCGTGTGCTGACCTTAATTTTGGCCTTCTGTGACGTTTTTGGACGCAAAAATTTAAGGCGTTCATCATCCTTGTCCCCGTAAACCTGCAGTAATGTCACTGGACCACAAAATGCCGCTGGGGCATACAAATGTTTTAAAAAACCTGAAACGTTTACGCAAAAGTTCTAGACGTTGTTGCGTGTAAAAGAGAACACATGCAGTCAAAATTTGCAACAGTTTTTTTTTGCATTTTACATGTACGAAACCGAAGCAACAGCATACTGCAGGTAAACCTACCTCATCAAAGTACAGCTGAATGACGTCTTTATCAATGTCGTACCTTTTGATCCCAAGACGCGCGATATTCTTTAACTGCAAACAACCATAGTTTTAAGACCCGTGAAGCTTTTCTATAAATTCGAAAGCGATCATCCTGAGCGAGAGCGCAAAATGAGAGTGTTTTAGGAAAATTTGCGATTTTAGCTGCGACCCTACAATAGCAATGACGTCATGTATTGCTGAGTCGCTGATGTACACAGTCAGACAGACAGACAGACAGACAGACAGACAGAAAAGCGATTAGGTCTACCGGTACATTATCTCCGCCAGTATTCGTTAAGTTTTACGTTCACCTTGGCGGAGATAATAAGATCACAGAAAGCTACGTAGAAACGAACTTCATTCATTCACTAGAAACTGTAGCCTGCGGAACACCAGTAAAACAGCGGATCGGTGGGTTAGAATTGTGGACAGCCTGACTAAGTTCGTTAGCTAGCTACAGTACAGATAGTTCTCACTTCTCACCACTTGTACTGTGTTATCAAGCAAAGTTAATGCACAACCGTTCTTCTAACTTTTGTTCTCAGGTCAGACAGACAAGACACCCGTTAGGACACCATGCGTGAGACACATTGCAGCATCATTTACTGGCCGTCTTCTTTGTCTGCAATGTGCAGCGTATGTACGGTCGCCAAAATGCTAGCAATTTTTATTCACTCATGGTAATGTTCATGCAATAGAATATTGACTTACTTACTTACTTATCTGAAAAGAAAAGTCGCCACTCACTATGAATCCGTAACGTAGGCTAAACGACTGACAATGCGTGAGTACAACCTACGTCGTATACAACTGCTCAAACGTCTTTCGTTGCAGGAATTTTCCGTATTCAGACATTTTTGCGAAGTCCGCGGACCCCCCCCCCACCCTAGCAAAAAGAGCTGCAAATTTCCGACAGAGGAGATTAATCAGGGCTCGAAATTTTAACTTTGACTTTCGACCTCCTAGGTTTAAGTAGTCTTCTGTAAGGGGGGCTCAAATTTGGGCACTTTTCCATAACGCATTATTTTATTGCCACGTTGTACGCTGATTTCCCAGGTGGCAGCACCGATGTTGTCGCGCGACAGGTGAGCTTTGCTCAAATTCCTTGTTTCCACTGTTGTCTTTCTGTAATAATCGTTGAACGGTTAATGTAAACACGACAATAATTTAAAATATTACATGCAAAAATTTAACTGCTATTACTGTTCAAACGTATTACTGATAAAAATAAAAAAAAACATTTATTTACTTGTGCATGATGATGAAAATTTTGTGGATGTAATAAAACTGCGTTCTGAAGCAATGGATCATTTTAGCTAATGTGTCACGAAAACCAAAAACAACTGACTACATGAGAACCATCATCGATCTAAGATACATAAATGGCGTTCATCTGAAAGTCAACGTTTCGGAGGTTCCGGTGACGTCGGCACGTATCAAAGTCTCGGAGACGGCGCGTAACCTTGGCTTCATCGTCGACAGCCAGCCGACGCTGTCTGCACAGGTGTCCGTATCCTTCTGCCCCCCCCCATTCCAAACTTTCTACCAACTATAGAGTTTTCTAGGCAGCCGACGTTAACGATCTGGTGATCCTAGCTTGCACCGTTTTTGACTGATCCACCCGTGTGACGGACAGACAGAATTGCGATGGCTACGTCGCGCTATAGAAGTACCTGCTGCCGCGTAAAATGTTTGTATAAGATAAAAAGTAAGATACGATTACCCTGTGAATGGAATCCTTGTCTGGCAGCCAGCCGGAGACCATGTTGATGGCGACTACCGCCATGTTAGACGCAGCGTCGTTCCCGTTGTATCTACAGAGCATTGCAGTTAAAAGAAGCGCTTGAAGTGCGCTAACCTCCAGCGAGCTGTCTGCTTTATTACCTCCGCCAAGGAGGTAATGTTTTTGCCAGACTTTGGTTGTTTGTTTGTCTGTGTGTCAGCAAGATAACTCAAAAAGTTATATACGGATCTTTCTGAAATTTTCTGAGAATGTCGGGAATGGCAAAAACTACCAGTGATTCAATTTTGGGGGTGATCCGAAAGGATCACTTTGAAATTTTCGTTAACATTGCTTTCAATGGGGCATAAGGGAAACCGCTGCCAAACCGAATATGGTGACGCCACCTGGCGAACAGCATGGCGTTGGCGGAGGTCTGCGGTCTCGGACTGCGTTCTAGTTTTACGCTGCGAATTCAGGCTTCCCACAAAACCGCCGGCCGTTAATTAAAGTGCTGCTATAACGAATAACGGCATAATCGGGATAAATAATAATTAGGGAGAGAACGAAGTCATCTGGACGCGTTAACGAAATCGTTCTTACTTTTTGAGCCCTGATCAACAGTACAAAATTTCATTATAATCTGTCCACAGTTACATTTTCGCTATCTAACCGTGGTATAAATATTTCCTTGTTTCTTTCTTTATATTCATACTTTATTCATTAGTTTGTTGTAGACTTCGTAGACTACAAGTAGCACGCCCTGATTCTTTCTGAGATTTTGGCGCTTTATAAATCATTTACTTACTTACTTACTTACTTAAAAGCTGCAGGCAATAACACTGTTGTGGATTCGTTGCAGACTTTCGATTTTTTATGATCGTCAGCAATTACAAAGTGGGCCAGAAATTTGTAGAATATTTTATAAGCCCACGCTTTAATGTCGTCAAATATCGATCAAATTTTTAAATTCTTTTACTTTAAAATTAGAAGAAAATTTGTTAAGAACATTATCACTAAATATCCCACGACACTTCAAGTGTGTCGCTGCATTACCTTGTAATGTCAATGCTGTAAAAACGACAATTGAAAACAAGACTTCTGTAACAACACATTTTAAGAAATTTACAACAAAAAACAACTTTATGACTCAGTTATTGTCGAAAGTAATTGTCACATCATGCAGTTTTTACATCAAACGTTCAATGTGTCCGCCTTGCTGCTGGACGATGCACTCAAGCCGGCGACCGTGGCGACGCCACTGAGCAATGGCGCGATCAACCAAACGCCGTGTTGCGGTCCTTTTACAAGACGCAGAATAGTGTGGCAACACACTTGAGGTGTGGTGGAATATGGCAGTATTCTTGCAAATTTTCTTCTGATTCTGACAGTGAAAGAATTTTGAAAATCGGTTAATATTTAATGAAGTTACGGCATATAAAAATTGTGCCAATTGTTTGGCCCACCCTGTAGTGGAGTTGCAGCTTGTTGTGTAGCTTGTGTTACAATGAGTCCACAACAAACTGAAGCAAGTGGAGCCTAGGCCTGACCTGACGCAGATGCGTAGTTCGTTGGTAGTACATGACTGTGTGAGTTGGACGCGAGCGTCAAGTGTGAACGCGTCTTGGGGCTGATCGGCCTGAATCAGAACCCGGTTATACTTCACTGCCGCCTGAACAATCAATCACTTGATTCATCGATCCATTGATCGATCAGTCAGTCAAACGATTAATAATCAACTTTATTCATCGAAAAATTCGATAGCATCACAAATAAAGGAACAAACAAAAAAAGAAAAAAAAACAGTAATGCATACTGATAACAGATACACATACTGTAAATAGTTACCAC
>Ga0209367_1013003_pt1 | contig 10791 bp, 4 predicted proteins | sample WorMetLIZISLAND2_FD_187412 | JGI IMG/M metagenome (GOLD analysis project Ga0209367, IMG submission 187412) | Marine gutless worms symbiont microbial communities from Max Planck institute for Marine Microbiology, Germany - Olavius geniculatus... ... | reverse complement strand
GTGTATATATATATATATATATATACAAGGACAGAGCAAGGCAGTAAATGAACATTGTCAGCCTCAAGGTCATCATAATACGTGCAATAAACAAACTCGTCTGAATATGGTAATTATTAGTCACCATGCAGCTAAAGTAGGGCTACCTAAATCAACTGCTTGCAGCCGCTGAGTAATTAAGCCCCCAACATGCAGGTCGAATGGCCTTGAACCTGCGGTTTTGAGAGACACTGTTTGGTTAGTAAATTGCCGCTATTGGTTAAGCAGCATAATATCTGCAGCAATACGCACGGACGGACCACAGACACAATGCCTCATAATGGCCATGCAGCAGCCTAAGGATAAAGTCAGACTTAGGACATTTTTAAGCACAATGTGCGATGTTCGAAAAAGCATAAGAAAAATTTACGAAACCGTAGGTTACTGAGAACTTAGAAAGACCTTAAGAGAATTCCTGTAAGAAATTTCGAAAATTAGGCGCGAGGTAATTACGTAGACAGCCTGCTGTTTTTGTCTTGACAACAAAATGCGAAGAGACGACGGATAGTTGAATCAATGCGTACCAGGAGATCGACGCCCTTGATGTCCGCCGACATCTGAGACATTTCCGCTCTCTCGCAGTCGTCCAGATAGATGACGTCACCAGTCCACGCGGCCGCTGTACAGTGGCGCCGCCGCCGGACATCCCTGCACCCTGCAGTCTTTCCGCCTGACGTCACGTGATCCGCCAGCAGACATGCGCGCATGTGCAGTGACGTCACTTCCGACGAAAACCAGCGCGCGCCGTCGCACCGCTCGCAGCAACAGACTGGGACGGGCAGCGACGGGTCGGCATCGGCCACGTCCAAGAATATATACCGGGCCGTCGTGTGACAGGCGTCATAGCCACACGGCATTGAAGACCACCAGGTGTTGTCCGTGGCCACGCCAGCCGACGGAATCACTACATCCCTGACTGAAGTTGCACGGTCAGCACCACTAGACGACGTACTTGTATCGGGTGTCACACAGCAGCGGAGGAGGCGCAGGGCAGCGGCACACATCTATGATGACAGGTCCTCCAGTCAACAACGACGACGACAACGACGATCATAGCTCAATGAATACTGTCATATCAAGCAACCCGAGCGAGCGGTCAGCCTGCAACGACAAAAACATCAAAACCGTGCCGCGTTAAAGCCATAAACGGTGTGGTAATGTGGGCATAAATAGCCCAGCTCTTGATAGGAAATCCGCGAATATTTACGGTAAGGTGCTGGATTTTAGTAGCGTAGACGGGCGAGGGGGGTACAGGAGAAGGTTCTGGTAGTGGTACCTAAAAGGCCCATAATTCTCGGAATCAGAGGAACTTGCGCCCTCTGAGGGAGGTATGATTCCCAGGGGACACGTCAACATGCCCCTGGTTCTAAATGCGCATTTGTGTATAGTGAAACTATATATTTACATCCACTAAATGCGTTTTCTGTGCTCTTCAGAGCCGTCGAGAGTCATAGCAGGGGCCCGGGGAAACATTTTCGCAGAGCCACTCTGGGGAGATAATTTCTGAATTTTTACGCGCGAGAGCTAGCGCGTATTAGCTATGGTAATTCTGTCTTGGTATCTGTCACGTCCCGGTACCCTTCCAAGCCCAGGTGAGATAGTGTCTTCTGGTTTTCACCATATGACAGCTTGGAGTCTCTAGTGTTTTGTGACAAAATTTTACGATGCTGGGTTTAGGGGGTCCCCACAAACGAGGATGCGAAAAAGCAGCATCCACTTTAAATGACGTTATTGTGCCGCTATTGGCTCGTCTAACGTGAAAACAGTTGCAGATAGGCACAGACATGCTGCTTATTATAACAAACACTGGTGACAAGCTTCTTAGCAATGTCAACATCGATGACCTTGAATGACCTTGAACCCCCAAAATAAGGGGTTTAATATATATAGTGCATTTTCGCGATTTCGGGCTGCGACACGCATTTCAAGACTGAATTGCGCCGAAATGGTGGGAGATAAACCAAGACCACCTGCACATGAAATTTGCAGCATTGAACGTAGATTTTAGCGGTTTAGGTCTCAATGTTCTGCATTCAACGAGGCCGGCGCATGCAGGTGTCAAAGATGGGTACCCCTTAAAAAAGTGGTGATTTTTGCACTATTCGCTTGTCTAGCGTCAAAACGCTTGCAGATAGGCACAGACGTGCTACTTATCATAACAAGCACTGATAACGTGCTTTTCAGTATGGTACTATTAACATCAGTGACCTTGAATGACCTTAAACCACAAAATAGGGGGTTTTAGTGAATTCCTGTGATTCTCGGCTGCAGAATAGTGAACCGAAACAAGATGGATGGACATAGACCAAAATTTCCTGCGAACAGGAACTGCTACGGGCTCTCGCGCGTCTCATGAGCATTAGCTCAGATTTCTTGTTCTTTTTTTAAATGGCGCATTTTGGTGTACTTTATATTTTTGAGCGATGGCGGGACCCGGGCTAACTTACCCCGTCTATCCCACCCGCTCGACGGGCCTGGTGCTCTTCCATCATTTTCCAAAATGATGCCCAAAATGCGCTGGGGATCTTACACCGATCCCCCACTCCTATTATCTGCTGGGGTCGCTGACCCCTCCCCTTCGGCTGGACGCGATTTCGACCCTTTGGGCCTCAAGGGGCCCAAACCCATAAGCCCTCCTGCTAAAACTTTTTCTACTACACGCCCTTGCTGGAGCTAGGAGCCCGTACAGGACAGAGAGACAGACAAACCAAGACCCGTACAAAAGCTGCTAATAGACCCATAAAACAGTCTCAGTCTAGTCTAGATATCGTACCGCACTGGACTATAGTAACGAAACGGATCAATAAGCCCAGTGGGGAGGATTTACCCCGCGCACAAAGCAGTGCAGTGCCCGCGACTGTCTGAGAGCCATAACTCCAAGCAACCAAGGTCTATTTTTTATCGTCTCGGCTTGTTACGGACACGGGGGCTGCATGGAGTGACGAGCACGACCAGTCTCAAGCTCAAACTCCGATACTTTGATTTGTTCTTTGTCGTCGAAAACTTGTACTCCAACATTCCGACATGTTGACTTGTCAAGAGTCAAGATGTCGTGGATTTGCTGCAGGCTTTGGAACGGACTCTGGTTGTGCAGCTTGCATTCGACTTGTCGAACAACAAATCGAGGTGTAGTTTCAGCTTTAGGCAAACACGTCGTCTAGCCAGACAACGTCAATATCATCATCAGCGCCACAGACAGACAGACAGACACACACAGACGTCAGTCAGTACACAAGCGTTCTATACTGACTCAATGATATCATCCTGTCAGTAATTCGCCCGCCCCGAGAAATAAAATGTCAACAGTGTCAGCTCGTCTTAAGCCGCTATTGTGTCCAAACTTCAGCTCGGCGCGTTCCCACGCCAGCAGTGATAAGCACACAACTCCCACAGTATACTCCCGCAATACCGTACCAAGTAACCTGAATACATGCACAATACTGACAGAAGCGCTCGAGAGAAAAACCTAGCTTAAACGTTTCTGTATAACATGGAACCGCCAAAAAACATTGCTTGAACATCTGTTCAATTTTGAGCACTTGAGAGCGTGATTCGTTTTTGAGTACACAGTACCATGATCCAACAAAGACCAAAGCAATTCGGCAAAAGGCAGAATCGGGGATAAGTCCACCTACTCCAAGTTTTCATTTGTCAGGTGGCAGCACAGGACTGACGGCTTGGCTGCAATTTGCAACTGCATCTTTTGGCTCAGGGTTTGACTCTCTAATCTCCACTTCCCAGGGGTCAGGGACAGCACAATGTGTCAATGGACCCCACCAGTGTACCGGTTAAGTGGTATCTATAAATCCCTCAAATAATTTAAGCACTGCAGGGTGCATAAATGTGCAGACTGCAAACAGACAAATCACGCAGACGAGATATATGTGTGAGAATAAACGGGATTACCTAATGATCATTAATGTGTATCCAGCATGTTCACCTGTGTACAACAAATGCCAAAATCTACCGTTTCCTCATTGCACCATAGCATGCTATGCCCAACCCCTCTACAAAATTGCTCCTAATCTTCATCACAGTACAAGACTAAGAAGTCGAGAAAAAATCAGAGTATCGTACCAAAAACTATTCATATAGCGCACTCAATCAAGATGGTGTGCCAGGCTGTCAAAAAGTTAGCTTTACAGAATTTAAGCTACGATTTCAACGCAATCAAGCAATGGCAACGCCACAGAAAATGTCATCTTTCTGCTGCCAGTCTGCTTCTTCCCGTTCACGTCATTCTTAGCAGAAATTTGGGCGGAGAACTTGCATCGTCTGCCTTAGGCTACCATTCATCATCCATCAACAGCGTTCATTGCTCGTTTTTAACTCACAGTCCATCCCATCAACAAAAGGCGTATTGTATATCTGATACTGCTTTCATAAATGTCAGACAGTTTTTTTCGCATTTCTTATGCTGACATTTTTAACTATTTCTGTTCGTTTCTATGGAGTGAATGAGACTAGGTTACTGATCACACTCAACATTCAACGATATGGGATGGGCAAAAAGTGACTTTTCACCTTTAAGACAACATGATGCCACATACACTACAAAACATGGATAGTTATACGGTTTGAACAATTATTACGTGCGACAGCAGAATGCTTCGCGCGTCTTAGCCATCGTCTGGGCGTCTGTCCGTCGGTCTGTCCATCACACTGCGGTATTGTATCAAAACGGTGCAAGCTACGATTACAAAATCTTCACCGTGGGCTGCCCCAAGGACTCGAAAGTTTTTGGGAACAAAAAGGGGGGCTACCCTCGAATGCCGGCATCAAAGAGGGGTACCCCTTCTAAAAAGACATTAAAAGTATGCTACGGTATACGACTAAACAAATCACTGTCAGCTGCCACTGTTGGCCATGTCAGTATATTTTTTATTTCACAACCAATTAAGTGACGCCATTAAAATGAGGTGGTATACTCCGGGTCCACATGTATTTCTGTAGGATTTGCTTGTTAAAATTGATTTTTTTACATTTTTAGTTACCCAAACCCATACTTGCAGGTACGGGTATACCTGCACGGCCCTAATGGCTTTCTGTTGCTACGGTACTTATAGCATTTAGCAACCCAATCTTATAAAAATAACAGAAGTAATAAATGTATGAATGGTCAAAATTTGCAGTTAATTATACATTAGCAACTGCAAATAATCAGAGTTTGGTAATTTCTGCATAGCAACTGCTGCCAAGGATGAAGATCGACCATAGCAACATCATGTTCAGTAAACACAGAAGCAAGATAAAGTAATCAAATCTTTGTTGCCACATAAGATCACTTTAGTGGTTATATTTTATTGTGACAACCGTTGCCATGGCCACCAGACTATTTTGTTACAAGGTTTGCAATGTTTTTTGTTTTTTTTTGTGATCAGTAATCAGTAACGTTTTGGCTCATTAAGGTTAGTTAAAAAGTGACATTATGTTATAAACACTTCGTTACTAGGTAACCATGGTGCCCATAGTAACGGTTGCTAGCCAAAACTATAACCACTGATCTTACTTCACTAAGGTTTGGTTTAGGTCTCATGTTTGTATCGCAGTTGAATGAATAGGGTGTTGCTATGCGAAAAATACACCATTGGATTCCTTGTATTTAACCACGTTATGAACAGCTTATTACAGCAGTGGTATTTAACTCGTTTAGACATTTATTATCTAAACACACTAAACTTGTTGCTAAGTGCTTTTGGTTGTCATAGCAACAGAAGCTCACCAAGGGTCGAGAAAATTTGTATCCCATCATTTTTCAAAATGATCTCACTGAAGCAAACTAAAAATGCAAAAAAAAATCAATTTTAACAAGCAAGTCCTACGGGAGCTATTTTGTGGACATGTCGACCCACACTCTAGTGAAGGAAAATTGAAAATTGGATATTTGACGAATATATGGATATCGGCAAAAAGTGTATGATACTTGAAAAATGCAGCCCCACTGCGAAATAGTCTCTGAAACCTAAATTGTAGCAGGCTGTGACCTACATGGAGCACGTCACCGGTTTCATCCAATCACTGGGCTTCGCCGCAGCTGGCCGGCTGCAGATAGATACTGCCCCCATTTTTGGCAAAATAATAAAGCGCACTGAAGAAAAATTATTGTCAGCAACATGCCTCGCAGTTCAAACACATGGGCGTTTTGGGAACAAAATGTGTAATTATTAATTAATTTGCACGCAAACTTAATTACTGGTACATGGTAAATTATTCACGTTCACGCCACTGCCGTACAATAAGCGTCCCGTTCATGTCCCGACCTCTAGCAGTAAGGTAGCATTCACAAGTTAGACCTACCTTTATTTGACACTGTTCCGGCGAGCGAGTCTGGTCACTCCACTTTATCCCATTCGCACATAGGCAGACTCTAGTCACTCTAAATAGGGGCCTACAAGTGATCGTCGTTTAAACAGTCCTTTTAAAGCTTTAAAAATTATACTGCAGTATAAAAATACCACTCACATTCCCACAGCATACACTACTGACATAAAAACTGATAAATTACGTGCGTCGACGTAGAAGGCGAGCAGACAAACGAGCTAAACGACAAAAACTTCAGACATTACGTAAACACGTTAAAAACTTCACCCACCCAGTCACTTACCCTGGGCGACACCGCAGGGTCGCTGGACGAAACCGTCTAGACGGCGGCTGGCTGTTTACAGACGGCTGGCTGGCAGGCAGGCCACGGGCACCTACCGCACCAGCCTATAGCTCCACCCTCTATTGCCACGCCCACGTCGCTTCAGCAGCATGAAAATTGTACCGGTTACCTTCTGTTGGGACAGCAGTGCAAACTTTCCTGCACAACTCATGTAGCTGGACGGTTACAGAAGAAAACGTTAAATTAGATAAGAATAAGCACGACATCATAACGTAAAGCCTATTTCTCCAGAACTATTAGAGCTGCCTGCTGTAAGGTTTTCTTTAAGCCTGTAATTAAAATTAGATAATGCAATCTATTCACATAATTGCAAACTGGCAATGACATCATCTTTGCTCTCAGTCTCCCGCCATAGCCAAGGGTCCCTGTGCCGGATCCAGACAGCAGAATGAAGAGGCTGCCTCGGTGCCTCCCCACTGTGTTGCCACAGGAGGGAATTAGGCACTGGGGGAAATTGCGCCCCCACAAGAGACCACAAATGACAATCATAGTGTCCAACTTCAAGCTAATTTTCCTCAAAATAGTGCCAAAAATGCATTAACACACCATTTTAGTTTTCACATAGAAACTGAACAATTTTCTGGTTAGAAGCCCAGCCCCCTTCGATCCTGGTTGGCGAGTGGACACCCCTCCCCACATATCACATCACACCCTTGAGTGCCTCCTACACCTGTGAATTATGGCTATGCCAATGCCCTCCTCCAGTCCTCCGGAACAGTCACATAGCCTAGATCATGGAACGCTGCCAGTGTTTGAATTGCGAAAAAGTTAGCTGGGGGGTTGAACTTTTCAGCGGTCGGAGACCGACCAAAATTGTGATGTAAATCGTATGTATATACATGTAGTATATAGCTGACCCCCCTCCAGTACATAATTTGACTGTTAGGTTAGGGGGGTTGAGAAAAAATTAGCGGAGTTCAACCTGCAACCCCTCGGCAATTCAAACACTGGATGCTGCATTGGTATTAGGCTAGTGTACGACTGACAATACCTGACACAATAATGCATAAATTTCATTTACAGCTTTTATTCAACAATTTAACAGCTTGGGTAGGCTCATCTTATGTTCATCGAAAAAAAACAATCGCTTGCTGTCACCACTATCTATCATGCTGTGCTCACATCGCCTGATGCCATCTAGTAATCACAAGGTTGAAAAACAATTTTTGTGAAGCCCAATGGGGTTGGTTTTAATGATTTTTTGGCTTTTTGGGAGGTAAAACCTGGGTCTTATAAAATAGTCCAACTTACAGGGTTTTAAGATTTTCATGAGTTATTAGAAAGCCCACTGATGATACTGTGCACATGAAGTAAATATCCAAAAATTTAAAATTCATATGTTCAAAATTTTCAAAAACACAATTGCAATAAAACGTCAGTATTAGTAAAACAATAAACACAAATTTGATTACATTTGAGTCAATTTTTAACGTTTGTTTACCCAGCAAACCCCACTGTTTTTTTTTTGGGGGGGGAGGGGTACGTGCCTGTTTAAACCCTGACTAATCATCACAATGCACAGCATAATGAACATATTTACATAAACGTAACTCTATGTGAAAAAAAGCAACGGAATGTCTACCAAAAATGCATCATCTATACTCAGTTCTGCACATTTTTGTAAATGTACTAAATAAAGGCTGTCACAAATTTCCTCCATCCCTATATGCTCATACTTGCCACAAACTAAAGATGACAAACATTTACACATAACTGCTGTACTGCAACAGAATCATAATAAAATTACATCACTTATACTGTACAATACCTGAAATCTCTGCAGATTATGGGTAATAACTCTCGAACAATATTGTTTACGGACATATACAAATACAATAATCACATGATAAAAGGAAAAAGTGACGACTGTGACAGCAGAAAGGTTGAAAGGAAATGAATGAAATACAAATCTTACAATACAGGTGCATCTTAGTTTGCTGAACAGCTGCCCTGTGTCGATGGCGAGCTTTATCTGCTTCATCGATGACTAACTGTTGAAGTTTACCACTGTAGCCACAAAACAGCCCAAAATGATCACTTTCACACACTTGTGAAGATAGCTTGACTTTTGCACCTTCCAGCAAGACAGTGCACCAGCAAGCACCGCTTGTGAGATGGTTAAGTTTTTGGATTGCAAGATGCTTGATTTTATGCCCCATGTTGCTTAGTGCTGATACGATGAACATTTTTCATCAGTGAACAAGATAAAGTTTGCCATTGACGGGTAGCAAATGACAGAACCAGTTGAGACAAGCCAGTTTGTACTCACGACACATTATGACGTTAGCATTACATCACGACTAGCAAAGAATATTTAACTAACAGCCACTAATATTTTGTCCAAATATTTTGAATTAGTATTTCTTCAGCTACGTCTGGTAAAAATTCCGTGTGAATTGATCATCATTTGACTGAATTGCGAAAGAAAGAAAAAAGTGCCTTTTTCTGAAACACTGTGTATAGTGCGAGTACGCTAATGTAATATTTGGGATAAATGTTAATGTACAGAGTGACAGAAGTGTACTGAACTTGACTGAAACGACGTAGGTTCTGGTTGCAGTCTGGTGAGAAAGTAAGGTCAGGGGGCTAAAAAAATTTCATTTATTTTTATTTCATTACAAGGCGAGCAACATTACAGAACTCATAAAAACGCAGTTACGGACTGAACAGGACTCGTAAAAACTAAAGTAAAGATCCTGCAGCATAACAGGCTCTTTTTCAGAAAAAACAAAAGAAAACAAAAAAACTATTTTTTGAGTGTTGAATAAAAATTTTAGGGATGTAGGGATTTTAAGGGACAAATTACAACTGGAATCACAAGAATTTTTATGCCTAACTCAAAAATACAGTGTACATACATATAACTATCATCATGCCTTTGAACAGAGTCAGGTTATTATAGTCGTTTCAAAGCAGCTAGCAACGGTTGCCGAAACATTAATAACAATTATTAAGCATCTTGTATGTTGATAAATTTATACAACTCACAAACTATCACTCCGGTGGCATATTCTTCCAAGTTGTTATAGAAAAAAAATAAAAAATATACCAATTAAGAACATAACTACAAATCAAACTGCACTCATTTTGAATACAATGAGTAATAATTTAGGCTCAACTAACAGAAAATGATGTATATAATGAAAATGACTGAAACTACTACTCTTCACTGAATTTCTACGCAATCTGCAGTTTACATATACACTAGTAAACTGTTTTAAACAGTCTCATTTTATATCACATACAATACAGATGCACAAATAACACTTTTCATAAGCATAATTGACAACGAAGGGAAATGACTTTTAACTGCTTGGTACAAGAAATTAGTGTGTGCTAAGAAATGTTTACATTAAAATGTTCAAAAGCAGGCCTATACTATGTGTATGTACAATCGTTACATTCTTGAATAATGAATCATGCAATTAACGATTACATTACCAAAAGTGAAGCATGAATTGGGTACAAATTTCATGTTATCTTTATCTGCAATCATGCACCAACGACATGCTATGGTTTTAGACCGCATTGTAATGCTTCCATTCAATCACCATGCAAATACACCAGTAGTGCAGCCAACAGGGAAGTACTGGGGTATGGACCAGGCCCCAACAAGACACTACCAACATTTTTACGTGCGAAAGCAGCCATGCTTTCAGTGCGTCTTAGCCATCGCAATTCTGTCCGTCTGTCTGTCACACGGGTGGATCAAGCAAAAACGGTCCAAGCTAGGATCTCCAAATCTTCACCATCGGCTGCCTGGAAGACTCTAGTTTCAGGAACCGTAAAGGTTTTCCATAAATTCGAAGGGAGTCACCCCGAATGAGGGCGCTAAATGAGAGGGGGTGGTCAAAATTTGCGATTTTTGGCCTATAACTCGCTGTATCTCAGTAACGGTGCGAGATAAGGCCTAGGTTACTATTAATCACTAACAGCAAATCGTATACTGGCTGTCGATTGGCGCCGAATTCAATGACCTTGGATGTTCTTGAACGCCAAAATAGGGGGTTTTACAGATTTTTTTTCGCGATATCGGGCTGCGCAAGTCTATATCATTCACAAGGAGGCGCCACCGTCGCCAACGCCAC
>Ga0209367_1013002_pt1 | contig 10791 bp, 5 predicted proteins | sample WorMetLIZISLAND2_FD_187412 | JGI IMG/M metagenome (GOLD analysis project Ga0209367, IMG submission 187412) | Marine gutless worms symbiont microbial communities from Max Planck institute for Marine Microbiology, Germany - Olavius geniculatus... ... | reverse complement strand
GTTTTTTGCATTTCTCTTTCCCTTTTTCCTTTCTTTTTTCCGTTTCCATTTTCTTTCCCTTCCACTTTCCCTTCCAAATTCCCTTCTCCTTCCCTTTTTCTTCTCTTTCTCCTTTTTCTTTTCCTTTCCCTTCCACTTCCCCTTTCCCCTTTTCCTTCCCCTTTTTCTTTTTCTTTTTCTTTTCTTTTTCCCTTTTTTTTCACTTGCTTTTTTCCTTTTCCTTCCCATTACCTTCCCTTCCCCCTTACCTTTCTCTCACCTTTTCTTTTACCTTTTCTTTTTGTTCCCTTCTACTTTTCCTTTCCCTTTTCTTTTTCTTCCCTTTTTTCTCTTTTCCTTTTTTCTTCTTTCTTTCCGTGTCAAAGTTTGTGCGTCCAACATTTGAGGCGCCATATCTCCCGCATGGTCACCATGGAAGTCGCCCGCCGTGAAAAGTTTGTGACCCCATTATCTTTGAGGCGCCATATCTTCACAACGGTGCAAGATAGACGCATGGTGACGATGGACCATCACACCTCACACGATAGTGTGAGTCTTGTAAGGACGACTTTCAAAGTATATGGGAAAAGGCAAACTTTGACCCTCAGCCAACCCAAAACCCCTGAACCGATCGTCATTAAATTTGAATGGCGTGATTAAGTCGTGGACGCCTACCACCAAAAAAATTAGGTTCAATCCGTCCAGGATTTTTTGCTCCCCATATAGGTGAAATATACACCCTTCCTGTTCGAAATTTACTACACTTTTTTGGTACTTGAACTCGCCTACAGGCGAGCCCGTTAGATCGATTTTTACGCTTAATACGTCAAATGACTCGGTTCTGCGCAAGGAAGTGCCCTTTTATTTTTATAACATAAAAATGTAATTTTTCACTTATTTATTCGAAAAATTCAAAAAAATTACAATGTCGCCTATGAGAAAAATTTTAAAACTCTTTAAACTGTCATAACTTCGGTTGTGTGCAAGATAGAGTCGTAATTTTTGGTTCTAGGTTATGGTTTTTGGAGACGGCCTAATTAACGGTGACATTTATATTTACCCCTGGTTGACCCCCCGTTGCCATGACAACGAAATTTGGGACAAAATTGGTTATAGCTTGGCTTGCGTAAGAAAATTTTGCGAGATTTTTGCGCCTAGAAGGGGACTATGGGGATGAGCCATCAAATGCTGCTTATTGCATTTTTTTCTGACCGACCCCCGTTGCCATGGCAACAAAATTTGGGACAAAATTGGCTATAACTCGGCTTGTGCAAAAGATATCTGCGAAATTTTTTGCATCTGTGTTGGTGTTTTCGGAAATAGGCTATCAAATGCTGCTAACTGAATTTTACCCAGACCGACCCTCGTTGCCATGACAACGAAATTTAGGACAAAATTGGCTACATTTTGATTTGTACATCAAATATCAACAAGATCCTTGCATCTGACGGAGGTGCGGGTTAAGAGTTTGGCAATTAGATGACGTCAGTCGAAGTCTACCACAGCCAACTTTGATTACCAGGTATAACGAGCAGCAGCGTAGTAGGAGCAGCAGCAGTAGTAGACACATCCAACGTTCTGTACCCGACCGGAGGTACACTGCTCTGCCTTAAAAAGGTAAAAGGTAAAGATACGAATCCTGATAGCGCATTTTACATGCCTCAGGCTCATTTTTCGACTTTTGAGAATAAACCAGCAAATATGTATGTAAAAAACTTACCAGTTTACAACTGTGTGCAAGGACGATGTGATGATATCAGTTTTCTAAAACAGCAAAAATCATTTGGTAACCTTAGATGGGGCTATGCATATGGCGTCCTTACAAGGTGATCTTAGTTGGTAATCACTAACATAGTCTAAAGCCTTCTTCATTTGATGCTATTTGTTTTTTTACATATATTATTAGTAAAGCTTTGGTGAGGAATCGAATGGTCTCGTGACTGACAATGTTTATTTTTTAGTCAAAATAATAGAGAAGGATGAAGCGATCGTTGCTGCTGTACAATTTGAAATTAAATTGTTTGATTTTTTTTTCAGTCTAAACAAGTTACTGATTATATTCATACGGACATATACTGTAAACTATCGAAACGCATTGGACAGACTCCGTGTTCGTATGAACATTATCTTGTTTTGCTTAATTTCGCATCTAACGTAGGTTTAAAAACTAGACTGAACTGAATTGAACTGACACAGCTTAGTGTTTTATGAACTGAACAATGAGCAAGCAGTAATGCATTACAGTAGGTACCGTTTAGCCACAATACATGCCTTAGAGATGACAGACAAACAGATAGATAAACCGCCAAAAATTATGCAGTGGAATAGGCTATGCATATTCATTGTATGGAAAACAAGGCAGCAGTTTTTAGTGATTCCTGTTTTGACGGTGTTTATAGCAGACGATGCCGTGACAGCATGTTCGATGCTGCAGCATATCGCCTGCGTACAGCTGTTTATTGGTGAGCTTTTCATTCACTTATGGGGTGTTAACACGATGAAGCAAACGTAAAGCAAACTTAGAGCACACGTCGTGCACGTGTATTTTTGATACATTTGCTTCATGTTTGCTTCATCGTGTAAACACCCTATTACTTACTTTATTTACCTGTTGTTTTTTGATTCTTTGTTTATTTTAATTTACTTGTAAATGGCGTGTATCATCGTGCCTATATCCACTTATTTGCTTTTTTGTTACTTATGTATATGTAAAAAAAACTTAGCAGTTTACAACTGTGTGTAAAGATGATGTGATGATATCAGTCCTCTAAAACAGCAGACATCATTTGGGTAACCTTACATGGGGCTATGCACATGGCGTCCTTACAAGCTGACTTTAGTTGGTGTGACTTTAGTTGGTAATTGCTAACATAGTCTAAAGCCTTCTTCATTTGATGTTATTTGTCGTATTAGGCATACTTGCCCAATGTTTACTGATTAGCGTAGCAGCCAAAAATGTTTCTGTTAGCCTATGGCTTAGCTAATGGTAGGCCTAACAAGGAAGCGAAAATATGACCCAGTGCCGACACAATATTCAGCTAACCGCGCACTCATAGGCCTATGCATGCAAACTGTCCAACTGCGCAGCACAACCCTAACCCTGACATTAGACATTTTAAAGTTAAAAGATGCTGTAGACTATGTTAGTGATTACCATTCAAACGTATATGGTGTGATTCAGAATGTGAGCCTGCTGCCAACTACTCAAATACTTCTACTAAGCCTAAGCAATTTAGTGTCAAACTTTATTAGATTTCATAAAATGCGATGTAACGTTTTACACAAATTTGTCTAATTTTTTGCCATTACAGCTAAAAAGAAAGTAGATATAATATTTTCAGCTGTAATATAATATATCACATTTTTTGTTAAATTTCTGGAGAACTTTCGTACCTTACTTCTATGATAAAGTAAGGTACGTATGGTGCAGACGTTTGTGATTACGCCAGTGTTATTAGTATTGTGCATTACTGTAATTATTGTTTGGTAGAAAACTGGACGTCGTTGGACGTAACGTCAAGCGTGGTGGACACGCAGTGTGCTAGCTGCTTCGGCGATGAATCCAGCTGTCCACACGACCGCTGGGCTATCGACTGGGACCAATCCAGTTCCGCTCTTCTACCACGAAGACATGGCTCTCACGGTGATGCTGGAAGACGATCAAGGACCGGTAGATCGTTGTCGTTGTTGCCAAGGACGCTGTTATCAGCAGAAGTTCGGTCTACGTTGGCGTCACTAAGGTGCTCAACGCGAGCGGTCTACGTCAGTAGGCTGGCCGTAGCGGACGCTGCACGGTTGACCACCGTAGCCTCTGGCCTCGAGACCGAGATGTTGCGTTTTGCTGAGCGCATCCAGTCGACCAAGTCAGATCTGCGTCATCGTGTCGCGGAACTGCGACGTCGCCTACGCTTCCACTCTGTGACGGTGCTACACGCTGCGTCAGCCGGGTCTCAATGTGAGCTCGGTCGTTTGACCAGTTTGGTCTTATAGCCAGCTCGGTCTCAGAGCTAACTCGGTGTCTAGGTCAATTTCGTTTCTTGACCATCTCGGTCCCGAGGCCAGTTCGGTCTCGTCGCCTACGCTTCCACTCCGTGACGGCGCTAGGCAGCGTTAGGAGAGTTTTTGACTCGGGTTTCGCCGAGCCATTTAACAACGTTCGCGAGAGATCTTTGGCTCCACTGGTCGCCGACTGTAGTAGTAGTAGTAATGGTAGTGGTTGTTGTAGTTGTTGTTGTTATAGTAGTAATGTGATCTGGTTGCCGACTGCTACCAGACCATGTCGGACGTGGAGAGAACGGTCAAACAACTCACCTTCACGTCAGCAGCTGAAGTCGTCGCTCGCAAAGTCCGTACACATTACACAGCCTGCGAGTTCTTATTCCTCTCTCTCTGATGATGGAATTTTATGATCAGAGCTGTTTAAAATTACAAAGAATATTAAAAATCAAAATTACGTCTCATGTTATGTTTGCAATTATTGCTGTATTGTGTTCGTGATTTCTAATGGTCTTATTGTATTGCAGTTTTGATTCAGGTTACGATAATGTGCTTCTATTAACTTAGCACGTGTTTTTGTAAGCATGCTGTCGTTCGTTTGTTTGCACTTTCCGATTGCTCCCCTAAAGGCCTAATTCTGCAGATACACAGTACAAACGTGACCGTGGAATAAACTAACAAATTCCAAGTACGAGTAGTAGTAATGCAGTGCTAGTAAAAGTAAGTAAGTAAGGAAGTAAGCAGGTGTAACATAAATCTGTATAGCCTTTACTAGTGGTGGTAAAAACCGCATGGATCTGTCCGTCAGGTGCTGTATTTCATGGCCGACAACCAGCTGTCTGGAAAGCTGGAGACAGCCATAGCGTCACTGGACAACCTCACCAAGGTTTACCACGCCTTCGTCAACGCCAAGCCTGTACCAGGGTCGAGTCCAGGGCATCGCTATGACGCGGATCTTGTACCGACGTCAGCCCTGGAAGCCCAACGGAGCGCCACGCAGCAACATTACGCCGGCATATCAGAGAACATCGCAGGACTGATCGAGAACATCCTGTCGTTGAAGGCGGCAGTCAAGGATGTGTTTCTGTCTACGACGTCGACCACGCTGTCAGCGAATAACACGGCTCTTGCGGCGTCGCGTCGCGCCTATGTCCGACGAATGATCAACGTGCGCCGATCCACGCATTCGTTTCAGGTAGGCCTATCTTTCATCATTTTAGCTGACCTTACTACCAACGGTCGCACTTATGATACAAGGTTGTGTCTGTCGTCTGTCTTGTCTGTCTGTCGTGTGTAACGGATGCACGAGATGCTCGTACTGTAGCTAATCGTACTTATTACCAAAAAGACTGATGAAGCAATAAGGTTGCCGAAGTTTACGTTCGCAAGTAATGTAAGTAAGTAATAAAATGCGTTCACATTTGCTGGTCTTCGGGCGCAGGCAAGTAGGCCTGCAGTCGGCTATCATAGCGACAGCTGGGCTTTTTGTACTTGTCTCTTGGCTGCGTTAGTAGACAAGACGTCATTACCGTTATATGTGTCAGACGACCCAGATGGTATGCCTATGAAGTGGATATGCAAAGCCTATTGGCTTATTTGACCAAGCTGGATCAGAAGGTGGCCATGTTTGGTGACCAGTTGAGCCTAGTTGCACAACATTTGCATATGTGTACAACCAGCTGGCTTGCATTGGGGGCGGGATCCGGTCCGTCGGTGAGATCAGCTGAGTCGTCGACGCCGTTACGTACACCCGGGCCACGTGACAGTCACGATATGCAGCAGGCTCTTTTAGTGCAGACTGGGCTGCTGCGGCGTACAAGTCTGAGGTTTAGAGTGACGATTTGCTAGATAGATGCATGGTCACTATGGACAAGACCATGCGTCTATCTAGCACCGTTATGGAGGTATGGCGCCTCAAAGATAATTTGGTTACGAGTTTGAGTTTTTGGGGTCACGTGACGTGATGACGTCAGTTGCACGGTTGATGCTGTCGGCGAGGTGATGCTGTCGGCACCGCTATTTGCGGTGTGAAAAGAAAGGAACTAAAAAGCAGTTAAAAAAATACGAAAGAAAATAATGCGCGCGATGAGTACATTAGATTGGTCACAATCTAAAGTATTTTTTTGTGTTTAAATATAATTTGCTAGACAATTTATTGTATAAGGTGTGCCGGTTGTAGTGACAATGTTTATTGGGCCTATTTGAGACTGTTGTAACTTTCTATGTGTGTGCGTGTGTGTGCATGTGTGTTTATTTTTGTTTATGATGCTATCGGATTTTTTCGATGAATAAGGGTGATTATAATATTCATGTGATTTTAATATCCATGGTTGTATAATTTTTTTACAATATTCCTGGATATCTCCTTGTGATCAGGGACTTGGCTTAACACAAAGTAACTTTTTAAACTTGACTCGTTAAAGAAATGAGAGAAATGATCCCGCAGTCCGTTTTTCACACTTGCTTGTGTCGTTTTATTTTTGTTGCATTACTCTTTCTCTTGCTTCATGGGCTCAATGCCCGTTGGTGTTCATAACATATTTAATAGAATGAGCCCATTTCGTCCTGTCTATCGCCAATTCGTGCAAGGTGCCGATATCTTTGTTGCGCCAGTCCATTAGGTCGTCCGTCTATCTTCTTTTGGGTCTTCCTTTCTTGTTCTTGCCGTTTGCTGAAAACAAATTTATTAGCCTCTTAATGTTGCCTTGTATCCGGCGTATGTGATCGAAAGAAATTCAATTTCCTGTCCATCATTCTCTGCTTGATATTGATGCTTATGCCCATTCTTTTCATGGTCTCTTCGTTCTTGATTTTTTGTTGTTATTTTATGTTTAATATTCTCCGTAAACATTTTATTTTAAAAGCCCAGAAACGGTTCATGTCATTTTTTGAACGTTTATGTCTCGGCCGCGTACACGAGGACACTCACCTCACATACTGACAGTAATGCTGTCGGTCTGGTCACTGATATCTGTGCTTTGCCACACTTTGCTGAAACCTTGGAAGGCCCCGGTTGCCTTTACAAATTTTATATCACTGTTTACCGTACGGGAAGCATCGTACAGTGCAGTATGCCTATTACTACCGTAAGTTTTTCGTTTGTCCCCTTTATTCATTTGTAACGCTAACGTATCATGGTTGCGTTGATTAGGAAGTTATAAACTTATTTCACGAATAAAAAGTTATTTTTCAGCTCCAGGCAGTCCCAGCATCGGCGTCCTGTTGTTCTACGGGAATATCTTCAACATTTCGGTGCAATCGCCCATGCAGTGTGATTCAGTTAGCTAAATTACTTGTTTACCACCGGCGTAACGTTTTACGTAAACTTGTAGCACGAACGAAGTATCGATTCACTTGGACAGTAAGTTAAAAACGATCTGATGTAATACATTTACGGTCATTGAAATTACTCCAGGGCGTAAACATAAAGGTTAATATCTTGTTTACACGATAAAGCTGGATCGACGAAACAGCTTGTATTAAGCGCTCGTCGAAGACTCATCAAGCACACATTAAGCACGCGTCGAGTTGGCTTGATGAATGGTTGTTGAAGCAGCTCGATAAATGCTTGCAATATCAAACCATGTTTGATAACTCAAGCATTCATCAAGTTGCTTCAACAAGCACTCATCCACCATTTATCAAGCAAACACCAAGCATTCGATGTGTGCTTGACGAGCTGATTGGTCGAACCACATTCGTCGTATAAACGGGGTATAAGATTTGACGTGACGTGTTGTGTCTGGCGTGTTAACAGAGAGAGATAATCTCCAGCGTTCAGAAGATAATCGACGCCGACATTGAGGCGTCACGTCGAGTGTCCTTGAACCTCAACACGTCCTTGAACTCGATCCAGACGAACCTTGACGCTCAAGCAGCGACCGTCAACAGATCTCTGACGACACTGGTCAGTGACTTTAGCGGCTTCGCCGACGTCATCCGCGACAATCTTAGTCGCCCGCCAGACAGCCTAGCTGCAGTCAATCTGCCACGTATTCCGAGGTCGCGGCTGACGGTGACCTTGAACGACCTTCAGCGTCTAGGGGCGGAATTTCGTCGCGAGTTGAACAATTTCGGCGCGCTGGAGAGGTCCGCCTGGAAGCGCCTGGTCGACGACCGGTTGACGCTTGGGTTCTACCAGCGACTACGTAGCGACTTGCCTGGTTTGACGACACATCAGCTGAGACAGTTGTTGGTCGAGAATGATACGCCATCTAGCGACCGACCGCGCAACCACCGACTTGACGACGACTCGCCAGGAGGCGCTGATGTAGAACAGTTGACTGGTGGCACAGAAAGCCGCCACGCTCTGCTGAACGCAGACGTTCCGACGATGGATTTGTCGGTCGTTGAGGACCGCGTGACACGCGAACTGACCCAGTCTGCCGATGCACTGGACGTGGACGTCGCGGTCAAGGTCAAGGTCTTAAACTGACCCAATAGTCAGTGGACGTTAACATAACAGTGAAGGTCAAGGTCGCGTTCAAGGTCAAGGTCGATGACTTACTGACAAAGTTCGATGACCTAACCAGTAGCGTAGAGTCGCTGCGTTCAGATTGTGGCCGACTGTCTGACGCCGACCTACGAGATCTTATACGGTAAGCAACTGACTTGTCTGGAATTTTCTGTAATTATCTTTTCAAAAACCAACGACTAGTTAATCATTAATTTCGATTACAACTAACAGTGGTTATTGCGTAATAATGAAAACGAGTTTTTGTTTAACAGCTTTATTAAGTTGTCCCGCTTACAGATGTCAAAAATGCACTGAGACAAATTAGCGCATTATAGAGACATTGTAGACGAACTATAAAAAATGTATATTTCATTTGATAGACTACAATAATATTATTGTCAGTAAATCCCAAAGACAAGCTAAACGTTTGCGTTCTCTGGAGAAAGTAACTATTGTTTATCTATTGTATTGTAACTATTGTATAACGTTTTCTTAATGGAATGACTTTAATGAAAATTTTTTATTATACTTAATCTCTTAATTAATCGTTTTTTTTCTGAAGCTCTACTTACAACAGGTAAGTAAATAAGTAAGTAACAAAACTATAAGTTGTATTAAAAATACGAATTTTTGTGCTATTGCCGGAATATTTGTGTTATATTTCATATCAGAAATCGTATAATGATCATTATTGTTGTATAGGCCTAGTAACTAATTTTAGAACATTATGCAATGTCACGTTAAATTTACCAACTAAAGATCGTACACATATTTCGCGTTGCTTAGTCAGTTTTAGGGCGGCTTTCTCAGAAACGGAGTAGGTCAAAAAATAATGATAGACAAATAGGCTAAAAGCAACTGAAAAACATACGACAACGGACGGACAGCATACGTTGGCATTACCTGTCCATGCGGTAAAAACACACGGCCGGAAAAAATGAAAACGAAGCTATTGTTCGCAACAGCAATTGGCCATTGTTGTGGCTTCGGTGTGCGCTATAAAACCGATGCTTCCAAGAACCGCAATTTATTGCGTCGTGCGTAGGTCCTAGACCTTCTCGGGTATCGTGCCGTATAACATGGGTCGGACCCTTGTCGGACGGTGTTGATAAGTTTATCTATATGGTTATTGCCCGCTTAAAATGTGCCGAGTTAACTGCTGGCGCTTTGTGAACAATATCCACTTGCCTCGTTTAGTTGCCGACTATCGTTGTAGTACAGAACGTGTTTTGCAGCAAGTTCTGCAGAGAATCCACAAGTTTAAAGTTTTTTTGCATCGAGTTAAAAGCAAGTTGTAGTCTACACCAAGTTCACAGTGTCAAAAAATAACGGAGTCCGAACTTTAGCAGCCGATAAAGCCTAAACTCCGCTACTTCTGGTTGTCGTGGATTGCGTCGTTCAGCGTTCGGGAAGTCGTAAAGTCCTACAGCGAGTTGTAAGCCCTATAACGAGTCCGTATCGGGGCCAAACCTTAAGCCTACGACAAATCAACAAATTACTGTGACATGCTGCGTCAGCTTGTGGCACGACTTGTTGTTATCCACAACAAATCGCAATAGTGGAGTTTGATGCACAACTGTTTGATGCATGGACATATGAGCGTCGATGACAAAGGACGCGCACAGCGTGCTAATTGGAATACTGACCCACGGAAACCTGTACTCCATGGTCAGTGGACCTAATTCCAGAAATTTACCCTTCCTCTCCCTACTGACTCCCTGTAAGCACACTACGCTCTGCAATGTAAAAGTCGACTTTCAGCTGAAATTCGAAATAAGTCAGTGTTGCATGTGCATAGCTCGGCGGACGGCCGCATCTCGTGTCAGCACTGGGACGACATCTTCGTTTGTTGAATAGCAAGTTCCTGTGACAGTGAGTGAGTAGGGTTTAACGTCCCACCCGACACAGTATAGGTCATTTCGTGTGACAGTGTCATTTCTGCATATAATCTGCAAGTGAACGACCTCGTTGGTCTGCCCACGTACTCGTACTGTCATGTTGTTCAATGTTCATGTGTCATCATCAAAAGCATACGACAATCTACGCGTGTTTTGTGGTCCTCTGTGACTTTCCCAGAACAAGCACTTGTTCCTAATTTCCCGCCGCAGAATGTTGCCTGGCCAGAGCTTGACTGAACGCGTCTACGATTTGCAATTCAGATGCGGATCGCGAGCCGAGTTTAGTACGACAAATAGCCGTCAGTGTCGCCACTTGGCCAGATAAACGAGTTGCGTCGTTCCCACTGTTCAAGGTCACGGTCACAACTCACAACAGTGATAAAAGACATAATGTAGGCTAAGCCTGAAAAGACGCGTCCAATTGTTGTTTTTCCTAAACGACAACAAAAGCTAGAACAGTTA
>Ga0209367_1013001_pt1 | contig 10791 bp, 6 predicted proteins | sample WorMetLIZISLAND2_FD_187412 | JGI IMG/M metagenome (GOLD analysis project Ga0209367, IMG submission 187412) | Marine gutless worms symbiont microbial communities from Max Planck institute for Marine Microbiology, Germany - Olavius geniculatus... ... | reverse complement strand
TGTATATCGTGTTTTTGCGTCAAATGAAATTATTGTAAAAAACAATGATCTCGTGGGTTGGTCAAATTTGTGACTTGCTTGCAGTTGTGTAATCTCAGGTACAGATTTTTAAAATCTATTTTGTCATCGTCACTCATTCTACAGTTTTTGTTTTTAATTAGTATGTATCAGGTTTTTCTATAAAGGTTAAACATTTGTTCCATTACTGTTGTGCATTGCCTGGAAAGGTCGTCTCCGAAATGACTTATGCTATGTTGGGCGGGACGTTAAACCCTACTCACTCACTCACTCGTTCTGTAAGTTCCAAGTTGCAACAAGCTTGTCCTTATGTTGAGCAGTGTTTGCTTGGATCTATGCTGCAGGGATGTTTTTTACAGAATTTGTTTTATTTAACATGCTGTAATTTGTAGCAACGGGCATGGGCATGGGCAGGTTGAAAGGGATTTTTATTTATCTTAGCATAACAAAGGTTAATAGTTGGTCACATTACTTTTGCAAGTGAATTTTAATTGGCGTTTGACTTTTGGTGTAGCTGCACCATGCTAGAAGTTATCCTGTTGTCATTGTTGTAGTAAATTACATGCCATAGTAAGTAAGTAGTAAGTAAGTACTAAGTAAGTAGTCTGCATTTGTAATGCGCCATATGTCAAAACAGAAGTTCAAATCGTAGGCGTAGGCTATATGCTCTAGTACCTGAACTGTACAGTTTGATTAGCAAAATGCTTACATGCTGTTTAGACTACAGTTTCAGGACTTGAAATCCTGGCATCCCTCATTGGCTGTGTTCGTTGATTCCCAATCTCGGATTACTTCCATCTGAATTCTGGGATTTCAAAAAAAACTGCTGAGTAATACCTTTTTGACTGTTATAGATGATAACATAAGAATTTTAGCCATCCAATGAAATATTTCATTCACACAAGCGTCTTTGCTATGAACTGTAAGTTCCATTTCGACGGTCACAGTCCCTCCCAAGTACCTGTTGGCTTACTTAGTTTGTTTTATTGTGCATTTTTGCCAGAACTCGTACTGATGTAGTATCTGTGACTGGTAGCACACTGTCGGTGGTGTTCTTAGAATGTTTGTGTTGAAAGTGTTTTCCACGTGGTACCCCAGGTATGGGTATACATGCGCAGGTTGTGTATGCTAGTCTGGTAGCTGTGTCATATCATGTACTGATGTAGTATCTATGCATTGCTGGTGCGATCTAATCTACCCTCCGTAGACATCTGCTGCCACTTTGGACTTTTTCACATATATCTGCACTTGTTTATGATCTTTTTTATTTAGTTTTTTAAGGATAAAATTTAATTATTGTCGTTTGTCTTCTTTATAGTGTTTTTTATCTCAGGCTTCTAGCTTTCCCAAAACTATCTGTTTTTGTATTTTTTATGTGTTTTACGTAACAGTACTTTGTCTCGCTTCAATTCCATTTAAAACATTTTCACTTTATTTTAATCTACGGATTAAAATCCGTAGATTAAACTGGCAGCTTCACTGTCGGTTTTTCAGTGCAGATCTGTTCAGTATCATATCATGTCGTATGGTACGGCATCTAGCATGTGTACAGTCAGGATAAAATGTTCTGCAGTCATACAGCAATAAGCTTGTTCCTGTTGTTTATTGTGAAAGAAATGTCCATTAGTCTTTATTGTGCAGATGTCTGGCTGTTGTGAATTCATGTTGTTAGCCAGCGTTACTGTCTAGATATGTAGGTTGTCATCTCTAATAGAAGCAATTGAGGGTGACAATTTTTTTTTGGTAATAATCATGCTGAATCTTAACTTAACTGATTGCTTTCGGTTGTAATCCAGTAAAAAAGTAGTGATGGGGGCAGGAAATATTTTTTTTTATTTTATTGTACGAGTTGCTGCCACATTGTCGTGTAATATTGTATAATATTAGTGACACAGTGAATAGTAGCCATGAGAACTAACGTAAAAATGACAGCATAACTAGATGCAAACAGTCTTTTCGTTAAAACTTTGAAAACAAACAAATAAAACTGGACCGAATTTTTGGGACGGACAGTGGTTTTTGTTAGGAACAAACTGCAACCGGAAGTACAAGAATTACTTTTACGCTTTGTGTTTGTGCTGTATCTGTATCATAATTTACAATTTAATTGCGTATTTGCTCAATAGAAATTGTCTTTTGAAAACTGCACGGCTGGTGAATGAAATTAGGCTGAACACACTTTGAAAGTGAGTGCTTGGTAGGTCGACTCAGCCTTCTACCCTCCGTGGGATGGTAAAATGAGTAGTAACTCATTTACATGGGTTACAGAAGGTGGGGACCTTGGTACAGCTGACTGGGGTTGCCTAGCCGGCCGCTGCACCAGCCTGAGTCTGCAGGCTACACACGGTGGCCGTGCGGCAGGCGGCTCTGGTTAGTGACGAAAGCGCATTAGAGGCGTGCGCATGTTCGCGACGATGCGCTATACAAATTGACGACTTTTACCTTTACCTTTACCTTTGCTTGAGCTGTTGTAAATGAAATATGGTAGACGTCATTTTGATGTTATGCACAGAGCGCTGACAACAAGTGCAGTTCTGTGCTCTGCCGTTCAAGGCACATACCGACAATGTAACCGAACTGAACGGAACCAACATGGTTTAGTTTTTGACAAACTGACCAATGCGCAAGCAGTAATGCATTACAGTAGACACCGTCTAACGGCTATTACAGTAAAGCCTAAGAAAAAAAATTTGCATGCTTCCGGTTGCCGTCCATCCCGAGAAAAACAAGAAATTTGAGCTAATGCTCACGGGACGCGCGAAAGCCTATAGCAGTTCCTGCCCGTAGGCAGTCACCCATCGCAGCACTAACCGGGCCCGGCGTAGAGTAACTTCGTTTCAACCGAAACGCATTACCAACGACGCCACGCCACCAATGCCAGCACCGTGGCGCCTTGTGAATGATTTTGTGTCGCAGTCCGAAATCGCCTGAAAAATTCATTGAAAAATCCCTATTTTGGCGTTCAAGGTCATCCAAGGTCATTGAATTCGGCGCCAATCGATAGCCAGTGTACGATTTCTTATTAGTGATTAATAGTAACCTAGGCCTTATCTCGCACCGTTACTGAGATACAACGAGTTATAGGCCAAAAATCGCAAATTTTGACCACCCCCCTCTCATTTAGCGACCTCGTTCGGGGTGACCCCCTTCAAATTTATGAAAAAGCTTTACGGTTCCTGAAACTTGAGTCTTCCGGGCAGCCTACGGTGAAAATTTGGTAATTCTATCTTGCACCGTTTTTGCCTGATCCACCCGTGTGACGGACGGACGGACGGACAGAATTGCGATGGCTAAGACGCGCTGAAAGCAGTAGCTGCTTTCGCGCGTAAAAACTAGCATCCCTAAAATTTTGTATTGGATCTTCAAAAGTATCTGCACAGTTTTTAGTATGTTTTCAAAATCTTACTGAAAAATGTTGTAGTATCTTTGCTTAAGTTCTCGTACTACTTAGTGTGTCAGTTTTGTTTTTTATGAGTTGCTGGGTAATATTACATGACACGTCATGATATAAAAATAAATAATAAAAAAATTTTCTACCACCCCCCCCCGTTCCTAATTGTTGCTGCAACCAGAGGCACCATCTAATGGCATCAGTGGTCTGCGTGACTACACTCGCGTATGCGTCAACCAATGACCAATGAGCTTGCTTGCCCATTGGTCACTTCGTGAAAAACTAAGCTGTGTCATTTCAGTTTAGTTAAGTTGCTCTGTATGTACCTTAGGAGATTGCAGTCTGTTTACGTTAAACATATCGGTGAAACAATAGCTGCAGTTATTAGCCAGGCTGATATATCTGTTATTGCATTGTGATAATTTCGGCGTCATTCTAGTGGTTTTAGTTGCGTTGACCGTTGATCTCAGTTGTGTGCATATTGAGCGTAAAATGGCAAAACGTCCTATTCGTTGTCTCAAGAACATCTCAAGAACATTTTTACAATTAATTTTTTAGACTTCTTCCAATTTTTCCAATGTTCTTGCATAGTTAGTTAATAAATAACTTTATTATATAAATTTGCTTGCTATATTCAATTTTGTTGATAAACAAATATTTAAGTAAACAATGTGAAGAACTATGTAGCTTTTAGTTAAGGTGTTTTTGCCATAGAAAACTGTAGACATGATGTTTTGCATGTTTCTGCGCTCGATATGTCTAGTTGTGGTATACGGGTACTGGTGCATCATTGTGTGCTTATTGCATTCGTCTTAATTTCGTCGTAATCATTTATATTGTGTGTCATTTACAATAAGGACAGCGGCAGATAGGAGAGACTGAGTTTTCCGCATTTGTTGCATGCATAACAGTTACCTCAGTTGGGTTTTCCACGATGGGGAAATTGACAGGCTACATTTATTGTTCATCGGTGCTTGTTACAGTTTGTTAATTGTGCATCACCGCTTGATTGTTACATATGGCAGGTAGTGATTGCAATCCCCGTATTGATTTCTAAATCATGGCATCGGGGATTAGAAAATTTCTAATCCTCGGATCGGACCATTTTCGGGATTAGGCTCACAGATTGGTCATTATTTAGTATCCCCACTAGACTTACTTCATCCATAGAATGTAGCAGTCCATTATCACCGTCGGCTACCTGAAAGACTCTAGTTTCAGGAACCGTAAAGCTTTTCCATAAATTCGAAGGGGGTCACCCCAAACAAGGGCACGAAATGAGAGGGAGCGGGCAAAATGGCAATTTTGGGCCAATAAGTCGCTGTATCTCAGTAACGGTGCGAGACAGGGCCTAGGTTACTATTAATCGCTAATAAGAAGTCGTCCACTGGCTCTCGATTGGCGCCGAATTCAATGACCTTGAATGACTCTGAACGCTAAAATAGGGGGTTTTATGGATTTTTTGGCGGTTTTGGGCTGCAACACAAGTCTATATCATTCACAAGGTGGTGTCACGGAACTATCGTTATGCGATCCAGATAGAGAATTTGGTGTTTGTATATTAACTTAGCGTTAACACTCCAATTTTCAGATGAAGATATTTAAAATTGGACTAGGAGGTTTTGTACCGCGATTCCTCCCGCGTTGGGCAAACAAAATTCTGTGAACTTTGGTCTACTAATCATTAAGCAGTGAAGTCGTACTCACCAAAATCGAGTTTTTCGGAAGACCATATTTCGGCCCCTAGGGGGTGCTGTGCTCCCAAATTTTTGCACGCGGTAGAGAATGACCAAGTCTTACTAGCGCACCCCCACCGGGGACGGTGGTTCCCCTTACAATTTTTTCAAAGAAGAGGTCTAAAATTGGCTTAAAATTCAATGTATTAGGCGCAAGATCTTTTGAGCCGCGGGGATTAGCTTTATGAAACTTTTCCACGTGACGTGCCGCTCGGTGGGGTGACTTTCGGAAGACCATATTTCGGCCCCTAGGGGTGCTGTGCGGGTACAACTTTTGCGGGGGGAGGGGCACCGCCTCATAATTTGTGAGGGCAAAAACCTCCTAAACGTAGTGCGTTTTACGACAACGTTCGACGTTGACTGCGAATATCTCTGGACCAGATAGAGATATCGACAAGCGGTAAACGGCGTTATCAACAGCTATCTCTTTCGCGTTGAACAAAAAAATTGGTCAACTTTCGTCCACTAACGCCTGAGATCCGATAGCTAAATGTTTACCTACCCTAAGTCCTCAGTGCGCGTTCTGCGTATGCTAATGCATTTGACTTCGGGCCACGTGACTGCCACCGGGGAATTTCACCCCACGAATTTTCCTCGCAATCGGACTTAGGGCGCCGGGCGGACTCACGTTGTGCTTTGCCCCAAATGTCTAGTTCTGGCTGGATTTAAAGTGTTGTGAAGCATTTGTAATATTTGTGTTACGAATTGTTATAGCAAGTGAAGAAAATCTAATCTACATGTCTGATTGTTGTCGATTAGGCCTGCTTTGCATGACTGTAGCAGTAGTGTTTGGTCACGAATCAAAACTCCGAATGGTCACACTTGTGTGAACGCAGCACTAAAAGTGAACAATTCCAAACGAACCGTATTGCAGTATAAATTTACCAGCAGACGTTTATGAACTCCAAAGTTCGACGCACAAGAGGTTAGACGGTCGGCCATCTCCGCACCACCTAGGCCTACATATGTAAACGTGAAGTCCTTCCCGAGCCTTACGACCCATAGGGCGGCGCTGATCTCCGTTTCCTAAGGCCCTCAGCCAGACAATACAATACAATCATAAATTCGCACTCAAAAACTGACAGACAAATTGTCAGTTTAATCTAGCACATAAACTAGACACCAGTTTTTACACTGCGAGACCACGGATACGGGGCCAGTGTATCGCGGTGTGCCTGTTTACGTCCCAGCGGTGAAGCCAGTACCAAATTATACTGCTTTGTGACAGAGGCACAAGTGCGTGAACAACTTGCCTAAGGCAAATATATAGGGTATTTCCTGGCCCTTACCTTACTCCCTGACAGTGTCCTGGTGCGGAGTCGAACCTGCGCATCTGAGTTACCTCAGGATTACAAGTCCGACACGTTACCGTTAGACTAGCGAGCCACACTAGACTACCGAGCCACACATATGAGTTCTTGCTAAACTGAAAGCAAAGTTAATATGACTTCCGAATTCAAAAAAAAATCCCTATTTGAAATCAGCGGCAGTTTATATAACGGTGGTTATTTATTTGAAGCTGTAGACGTAAGGTGTTATATTCGTTGCCGTTCCTGCAATTTAAGGCGCTTTTAGAATTGAACTGAAGTGAAATAACGTAGTTCTGTTGTTACAGTTCATTCCACTTCGTTCGCCTTGTACGCGCCTTTAGTATCGGCCTGTAACACCAGAGGCGTATTTAGAGGAGGCGGGGTTCGCCAAACATGCCTAATGCAGACTGCGTGGAAAACGCACAGTACGCTGTTATTGCGACAATGCACACAACAGCTCAAAAAATTTTCTGCTCGCTTCGTTCGCGGATTACTTCTACCAGTATTTTTACATTTGTGGCACCGCCGTTGTTTGCCTATATTATTGTTCAAATTGCACTAAATTTGATGAATTAAACCCTACTCACTTACTCGCTCACTACCACTAAAGGAGCTCTCTCTAGATGAAATTTAAAAGGTGAAGGACAAGAAAGGGGAGAAGGAAAGGAAAAGGAAATGTGGGAGGGAAAAGAAAAAAGAAACGGGAAGGAGACGAAAGTGAGGAGAAGGAAGGGTAAAAAGGGAAGGTAAGGGCCAGGAAATACCCTATATATTTGCTTCCCCAGGAAAAAATTTCTAGCTACAACCAGCGCCAAAAAAATCCATGCTCTTATACACAAAAAGCTTCAGTTTTTGGGAGACTTCGTCCCCCAGATCCCATACCGGGACTTTGTCCCTGAACCCCACTGGGGGACTTCCGTTTCCCAGACCCCTTTACTTCACGCCCTCTAACTTGAAATCCTAAATACGCCCCTGAGGACAGTGTTAGTTGGCGAATCGTAGGCCTAGTGATCATGGGTGGAATTGATCGATGGGCCTTTGTTGGCGCGTGCTGATTGTCAATCAATAGGCCCATGCACAACGCCACTGCGTTAGGCGTACCGGCAAAATTTCCCCCGCGAGTAAACTCCCCACGACAAAATCCCTCTACCAGAGGCGTCATTTCGGTAAATCACTTAGTCTGCGTAACGTATTGTTCTTGCAGCGTTAACACGGTTTTACAGGTACAATTCACAAGGAAAGAATTAAAATCATAATTCTTTGTCTGTAGACCCCTTCAGCTTTCCACCTCCTAAATGACGCCCCTGCCCTCTATGACAAAACCTCATGACGTTGGCACATTTTCCGGGGTGGCACACTTCCAAAGTCCAACATGAAGCTTTCAACCATCGCACCTCATTGCCATCGCAAAAGTTTCCGGCCTCGTCATATTAGACGACAATATTTTCCACAGTACTGTGTCCGGAAAAAGAACATCCTGTACATTTTTTTAAACTTTTTCAGTCTGTAGCTGGATTCAACAAAGTGGGGCTCTGTGACATCTAATTTGTTAGTGATTACCAACTAACGTTAGCTTGTAAAGACGCCATATGCATAGCCCCATCTAAGGTCACCCAAATGATTTTTGCTGTTTCAGAAAACTGATAGCATCACATCGTCCTTACACACAGTTGAAAACTGGTAAGTTTTTTTACATATATATTTGCTGTTTTATTGCCAAAAGTCGGGGAATGAGCCTGACGCATGTAAAAAGCGCTATAGCAGAATCCGTATCTTTACTTTTCACCTTTTTAAAGCAGAGCAGTATACCTCCGGTCGGGTACAGAACGTTGGATGTGTCTACTACTGCTGCTGCGCCTACTACGCTGCTGCTCGTTATACCTGGAAATCAAGGTTGGCTGTCGTAGACTTCGACTGACGTCATTTAATTGCCAAACTCTCAACCCGCACCTCCGTCAGATGAAAGGATCTCGGTGATATTTGTTGCACAGGCCGAGGTATAGCCCATTTTGTCTTAAATTTTGTTGCCATGGCAACAAGGGTCAGTCGGAGTAAAATTCAGTTAGCAGCATTTGATGGCCCATTTCCGAAAATTCTCCAACAGATGCAAAAAAAATCTCGCAGACATCTCTTACACAAGCCGATTTATAGCCAATTTTGTCCCAAATTTCGTTCCCATGGCAACGCGATTCAATGGGGTCAACCGTGAGTAAATATAAATGTCACCATTAATTAGGCCGACCCCGAAAACCATATCCTAGAACCAAAAATTACGACTCTCTCTTGCACACAACTGAAGTTATGACAGTTTAAATAATTTTTAAACTTTTCCCATAGGCGCCCTTGTAATTTTTTTTATAATTTTTCCAATAAATAAGTCAAAAAATTACATTTTTATTTTGTAATATTAAAAAGGCACTTCATTGCGCAGAATCACGTCGTTCGACGCATTAAGCGTAAAAATCGGTCCAACGGACTCGCCTTAGACGAGTAGAAGAACCCAGAAAAGTAAACATGCGAACACGGGAGGGGTGTATATTTCACCTATATGGGGAGCAAAAACCCCTGGGCGGATTGAGCCTAATTTTTTGTTGTAGGGGTCCATGACGTAATCACGCCATTCAAATTTGGTGGCGATCGGTTCAGGGGTTTTGGGTCGGCTGAGAGTCAAAGTTTGCATTTTCCCATAGACTTTGAAGATCGTCCTACCGTGTGAGGTGTGATGTGTGGCGGGCGATATTGACGATATCAGCGAAAGTTGCTAACACTGATGTGATCTGTTTTCACGTGGAGGGACTTTTGCCGCGGGGTTTATTCGTATGTTTTGTCGTAGTTGGGTTAATCGGGCTATGGGAGGGGGTTTGTCGTACAGCGCTCAGTGCTGGGACGCGCCAATCGCAGTCATAGGACAGGTGCGATGTGTTCTGTGTGTCGTGACGACGCAGCATTGATTTGCCGACCACCCCATGACATTGACAGTCACACACGACTGTCGTTTTTACGCGCGATAGCACTACGTGCTAAGCGCGTCGTAGCTATCCGTCTGACCATCTGTCATACGCTGCAACCCTGCCAAAACAGCACAAGCTAGGATCACGAAATCTTCACCGTGCTTTTTCAGTGTCCAAATATTTAGCAATTCATATACATGTAGGGCCTAATCTACCGCGGACCGCAGATAATACGTTTGTGGCCTGCAAGCTTGAAGTTTGCGACCTCTGTCAGTTTGCAGCGCATTGACTTGCCTCTTCTTTTAGCATATGCTGAGCTCGCGAAGCCAGGATACAAAGACTTCCCCTCCCCTACAGAATGGAGCGCCTGGAGACAACCAGGAAACTTGGTCATCGGACATTCGCTGACCATTATGTGACATTGTTTGTTGCCACAGGCACAGGACGGGTTGTCGCGCATGCCCCAGTCATGAAGGGTAGCAACACACACGCCGTGGCAAGTACGAAAACGGTTAAGGAGTGTCCAGTCTGTGTCATACGCCACTGTTAGATTCACGAAGGCAGTACCGCTCTTGAGGTTCTGATGGAAACCTTTTTGTCTGTCCAATGCAATGCATACCATTGGACGGAGTATAAAAATGACCTGGGTATCCGTGCCTCCATGCGTCCGTGCATTCAACTTTTAGCTAGCTTCCTTTCACCTTCCCTTTCCTTTCCTTTTCCCTTTCCCTTCCTCTTTTCCTACTCCTTCCCCTTTTCCGCTTCCCCTTCTCCTTTCCATTCCTCTTCTCCTTTTCTTTCCCCCTTCCCCTTCCCCATTTTCATTTTCTTTTTTCTTCTTCTTCCCTTCCTCTTTCCCTTTTCCGTCCCTTTTCCTTTTCCTTCCCTTTTTCCTGTCCCTTTAATTTTTTCCTTGGCCTTTTTCTTTTTCCCTTTCCCCTTCCCTTTTTTCTCCCCCTTTCCCTTCCGTTTTTCTTTTCCTTTACCTTTTCTCCCCCTTTTTTTCCTCTTTCCCTTTCTCTTCCCTTTTCTTTTCTTCTTCCCCTATCTCTTCCCCTTTTCCTTTCCCTTTCTCCTTTTTCTTCTTCCTTTTTCTTTTTCTTGCGCTTTCCCTTCCTCTTCCATTTACCTTCCCTTTCCTCTTCCCTTCCCCTTTCCCTTTTCTTTCGCCTTTTCCTCTTCCACTTTTTCCGTTCTCTTCCCCTCCCTTTTTTCTTTTTCCTTTCTTCCTTTTTACGCGCGAAAGCAGAATGCTTCGCGCGTCTTTGCCATCGTCTGGGCGTCCGTCTGTCCGTCCGTCTGTCTGTCCGTCCATCACACTCGTGAGCTGTATCAAAACGGTGCAAGCTAGGATCACGAAATCTTCACCGTGGACTGCCCCAAGG
>Ga0209367_1013000_pt1 | contig 10791 bp, 5 predicted proteins | sample WorMetLIZISLAND2_FD_187412 | JGI IMG/M metagenome (GOLD analysis project Ga0209367, IMG submission 187412) | Marine gutless worms symbiont microbial communities from Max Planck institute for Marine Microbiology, Germany - Olavius geniculatus... ... | reverse complement strand
CACGGAGGGTAGAAGGCTGAGTCAACCTAGCTGGCAGGCTTCGCACCGAGATGGTTTACCTGCCCGCAGGCAGTCACCCATCGCAGTACTAACCGGGCCCGGCGTAGAGTAACTTCGTTTCAGCCAAAACGCGTTACCAACTACGCCACGCCATGCAACGCCACTTTTTAACATATTTCTTTGCAACTAAAACGCACATGGTCTAGCGTTTATCCAAAGCTTGGATTCTACTGTAGAAACAAATATGACCTTGGTCGTCCAATTTGCTGTGCAGATTATGAAGAACATTCAGCAAGTTTGTAGTCTGATATAAATTGAAAATATAAATGTCAATAACATTGTGTTAGGCCTACTGGGTAGTACCATCTAGCTCTGCAATATTGGACAACTCATTATTAGACTAGAAAGCAATCATAGCTCGCAGGTACCTCCGCCAAGGCAATGCTATTCGCCAGGTGGCATCACCATATTCGCTTTGCCAGCAGTTTCGCTTATGCCCCCTTTAACGCAATGGTAACGAAAATTTCAAAGTGATCCAGAATCCAGGATTCCTGCCGGATCACCCCCAAAATTGAATCACTTGTAGCTTATGCCATGCCCGACATTCCCTCAAAATTTCAGAAAAATCCGTCCATAACTTTTTGAGTTATCTTGCTAACACACAGACAAACAGACAAACAAACAAAAACCGGCAAAAACATAACCTCCTTGGAGGAGGTAACTATGATTAGACATCATGAAAGTAGACACATTTGCTGACAATGAGGACAATGTGTGCAGGCTAAATTGCTGGCTAAAAGACCAACGTCAAAAGTTATTCTACAACAAGATCCGAGCATTGGGAAAACACTAAACCAAGTGCATTTTAGTTCTGGAAAAGTATGTAAAAAAGTAGCAAAATATGATGCATATCTCTTTTGTATAACTATGTCGGTCTACGAACTTTTTGAATGCCCCTCGAAGAACCGTGACTGGTATGGAAACATTGTTAACTGGCTACATTAAACCTTTTATGCAAACAGACTGCACTATTTCAAGTACAGTTTAAAACATGCTTACATTTCATGTTGTCAAAAACAGCATTATGTCATAATAAGTTGTGCACTGTCTAAACCGTCACAATTGGCAAGTTTGTACCAGGTAAAGAAAGACCCAATTGTACTAGAAACCCAGCTGTAGATAGTCTGTGATAGCAAAGTAAGAATGTTGTCTTTCTGGTTTCAGAACAAAAGAAACAAAAATACAGCTTTTTATTGATTTAGATTTATTTAAAAATTTTTTTTGATTTGCACTTTTAATTTACACTACAAATATATTACAGACATATAATATATAAAAAATATAATGTTAAAATTTCTGGATAAAAGTTAACAAAAATGAAATTTGGTTTTTATAACAAATGTACAAAAGATGTCTGCAAGTACCTTGATTTCCGCTGGCTGGTAATTCGATCGACAATATCAGAACCAACTTTTGCAGATTCTTCAAAAAATAATACAATACATTTCATTACAAAAGTAATTACCTAAATAATAAACACTACTCATGTTTACAAAATGTCATAATATAATGCAATACCTCAAGCAGCAAGTTGGTTTAAGTGAAATAGGCTCTAAACTGAAATACTACAGTAAGTAAGTAAGCAAGTCAGCAAATACACAGAGTGTACGCCTTACAGTGTTGGTGAGAGGCATGCCAAAACAAATCAAATAATACTTCAGCGCTTGCCATACTTCTGAATGACGTCAAACTTTATGCTGGAGATGAATAACTGAATTAGACTGCTAAAGTAAAGATCACACACACAGCTTCTCCACCACATATTCAACAATTTGACAATCCACTTGAAATATGGAGATGCTTCCCTATGAAGATGTTGGGGCTCCAAAAAGTGTAGACCAGAATGGTAGCTAATTGTGTGCATAAGAAGTTTCTAAGTAAAGCAGGTTGACTTACTTCAATCATGCCGTTAAACCATGACAATGATCACAGTCAAAAAAATAATAGCACATGTAAAAATCACAGAATATTTACGGATATCTTCAGGCAGGCCTTGCACCTCTAGTGTAGGCAAGTGAACAATAGCAGACAGAGTTGATCTCTCCTTTGATTTATCAGCAAAGAACCTGTAACAATGAACAAAAAATGCAAAACCATTCAAAATTAAAATCCAGCACATCTCAAGATGAAAATAACTTTCAAGCAAGCTGCTAATGCTGTAAATAGCATCTGTTTTTTTTTTAAATTTTTCTTAACATTCTGTTGCAAACAATCAGGTAAAGTATGAACAACAATGCAACAATGCGCCCTGATTCTTTCTGAGACTTTGGCACTTTATAAATTATTTACTTACTTACTTACTTACTTACTTACAAAAAGTAAAGCGCAATGGACACTGGCAGTTAAAGAATGGTATTCAACCACAACTTCCAAAACACCCATTACTGTATTGTTTATACAGACGAAGTTATAGACTTTTTAACATGACTGACATTTCAGCATTAAAAATGTTCAAATGCATTAAAAACGTTCAAAGTAAAAATGCTATTTAATATTCAAAAACTAGTTACCACAATACTGCCATTACTGCCGATGACATCACAGTGACGATTTGAAAAACAGTAATTTAGTTCGTTTATAAAATTATCTCAAAATTATTGTTCTTTTAAAGCGATCACCAGCTGCCCACTGGATTCATCTTCCAGCAGGATGGTGTGCCAGCAGACACAGCATGCAGCTCACGAAACTGGCTGCGAGCCAACTGTCCAGATTTCATCACCAAAGACCAGTGGCCTCCAAATTCGCTGGATATGAATCCAACGGACTATCATGTGTGGGGTGCAATGTTGGAGGCTTACTGCAAGCTTAAAACAAAGCCAAAGACAATCGCCGAACTCAAGGAAGCACTTTAGGTTATCTGGGACAACCTGCCACAGGGACCAATCGACAAGACTGTAAAAGATTTCTCAAATAAGGTGACTGGATGCTGGTATTGTTGCTTGGAGCTTGCGGTGAACACTTCGAACATTCGCAATGACAATGGAATTTTGGCATTTCATCATTAGTTAACTGTGTTCTTTCAACGATGTTATTAAATTAGTGTCGTAGCCGAAACATTTTTGCATGCTAAAAAATTGATCATGTTAAAAAGTCTATAATTGTTTTTCAAGAGAATCAAACTTTATTCGACAGTTAAATGTAAAAAGTTTCAGTAAATAAATCTGTAAAATCTCAAATTAAAATTTGAAATAGTTGCCAAAAAACAGCAAAAAAACTTTGAGGGTTTACTTTTTTTGCCACACCCTGTACAACCAAAAACTCCATACATTTATTGTAATGTAATTTAATGTAAAACCACACTGACATAGCACCATTGTCACACTATCATTCTAAATCACAAGTTCTGTGTTGATGCTGACCGGTCCTAGGTGTGGTAGGCTGAAGAAAACAGTTCAGTTTTAAGCCTAGATTTAAAAGTGTAAAAATGAAACTTGTTAATATAGCCTAAATTCAAAAATGCTAAAACAAAACTTGTTAATATAGCTAATACAATACAAACTCCACAAATCAGCACCATTGAAACAAAGACTAAAATAATGTTTTAGTAACATAGCATTAAATAGCTTATAAATTATGTAAAGCATACTTGTAGAGAACAGGATTCTTGATGCTTGATTCATGTGGAAATTCATCAACCCACGACATTTGTTTTGCAGTCAGCATCCCACATCCCGGCTCAACGACTGCGGGTCGGACTACGGGACTGCCGGGACATTTCTGCTGGCGACAACGCAGAGGTGCCACTTGTCGCGACTTGTCCAGACTTTTCACCAACTGCACCTACATGACATTGTGTATAGATAACAATAAAAAATAATACAAATAATTTACTAAGTGCATCTGCATGTGTATAATAATAGAAATAAGTAACATAATGCACTGTATAAACAAGATTAGGCAATGAAAATCATACACGAATTGCACAGTATGTGTATACAAAATATAAGTATTTCACACTTAACACTTTACACTTTTCAGCCTTTCTGACTTGATATGCTGCCAGAGAGGATGTGCATATACCGTTACGCTAGCCTACGTGTTTAATTACTCATGATAGTGAATTGTCTGATTATCAAAGAAAATAAGATAACTGCAGTGTTTGAATTGCCAGGAGGGTTAAAGGGTTAAACCCCCCTAACTGTTTTCTCAACCCCCTAACACGCTGTCAAATTATGTACAGGGGGGTCAGCTATATACTGTATACATACGATTTACATCACAATTTTGTTCAGTCTTCGACCATCGAAAAGTTTGACCCCCTAGCTAATTTTTCACAATTCAAACACTGGTTATATATAACTGCAAAATACTGATTTACAAATTCATACCTCAGCATCGAATTTCTGCCGATAAACCTTGCCGCTTGGTATTATCCGTTGCGACGACTTCTCATCCTGCAATTTCCAGTAACTAGTTACTTGAGCCATCGGTATAGCTAGGTTAGAGTTACAGTGTCGCGAAAGTATCAGTATTTTGCGTAGAAAGGGTAAGTACAAACTGCACAAATGACTCCCAGACAGGAATAAATATATTTGCTTCCTGCTCCCGGACCACCGAGTTATAATGCTCTCAAATGTAAACACGTTTGTTGTAGTGCGTGTCCATGACAACCGACTGTAAATAAGTAAGTATTTTGACAACTCTTACTGGCCGGAGAAGAAGAAGGCTTTTATTTTAGTTACTGTTATCTTCAGATTATCATCTTATCGTAATGACTTCATTTGCCCTTACCATTAGACGGCGTGCGCAAAAATTAACGCTCTCGAGTTTAAATTAATATTTTAGACGAGACGGAGTGGTCTGGACTCTCCAGACTCTCCGCGAAAAAAATGAAAAAAGTCCTTACTCAACGTCGCATTCAACTTGAGTTTAAGTTCTGATAAGTTCTGATCTGGACTGCAGTAATTTTTTTGTGCAAATTAAGGGAGATCCGTTTCTGATTAGTGTCATTAGACAATATGGAGATATCCATGTACTTTTGTCTTAGGCTGGATAGCCTAATTAGGCCTATATCTCAGGGCTGACTTTTGAAAGGTAGCCTACTAATTTCCTTCTTATCATTATCTTAAACCCTAACCTTTTCCCAAAACCCCAAACTCATCTTTAGTTTTTCGGAAACCTTCAATCAAAATTTTTCCACTGAAACTTTCCAAATTCAGTACTATTTCCTGCTATTAACTCTACTCGTTTCCACGCATAGGCTACCTAATGTCCTTTCACTTGTCCTATATGCATTTCTGGTCTACTCCGTTACCACTCAGGCCGTTTACCTTTCAGACTTTTGGAAAATATCTCAAATTTCTGCAACGCAACTTGAGTCAGTGGGGTTCTGAAAATTTGAAGCCATTTTTTATTAAACTATACGGGGTTCTTTTGCCCCCTCCCGTCGGTCAATGTTCATACACTCTGCTTGCATGACTTTCAGTGCGGACAGACCCACAGGTAATATTGTTTGATTATGTTAAAATTTTCTAGACTTACCATAAATTTGTCACTTTAAAGGGTCTCAAAAAAATCTGCGTGAAAAGTTTCTACCCCCAGATAAATGTACGAGACCGGAGACCCTACATGTATGGCGTCCAGTCCACCCGTCTCATGCCGACTTTAACCCGGCACTGGGCCGACAATTACTCTTCCAGTTCAGTAGGGCCACTATAGGCCTAGTTGTTGAATTTATTTCACTATTTCATCATGCAAAGACACGGAACAAAACACGTAGACAAACTGTATCTTTTATGAATATGATTTATTTAAATTGGCCTATTCATAAGAAAATATCGTCAACACAAATCAAACTCAGTCTGCAAATAGACAGCCCTTGTCATAGGTGCCAAGCTGTGGAACGAGCTTTGATCGGACATTATTTCTGCAACGTCGACGTCGGTTTTCACTCTTCAGGCACTAGCATATCAAAACTTTCTTGTTTGCCGCTCATATCCGAACCTTATGTATATACTTGGCCTAGCACTTTACTGACACTGACCGGCGCAGTCCTAGAAATAACGCTTATTATTTAGAACATTAAAGCATTCTATGATAACGAAAAAATGACTGAACAATCAATCAACAGATCCAGAATTTATAAATAAGTTTGGTAGCACAGCCATTAGAGACAAGTTTCAGATTAGACAAAGCTCAGTCGAGGAAATAGTCATAACAAGCCGGTAGGCGAGTTGGCTCGCAAGTCGCAAGCTGCAATGCAAAGCCACAGCCGACCTCTGCTGTTGATAGTCTATCACAGACACCGGCGCACCGTCGCACGCACGCAAAGTCGACTACAGACACGTTGCACAATAATAAGGGTCGCCGTATATCTTGCAGCTCGCGAGCCAAAAGGATTTCGTGTACGAACAGGTGCGTTTTGAATCGCTGACGAAACCAAGATGATGTCCGAACACAGACACACGACTCATCATGACGTCACAACGACGTCACACGATCTGACGATGACGTCAGAGGTGTATTTATAGCAATGTGAAGAAGGAGGGTGAAGATGTACATTAAATATGTACACTTTCAAACGCGTTCAAAAATTCTTTGCGCTTATTGACTATAGTGCGTCCCAGAACTACATTTTTTGACAATTTTTAGACATAATTTTTTGATACTGCACACCAAAGAGTAGTGGCTAAAGGCCCCAAATACGCCGCACGATGACGTAGTTTCATGGCGTAGTTGTGACGTAGACAGTGCGTCCGTCCTCGGTCACAGATTTATTGAGTCCGTGGCGGGACCTCATGTGCCAGTTGAGAGAGTTGCGTTGTCGACACGAATAGCTACATAAAGCACAGGATAACGGACGCTCGTCAGTATGCTGCATCCGATGCACCTATACACAGACGCCATAGAACGTCAGAAATAAACCTTAAAAAGTTAAACAGGTTTTCTTATGTAGGAACGATTTTTAAAAAAAAGCGTTTGCAAACGTTGAATAACAAGAAGCCCAGCTATCGATAGGAAAAGCCGGCCGTACTGCCTACGTCCGAAGCCCAGGGTCTGAATTCCAGTCACGGAGAGAAAGCGATTTGTCAGAGATGACACAGTTCCATGCACGCTATATTAACGGAACGCTATCTTGAAACGAACGCTAGTATAACAGACATCGCACGTGGTCATTTCGTCAATATAGGCCTACTCTACTTCACGTATTGAGCAAATCCATCGCTTCATCACTGTTCACCAGCATACATTTTTTCACAGTCACCAAATCTTTGCCATCATAAGTAAGCAAATCTAAGTACAAAATCCGTTATCAGTGTCACGGTTAAATCACCATTATTTTTCGCCTTGGCAGTTCAACGTTTAGCCTATTAAAGATTTTTAAAAATACGTTAGAAAAAAGTGAAAGAAATTGTTATAAAAGGCGTTCTTTAAACGTTTACTACATGCACCTTGAGATGTTTAAGTTCGCGGAATTCCCGGCGACATCCGGGAAACTCACAAGTCACGCCCCCTTGACCTGGCTCATCGCCCGCGCCCTCCATACTGCTTCCGCTTTCGGTTCGGCTGGATGACGTCATCGTGGTTGTGTCACGTGACCGACGATCGACCGCTTTCACTCCCTGTGATATGTGACAGTAAAATGTTACAAAATTCAAATTCTGCGGCCATCCGTATAAGCTGCAATACGATCTGTCTGTCTGTCCCTAATTAAGTTCCTAACTGGAAAATTAAAATCAGTATGAGCGTTCCGTTTGACAGAGTAACCAGACTGGTCGGACCAATTTTAACTTTTAAAAGTAAAAAAACTCCATACAATGACGCATACTTTGCGTGAACACGACTTGACCAAATTTATTACAAACGCTTACGAAGTCATAAAACAAGAAGTCATGTAACAGAGAACTACGAACTGAATAGTAAGCATGCTGTATCTGCGAATTGCCAACAAAGTAATGGGCCGGCACATTTTTCCAGTTATTACTAGGTTTTACTATTACTGATATGGACGTACGGGCGTCAGCTGCTGAAGCAGTCGATGACGTAACGGCAGGTGCGTGCTATGACGTGGCGATGACGTCACTCGGTGGGCGTGGTGACGTGATGAGTTGCAGTGATGTGACAGGCTCGCCTTGGACGTGAACCGGCGACCACACTGGACACACACACACACGCGCACGCACAGGCCTATGACAATCTGTATCAATTCACCATAATGAATGGTAGAAATTCTAGCAAATGGGAAAACTAAGTAACTAGTTACGGCGATGGACAGTTTTCAGAACTGGCCAAAATAAGCCTACTCGTTGTGCCTACCCATGGAGATGGCCAGGGTGAGATATATGCAGGATGGCGCAAAATAAAGTGAAACCTTACCTTTCATTGTCACACTTCATAGGCCGTGCACCTTGTGCATCACAAACGTGCGGAAAGCTAATGCAATAGGCTGACAGCACTCAAGGCCTAATTAGCAGCTGACGAAATTTCAGTAAACATGACCGCTTCAGTAAGCCCACAATGATTAAGGCTTAACCTTGGAACTTGGTTCATTCCGCCTCCAACTAGACACATTAAGCCACACTCCGACGCTATCCGTGTCTGTCAAAAGCTGCCATCTTTGCTTCTTCCTAGGTGAACCCAATCTTTTGTAAGTCTTTGTTGACTGTGCTCCTCCAGTTAGCTCTTGGTCGACCTGGTCCTCTCTTATATCCTGGTACCTGCAAGTACAGTGCTTGCTGGGGTATGCGCTGATGGTCCATACGCAGAACATGTCCAAGCCAACGTAATCGTCTTTCTCTCAGTATGTTGTCCATGGTTTCCTGTCCGGTTCTGGTTATGACATCAATGTTTGTTATCCTGTCTTTCCACGAGATGCCCAGCATGCTCCTCTGCCATCTGTGGCTAATCGTTTCAAAATGTACGCACCCTGATTCTTTCTGAGACTTTGGCGCTTTATAAATCATTTACTTACTTACTTACTATGTATGGTTGATTGCTTGAGCTACGCTAGGCCTACACGGTCACGTCATTATTATCCTACGTGGCTCGTGATACCAGCGATTGCCGCCTACGTCAAAACTTTTTTTCTTTTTCAAATACTACCCTCCATAGACATCTGGCACCCTTCGGATTGGTTTCGCGGATATCTGGACTTTTCTTTCAATTTCTGTTTATTTCATTTTTTCAGGTTTTTTTCACCTCAGCCTTTATCTCTCCCATAACCGTCTGATTCTAGATTTGTTTTATGTTTTTATGTAACAGTACGTCCAATTCAGTTTCTATCGTCTCATTACCCATTCAAATATTTTTTCAGTTCTTTTTACACCGTGTCCGGAAAAAAGTAACCCCCCTAGACATTGTACAATTAAAATGTCAAATTCAAACAAATGTACATAAGATTTTGTACTCTAAATGAATAATAAATTGCTAAAGCGACCACCAAATTTCTATTTAAAAATCATTTATTAGCGAAGTTATTAATTGCTAATTATCGATAACAAAATAGTTCCGTTAGTGGTATGGCGTTACATAAGTATACTCCTCCATAGTCTGTACATTTGCGTGACTCCAAAAAACGATATTTGATTCAGACAAAAAATTTACATCAACAACGCATCATCTATTGGCAATCAAAATCCCAATTTTCAGTTAAATATGATAACGCAAACAATAGTTACAGCGGCTTTTGTGAGGTCACCCCAAAACGTGAAGTGTCCGTTATTAGACAATCGCACGGACGTCGGACATGTATGCCTCAGCCTAACTGTTAAGCTGTACGCAATAAAATTTTAGCACATGCCCTTTTTCTTGTCTCAACAGTTTAATTGAAACACGAAACAAAACAAGCAATTTGAGCAAAGCTCATGAGCCGCGTGACAGCCTTAGCAGTAATTATTCGCAGGTTGTCTTGATTTAACTCTATCTATTTTGACGCAATTCACTCTTGAAATCTACGCCGCAGCCACAAATTGAAAAAAAAACTGAAACGCCTATTTTAGAAATTCAAGGTCATTCAAGGTCATCGATGTTTACACCAATAAAATGCTTGTCACTGTGTTGCTTGTTATGATAAGCAGCATGTCTCTACCGATCTACAACCGTTTTCAAGCTACACGAGCCATTAGCGGTAAAATAACTACTTGTAGATTCTTAAAAATGTATGTTCTATGCTAAAAAATGTCACGCTCACGGCGCAATTCACTCTTAAAATGTGTGTCGCAGCCAAAAATCGCAGAAAAATTCACTAAAAACCCCTATTTTAAGGGTTCAAGGTCATACAAGGTCATCGACGTTGACAGCAATAAAAAGCCTGTTATTAGTGCTTGTTATGATAAGCAACATGTCTGTGCCTATCTGCAACCGTGTTCACGCTACACGTGATAATTGCGGTAAAATAACCACTTTTTAGGGGGGCGGCTGTCTTTGACGCCCGCCTGCGCCGGCCTCCTTGAACTTAGGGGGTCGTGACTTAAACTGCTAAAATCTACGCTGAATGCTGAAAATTTAATATGCAGCTTATCTTGGTCTATTTCCAGCCATTTCGTCGCAATTAAGTGTTGAAATGTGCGCTGCATCCAAAAATTGTGAAAAATTCACTAAAAACCTTTTTTTGAGGGGTTCAAGGTCGTTCAAGGTCATCGATGTTCATGAATCCAAAAAGCCTGTCACCAGTGCTTGTTATGATAAGCAGCATGTATCTACCTATCTGCAACCGTTTTCACATTATTCGAGCCAATAACGGCAAAATGACGTCTTTTTAGGGGGTACCCCTCTTCGACGCCCTCGTTCGAG
>Ga0209367_1012999_pt1 | contig 10791 bp, 5 predicted proteins | sample WorMetLIZISLAND2_FD_187412 | JGI IMG/M metagenome (GOLD analysis project Ga0209367, IMG submission 187412) | Marine gutless worms symbiont microbial communities from Max Planck institute for Marine Microbiology, Germany - Olavius geniculatus... ... | reverse complement strand
GGAGATCCGGCGTCAACACCCAATGACACACAAGGTTCGGATGGCGTCATGTATGCAAATCAACCGATCATTTATTCCGAGCTGCAAAACGCTGACGATCCGTACGCAACCATTGATAATGTATGATAAAATGGTCTTGTTGTTTAGACAGACCAAGCCAAGGTCAAAAAGCTTCCGGTTTCTAGTTAAAGTAATTATTTTGCCTTACGTAGCCTAAGTAAATAAATCAGTAATCCTTTATTTCTATACGGTCAAACGCTATTAGCTATTTTTAGCCAACCTAGCTTATGGCATGGTTGTCGTCCTTCCGTCCGTCTGTCGTCGTCTGTCTGCCAGTCTGTCACGGATGTATTGTGGATAAACAGCGCGAGATAAGGCCTAGGTTGCTATTGATCATTAAGACAAAGTCGCATATTTTCTTTCAAATAACATGAAAGTTATTGATCTTGGATGACCTTGAAAATCTGCTATTGGTGATGTTGCCCGGAATCATTCTCCGAAATTTACTAGCATGATCAGTTTGAGCACTATCTAAATATTGTATTACTGAAAGAAAAAAACTTTAAAAACTTTAGTTTAGTGTTAGGCCTACGTCCCGTAGACATCAGCTCCATCACTGTTGTGCTTATAGGTTTTAAAGTGTTTTTAATAAAACGTCGCCATTTCGATGCAGATTAATATATTAATTTGCTTCGACGTCCTCCAAGAAACAAACACTGTTTGTTGTTTTATCGTATAATGTTGTTATTGCTTTATTATCAAGCCGGTGTGTTTTATTCTCTTAGCGCATTGTAAACTGTGTTATCGCATAATGCATGTCTTTCATCTGTTGGGAATTGTCAGGTTTAATCGTTAATTAAAAATTTACACATTCAACATAAAAGCCCGTAGTTTCTTTTGGTAGCCATGTTTACCTCAGTTAAGCTAGCATACAACTCAAGTCAGTCTTTAACAGATTAGATCACTATGTCAGCGTACAGTTAGTCAGAACTCATTGTTTCTTGCCTAACGGTAGCCTTAAACATCGCTAGTAGTGAGTGAGTGAGTGAGTGAGTAGTTTCTTAACGGCACATCAACACAAAATAGGCTATTTAGTACCATACGTGGTTAAAATTAGGTAAAAGCAGTTAATATATATATATATATATATATATTAAAAGCAAAGTTAAGATACTTGTTAAGATCAAGGCTATTAAGCTAATGTAAAAAATAACATTATATATGATTATAAAAGTTGATATCTTTAACACAAGCGATGATGTTGCGAGATGCAACATTTTCAAAAACTAGTAGTAGTCATTATGCCTACCCAGTGTACCCACAAAGGAATGGCCATCAGCAGGCTGAATTAACTTGGGGATCATAATAAAATGCTGGATGTGCCGTCGAAAAATCACTCCACTTGAAATTAGTGTTATCATTTTGTTACTTATGTTTAAATTTGTTGTGCTTTAATACACGTATTTAGCAGTAATTTTTATTGTTGTAATAAACTTTATTTAGCTGATTTTCTTTAATTTCGTTTATATGTTATAATATTAATGAACCTTTACGCAAAAAAAATCCACGTTAACGCATTTATTGTGTCGTGTGTCTGTAGCAGCTAAAATCCTTAATGTCGTAGAGCTAAAGAATGACATGTCAACTTGCGTGTTCAGCGTTTGGCAGTTTTGCAATCAGATTATGCACCAATATTTGATAATGTATAATATGTGATGCATGATATTTTCGTTAGAATTGCCCTGAATATCATTGTTGTAATTGCAATGTCACGCATACGCTCAACGCAAAACCTCCCGGATTACTAACGCGAGGACATAAGTCTACACTGCCAGTAAGTTCTTGGGTACATCTTTAACAGGAACAATTTTATTATCCCAGTGTTGTAGAACTGTATATAATTTATGTTGCATTATGTCACTACTTTTTCGTGTTCATGCTTTGTAATCGATTTATTGTTGTAGATTCTGTTTTCGTTGTTTTTTTACAATGCGTTTTATTGTTAGCATAAGCGTTTGACACGTGCATACAAGTGCTTACGTATTTACTTGTCCGTATTTCATGTCATTTTGTTAGAATACACTGATCGGACACGTTTCTTGATGCTTAGGCAACACGTCGATTCAATCACTGTTTCGCATAATCCAGAATAAACGCGGCACTCATTAGCACGCTTAATGTTTCGTACACATCATTGAAAGTAACTGAAGGCTAAACGCATCTTGCATTCTAAATGATTTATTGAGCGCTTTTCAGTTTTATTTATTTTTATGCTTGTGAAATTACTGTAAAACTATGTCATTTATATTAATTGCTGACTATTTAGTTACTCATTAAATTACTTAATCTTATCGTTCTTAGGCTTACCCTCACATGCATTATGTTGACTCACTAAAATAAAGATTTTTTTTTGCTAGCCGCTTATCGATACATGCACGTATTGCAATCACGAGCCACACATAACAATACACAAAGAGTTAAGTTGCTGGCACATACCAGCGCCATACATATCAGCGCCATCATCTAAAGTCATCAGCTGTGGTACCCATCGAACGACCGTATTTCATATTAGTTGTTGGTATTAACAGTGCTTTATTTTGCTTTTTCCGAAAAAAACAGTGACTTAAATGCAAAAAAGATCGTTATTATTGTTTCACCTTGCTTTAATTTCATCCCTAAATTTGAGGGTGTTTACATTGCATTAGATTGCGTAGATTAGGCGTGCAATGAGCGAAGACGCCAATTGGTCGAGATAGGCAATTTGCTTGATGACCATCGTACCTCAGCTTCGCACTAGATAGACAAACGGATAGAAAGACAACATGGAATGGCATTACCCACGCCATTGCTGTTGCATGGCGCGGGCGCAAAATCTGTCTACAATGTATGTCTAGCAGAGATAATGCACAGTCTCGCTTTGACCTATAGCACAGTCACTCAATGGTAGTATTTAAATGTTGTAAAGCGTATGCGCTGCTCTGATGTAACAGCACTGTGGCCCTCGTCGCCGTCGGCCGTTTTGCATGAAAATGTCAATAGGCCTAGAGGCTGCGTGGCTAAAGCACATAGCTTGCTATACCCTACAATTATCAGGCTTATATTCATTGCTCTCTGCTGTCACCAGCATATTGCTCAATAGCCCGACAACACATACACACACCTATGAGAACGCACATTTAACCCAAGCTTATTTTTCTCGTATTGGTGTATATACAGCTTGCTGACTGTCTGACTGAAATAGACTACACATTTATTGATTAAAACTTGATTATGTTACTCAAAAAACAACGGTTATGCTAACGTATACAGAAGTCTGTTATTTCATCACAATAGGTAGGTTTACAGTTTACTAGCATGATGGTGCATAGAAAGTGAGACAAAAACATGCAACTGCTTTTTATCGTTAGTGGAACAATCGCACAGCTATTTCGCAAACGGACTGTGTTAAACACGTAAAAACAATGTTTAACACAAACGCTTTTTACTGCAACAAGGTTGCTCCCAGCAAAGAAGCTACTGCCTGCGTTGATTAAACGGTTGTTGTTATTATTTCACGTTCACTGACATCAAAATTTGCAAACTTGTTTTTGCATAATCGACAGCTGCTCAGAGACAGTTTACTGAAATACCTACCGAAAATAGATCGTTTTTAGTAACACGTTTAAAAACAAAAGTTGTCGTTGCCTTACACTGGAAGTCTACAAATACGCAAACTACGCTATGACCTTTTATTAGCTTACAAAAACATATTCGTAAAAAAACGTCGACGACGAAGTAAACGAGTTACATTTCCAATGCAACGTGACATGGTTTGTGCAGGCTATATAAGTGCCACTTTAATTAGCGCAGACAAGATGTCAAAGTGTTATTTAGTGAACAATAAACCTCAGTGTTTCTACAGCGATAGTTCAGTGTTGATGAGTTGGGATGAAGCAAGAGAGTTTTGTGCGAGAAGAAACTCAACGCTGCCAATCATTACTAATGAGAATGTTGACAACGTGTTCCAGCAGTTCATAGTTAGCGACTCGCACAGCCTGATACAGAACCGATCTGTCTGGATTGCTGCTCACGCTCGTCCCGTCAACAACAGCGTCAGCTGGCACTGGATTGACGGTCAGCAGTCAGGTAGGCCTACTATAGTATCACTGCCACAAAATTAACGTAGCGCTTTTCATGCAAAGCAGCTTACAACTTACACGCTGAAAAGATTTGTAATTTTTAACTTTTGGCAACACATACCATAATTGGCATTATCGTTTCACATTTAATTTACACATATCCCAATCTAAATGTTTTAGGCGAAACGTCTAAATCCAAGCTCGTCTGTGGTTTGAAAAAAAGTAAGTTAAACAGTAGTCAATGTACCGTATGCATTTTGCGATCTGAAATACAGTCATGTAGTCGCTTAAAATCACTTAATATGTCAACATAGGAAAAACAAAGTACCCGTACACCTAAGAGTGTGTTAATGGAATGTGTACATTTTGTAACGTTACAACTGGAAGGTCGCGAGTTTATTTTATGCTTTTCGTACAGAGTCTGCTTAGGCCACTACTTTTTGGCTTATAGTAGTTTTCTATAACTCTGGTAGCGTGTTAGCATGCTTTGAGAAGTTTCTGTTAGTATGGCAAAACGTTACAGTTATAATTATTGTTTTATAATTATTGATTTATATGACTTCATTCAGTTTTCGAGTCATCAGACTTTCTTCACCACGGAGACAATAACTGGTGTGCGACATTGGGCATATACGACAACAAGGTTGTTCTCTACGAAAACCATTGGACTGACGACCGACACTACATCTGCCAGTACGATTGTGAGTAACATACATTTTTATAAAGTACACTAAAGCTTAAACACAATGCAAACGATACCGACTTATTGAATTTCATAGTTCACAGTGCTGGCGTTACGGTGATATTGCGTTTGGATTGGGTTGGACTGCATAGGCTACGCTGTGTTTTGAGAGTCAATAGGCCTATTGCACACAAAACGCAAAACGTTTTTTTTTTCTTTTAGTTTCTGAATCTCGCGACCTAACTCACAAACTACCGACCAGCTCACTTTACGAGATTTCGGCGATTGTTGACTTTGGTGAATTGCGGCAGATTAAATTGTTAAGGCACACTATAAACTTTAGGCACAATTTTTAATACGCCGGCAGACATTTCGCTTTAAACAGCTGTAAAATGATGTCGGGTGAAGTGGCACGGCCAACACGACCAAAAAGTGCATTAAAAGCCTGAGAAGTAAATTTTTAAAAAAATTGCTAAAGAAGCAAGTGAGTACAGCTGAAGATGTCACGTATACACCTAAATATCTAATACTGTTACACCAAACCAATTCGCAATTGTCTCTGGTTACAAGACTGCAGCAATCGGCTTTATAACGCGGACCAATTCGAATGCAAACAGATTCCTTGTTATTTAGTCGCATGTCCACGCATAAAAGCTCATCCTCAAACGTACGCAGCAAAAGCTGCAACGAATGAACAGAAGGGGCGATCAGTACAATATCGTCTGCATACAACAATATACTAAAGCATGCCATCTTAAGATAACAGCCAAGGCCACTTTCAATTACTCTGTCGACAACACTGTCAATAAAAATGGCAAACAAACATGGAGAGAGAACACCACCTTGCCGAACTTTACATGCCAAACTAAAGAAATTTGAGTACACAAGACCCCATTTAACGCAGGTCATGCTAACTGAAAACCAAAGTTCAAGTAACGACAAAAGGTTGACGGAAATGTTTTTCTTCATGAGCTTAGTGAACAAAGCATGATAGTAACCTTGGCTGTATTTCTCATCGTTTTTGAGATATAACCAGTCATCCGTTGAAAAACACACAATTTTCTACCACCCCTCCCTGTCCATTCAACACCGAACATAAAAATGTTTGTCTCGCATTAGGCCTACATTGCTAAAATGTTGCATGCCATTGGCTGAGTTAAACACACATAGTTAATTATTCGTGTAAAAAATTCCCTACGACCTAATGCTTAGCCACAATACACCTGTTACAAACGGACAGACAAACGGACGACAACCATGCCAATTGCTTGACCGTTACTTGAGTACGGTCGGCTAATAATACGGCAAAGAAGAAGTAGCATGAAAAAGACACAAGGTTTAGTCAAAAATGAAAGACACCGTGCATGTATCACATAAAACCTAGTTTCGGAGGATGAAGTAGGCTATAAAGACAGATCACGCTGCAAATAACCCCACGCTTGTTCGTATGTGTGTCAATTTGGTTTAGACGACAATGAAACCGTGTCAGACGTCGTGTCTCATTCTATACGCACATCGAGTGCCAGCTGTTCACCTCGCTGGATAGTGCATTTTAACACGCAGGGAGCAGACCCTTTAATGCACTGGGGAACGACACAACGGCGCTGTTTTGATGAATGCCTCAAAGATTCCGGCTGCGTTGCGGTGGATTACCGGTTTAGTACCGGGCAGTGTTATTTACATGATCTAAAACAAACACGTCGTCAGAGTGATGGTGTCACACAGTTTGAAATCGTGAGACAGTGTTACGCAGAACCAAGTACGTGACGGCATCATTTTTGTATGGAACGTATTTGTTAAGATTGTTGCCATGTTTTACTGTTCGTAGTAAAAGTACCGAATATAGTATAGTCATTGTATTTATACGTTATTATTTAAGGCATCAACCAGGCATTTAATACACTGCGTGATCTATAGTTATAATATTATTGTTGTTACATTTAAAACAATTTGAAAATCAAGATTTTTATGCTTATTGTATTGCGCCAAAAACCAAATGCTGAACTTGTTTCATTGCTTATAAATCTCTTTCAGATGCAAGCTGCGACGACGCGTTTGTAATCAACTCGACATGTTACAAGATTCACAAAGACAGCGTTCCTTGGTTTACAGCAGTCAACAGATGTCTGTCTAACAACGTCACTCTCGCCGTCTTTGATGATAACGTTCGACAAAGCATTCCTATATCTCTGTTGTCGGAAAGTGCCTGGATTGCTTTACTGAAATCATGGTGGACCTGGCTTGGTAACACTGTATCTGTTGTTTAAATAGCGTGGTTGTGCTTAACGTTGATAACTAACTGGACATTTACTGGACATTACAAATGCTGTCGTGCATTTTTGTAAGTGGTTTCGTACAAATTACTAAGTAATTGACTTTGATAAAAAAAACTCGTGTTCCATTGACAGACGGCGCTGACGTGTTGTACAATAAGTTCAACGTTAGTTCTTCATCTCCGTCCAACAATTCTCCACAACATCCAAACTCAGACTACAGCTCCAGCTGTGTCGTTGCTACAACTGGTCAATGGAGAGTATCTCGCTGTAATGAGCTACACCGTGTTGTCTGCCAGTCAGACATGCTAACAGGTATAATATTATGACCAAAATTTTACTGTCTTGATACAAAATGGGCAAGATCATGACAGCGGAATAGAGTAACAAACGCCGCGTTCATGAGCCTACTTAGCAGTGGCGTTGGCCAGGTAGAAGTTGAGATAATCGCGGAATCAGAAATGAGTGATTTTCTGCCAGCGAAAATTAATTTGGTTATTTTAAGGCAATTTTAAAGCATTGAATCGCACTGTTCCTTGTGTGCTTGTGTTTCGATAGTTTTAACAACACGAGCAACAGCAGCAGAAACGTCTGCGACAACAACAACTTACAACGGTGTTTGGATCACTAATTCTACATCCTTGATAACAGGTTATTGACGTTGTTCTAGGCCTACCTATACAAATGCAGCCTTGTATGCTAAGTATTGGCTAAATAACGGGCTGCATTTCGGACCTATTTATTCAATACTTTGCTGTTTAGATATACACGTATCTGGTAATCTAGACGTTTTACATACACTTTATACACCTGCTATATTTGTTGTATCGACAGCTTAGAGCACTGTTTATTTGTGTGTGTTTAAGCGACTCTAACAGCACCAACAACAACGACACCAACAGCAACGGTCGCAGTTGTGACAACTAAAGTAACAACGACGAATCGTCCTGAAAACACTACGTTAAAAATATTAGCGCTACAATCAGGTTATTATTATGTTGTATTCTGTAATAATTATTGACCTTTTACGAGTCTTGTTTTTTTTGCTATTAACGCGTTTAGTATTAATAACTTTCAGTGAATTTTAGGCTTATGTTTACTAGAACTTAGAACAATTTTGATATTGGTCACTGATGCCTCTGTAGCGGGAAAGTGAATAATAACGTCAAAATGTGCACACAGAAACAATTTTCGAGAAAGAGAAAACAACAACGCAGCTGCACATTTAATCTTATCCGTAGTTTGGTCTGTATGTCTGTCGTCTGTCACATTTGTGCTCGCTGTTTAAAATATCTGAAAGTTTCAGGTGTTATTTGAGGGTAGAGTTTTAATGTGCAATGACACGTTGTGAAATATTGGGTCCCTGCCTCTCAGGGAAGAAAAAATTGGGGTCGAATCTTAACCAAAGCTTGCAATAATGACAGTTGCAGATAGCTGCTGCTTTCACCTTGCGAATATATACAAGCAGTTTTGTAGACTGACGACGGCAATTTCGTTTAAAAAATTACTTTAGACATTTTTTGATTTTGGCGGTTTTTGATTTGTTGGTGACTGCATAATGCTGTCGCCGTTGGCTGTTGTTTTGTACATTTTGTTTTTGTTATTGCTGCTGTTCAGGCGATTCTGTGCCAGTTGGTTTAATCGTCGGGCTCGTAATTCTACTTGTCATTGTAATCGTCATTGTCGTCCTCGTCGTTGTCTTTATACTAAGACATCGTCGTACCCGCTTATCCAGGTTTTGTGTAACGCTGCTTTCTATTTCACTTTTTGTTCGATAAAGTTAAATAAACACACGGACGTAAATGATTTTTTTTGGTTTGTTTTATGCATGCTTTGCCGTAGCAATGCAAGATATAAAACATGTGCTTTGTTCGACATGTTATATAACCACACGAAAAGTTTTGCAAAACTGTTTTCGCTTTAAACGTTTTATTTTTTTAAAAACAAAACAGAACATCTTTGCAAATGCTATGTTGTTACATGTGACCGCAGCCAAAACAAAAAGTTGTCGAACGTATGAAATGCTATTTGAAAAATTATTAAGCTAACCAAAAATAATGGGAAAAGATTTAAAGCACGTAAACTGTTTAGCCAAGTTTGTAAATAAATTGTACTGCACTGGGTTTATAGCCACTAATTTCGTCACGGATAAAAAATATTAACTTTTTGTTATAATACTTATTTATTTTAGACCTACTGACAGCTGATAATATTGTTTGTGAAACAGGGATCGAAGTCAGAATATTGAGCTGGAGTCACGTAACATTTTTTACCTTCTCTGGTGACGCTGCTGATGCGGATGACGTACGACATGACGTCATTATTTTTCGCTAAGATCTCAAAGACAACCGCTTTCATCAGCAGCCGATGATAAGCAAGGCCAGGGCGAGTTCAGACGGCGAAAGTAATTCATGGAGTGATTTACTATGACCTACTAAACGTTGATCCATAGAGCGAACTGTGAGCAAATGTGTAACAAAAACCTGCAAACCGTTTGTAAAATAGCCTTGCTTTTAAACAGACTAAGTCGCTTAATATACTTGCTTTACCCAACTACTCTGCGTTCAAAAAAACACACCTTTGCGTTTTCTTTTATATCTCAGTGGTGAATGTTTAGATTCCCACAACATTTTAGCTAGTATTCCGTCAGTGTAAAAGTTAGATACTTTGCATCCCATGACGTCATACTGACTTCATTTTTGTGTTTTTAAATTATCGGTTTTACCGTTGAAGACAGATATTGATAAATGTTTGTGAGTCAGCGAGAGTTATGCAGTTGCAAGTTTGTGCAAAATGTTCCTGGACAATTCACAGAGAATTGAATATTGATGGAATGAAACTTTTAAATAACTAGAAATACGTTCTGCGGAACGAGGTATCTGCCCCACTGCCACGCTATATAGCCCAGCAGCTGCGTATAAGAAAAGTAGGTGCAAACAGGACGCAATTATCTTTCACGGGGGCTGAGTTATAGTCAATGTTGTCCATGGCAATAGGGGTCGGCAAAAGAAAAATTTAAATAAATCCATTGGAAAATTTTAAGGCACCTTGGCTACCCACCAAAAGCGGTTCGGATCCTAGAAAGTCTTTACTCTGTAACTTTCAGGGTCATCAGAACTAGTAGTGACCTGTCAGACTGGTTCCTGACTGTAATCGGCGACTTGCAAGGCTGCATGTTGTCGCCTCTGCTTCTTAACATATTCTTAGAGGTAGTCATAGCGAAGGCACTTGAGTATGTCGACGACGGAATCATTATCTATGGACCGTGGTTACACATTGAACAACCTTCGTTTTGCTGACGATATTGCGGCAGTGAGTGACAGCCAACAAGGCCTCCAGTCAGTCGTGGGTCGCATTGCAAATACAAGTCACAGGGCATGTGTATAAGCACAGAGAAAAAGGAGGGGTGTAATTTTGATAGGCAGAAAGTATGTACTAAAGGCGAAGAGTGGCCGCTGTACACCACTGTAGGCCCTATTATACATGTACAGTAATTTATAGCGCGGTACAGTAGTTTAGCAGACTGCAGTAACACTCGCACTTTTTCAACGCAGAACGCTTCAACTGCGCAACATTTTAAAACATTTTTAACGCATGTTTTCATTTTTCATATTAAATAAACACAAAAATGTAACAAATCAAAAAGAAAATGTTGGTGGTTAATTTTTACACTTTATTGCAACCAAAAGTTTAACCTTTATTTCCAATATTTAACGAA
>Ga0209367_1012998_pt1 | contig 10792 bp, 5 predicted proteins | sample WorMetLIZISLAND2_FD_187412 | JGI IMG/M metagenome (GOLD analysis project Ga0209367, IMG submission 187412) | Marine gutless worms symbiont microbial communities from Max Planck institute for Marine Microbiology, Germany - Olavius geniculatus... ... | reverse complement strand
GCTCAATGTCATCTGACCATTCTCGGTGAGGCTGTCCTCTTTTGTTTGAACCATCCATCATTCCGAACACCAGGGTCTTTATCTTTCTGCTGTCGTTCATTCTGCAGATATGGCCGAAGAGGCGCAATTTTCTCTGTATCGCTTTCTGCAGTAGGGTTTCTGCCAATTGAATCTTTCTGTACAATTCTTCATTAGTGACCTTTTATGTCCATCCTATCCTCAGAATCTTCCGGTAGCATTTTCTTTCAAAGGACAGGATTCGGCTTTCGCAGCGTTTTGTAACTGTCCATGTTTCACAACCGTACAGCATTGTACTGAACACACGTCTTTAGGATGCTGAGCTTTGTTTCCAGAGTGATCGCCTTACTTTTCCAAATCTTGTCTAAGGCCTTCAGGTTTGCCATTGCCTTTGCAATTCTGACTTCTTCACTTTTCGTTTATTCCTTTCTTTTTTTCTTTTTATTTCATCTTTTTTAATGTCATTCTCTTTTTCCTTTTCCCCAAATCCACGTAGGGGATCTGGAGTAGAGTTGTAAGCTACCTCAACGGGGTCCGGGGCAGAGCCTCGGTTGCAACTGCATTTTTAAGCAGTTTGGGCTCTCAAAAACGCATCTTATGGCAACATTTTATGTCGTTTATGTATAGCGAAAATGGCTGTCACAAAGAAGTTTTGTTTTTCTGTGGCCATGGGCCTATTTTGCAGATGGTCCGGATGCTGCAGCATCCTCAGCACCCACTTTAATCCGGCACTGCAGATCCAGCTAAACTTAAGTCACAGAACTTTTGTAGTACTACATTTCGCAGTTTACTATTGCCATTCTCTACTACTGAGCTCGAAAGCTAGCTCATTGTAAGGCTGAGTTGACGTGATGGCTGATTAGAACCGAGATGGTAACCTGCTTGAATACAATTTAGCTTTGCAGGTGCTAACAGGGTCCAGCGTAGAGTAACTTCCTTGTATTACGAATGCTGCCAATGTGTCTTGGAGAAAGTCGAACGAGTTTGTGGTGTTGTCTGCTGTGTCTGTCTGTTTATTTTATATGCCAATAAATTCTAATCATCGTATGGTATTGGTTGGTTTCTGCTAAAGATAGTTTAAACTGCTGACTAAACTAGTTTAGAACATTGTGGCAGTTTTTGTCAGTTTCCACCACTTTAGACTCTGTTGTTAATTTTTTCATGGATATCAGTGTCTACCAAAAAAGCCATGCAAACAATACAGTTTCTTTTGTTCTTATGTTAATTTATTCGCACTCACTGTGCAGCAAAGTTATATCGTCAAACATGGGAGGGATCATAGTTGATAACGCTGTTTTCTGCTTGTTGATATCCCGACTTACGGTCTCGTTGAGCTCTGCCCCAAATTTCTAGGTTTTTTTAAATTTCTCATGTCGAGTTTCAGTTTTCCTCATCTGTGTATCCACTCATCTAACAGTTTTGCTACTTTTAAATCTCATCTTAACCTTATATTTCATCTTTTCGCTTCTGCTTATCACGTATAGCCGCCCATATGCCAGCACCTCAGGGTCTCCCTTTGATCATTGGCACTATGTAATTATGTTATTGATTTATTGATGTTAAATAAGTGAACATATACAGGAGATGGAGGAAGCAGCTGTGAGACGACAGGCGGAAGTTGCGGAGGTTGATGGACGTCTGCAGCAGGAGTATGAAGACCGGCTTGCCGAGTCACTGCGAGAGATCCGTGCTGAGAACATGGACATCATCCGCAGAAACCGCGACGAAGTCGAAGCGTCTTATGAGAAAAGGGTATGTGTTGATATTTACTGTTTGTCTTAACAATGACAGTATTGTTCTCTGCATCATCGTTAAGTTTTTTGGTTGCTTTTTTGTTTGTTTTTTCTCTTTTAACACGGTAAATCATGAGCCATTGCACTTAGCTCCATGAAATTTTGCACAAACATAAACATGACAATCACAAGTACCCGGTTAAATATTAAGCTCAAAGGTCAAGGTCACAGGACTAGATTTGCGGATACTTTTCTGTTGCCGGATAGGACCATGTTACTACTGGCTGCAGTTAGGCAGGGCTAGTAGCTAGGCTTGCACTGATATCACTGCTAGAGTATCGTTTATGTAACTTTGCATTTTGCTGCTGATATTTTCAGCTGAGTGATGCACAGAGTTCGTCCAAAAAGTGGCAGGACGTTGCAAAGAAAGCACAGACTGAGTTGAAACAACTGCAGCAGAAGTACGATGACGCAACAGCTGAATTATCACGCCACAATTCCCAGGTAATGACGATACACTATTTGCAATTTGCTAGCTATAGCCTTAATCACTGTTGATCATTTTCGGTATTTTCTTAAGATTTGAAGCTTCTGTAAATAGCTGTTTGTCCATTTTCATATCCAGTACCTGCTACCTTCATTTTTTGGTCGAATGTACTAACGGGTTGTGCCTATGGTGCAAGCTGTCATCCATCTGTTCTCTGTTATGCATGTATTGTGGCTAAGCAGTACATTTCACGGGAAAATTGTCTAAAAAATCAAATAGGGTTGCCTGATCACTACCCTGTGTTACCTTAATCACATCACTATCTGCAGCAGTTTTTCAGAATTTTGCAATGAAAGTTACCACCTGCATAGACTACGTGTTTGTTGAAACAGTTACTTGTTTACTGTAACTGGAGGTAGTGATGGTATGATCCACAGGTTACTAGCTTACTATTTTAATATTTTAAATGAGTAAATAACAGATTAAATGTAGCAAGGGCCTGGCAGTGCAATGTAGTACGGTTGGCCTTCCTGAGCGACAGCTGGACTTCCATTTGTTTAACGTACACACTTGGCTAAACTGCTAGATGATTCTACTTAATATAATGAAGGTATCGTTCACGCTTGTAATCAGTGGTGTTGGTCTCGATGGTTTCAGTTGTTGATCTTGGTTTCAGTCTTAAGCTGTGTCATCTTGGTCTTTGTCTTGAGATCTTGGTCTCGACACTTCAGCTTTGTTTATATTACTAATAAGTACATTTGCAGTAGTGGTGGCACCATTGTTTTTAGCTGCGTTTTTTCTCAATAGCTTTCGAACTGCTGCATTAAGCTTGGCAAAATTTTGGATGATGAACATGTTTTGTGACAACCTTTAGAAGCCTATTGAATTGTAAGTCACAGGTAATAGGTCAGGGTCACAGGAATGGATTTTGAGATACTTTGTCACTGTGAGATAGGATCATGCTGCTGTTAGTTGTCCTAGGTTATGCCCACAGGTTAGTGGCTTATTAAACAATGCTGATGTTATTGCTATAAATATTGCAGTGTGCTATGGCAGCTCTCACTGACAGCTTAGTTATTGAAGTATTCATAGGGCTCTGCTCAATTCGATGGACGGTGCTATATAAATTTTATATTCTTATTATTATTATCATTATCAAATGCTTAATGTTGTTCAGGTCGGAAGTTTGAAGGCACGGATCGAGCAGCTTGAACGTCAGTTACGCTTGGAGAAAGATGAGCATCAGGTCACCCTGGCTGGCAAGGACGCTGAGATTGCTCGACTGAATTCACTGGTTGAGAGCCAGCTGCGGGAATACCGGGACCTCCTCGATGTCAAAATTCAGCTGGATACGGAGATCACAGCTTACCGCAAGCTGCTTGAGCTGGAGGAAACAAGGTAATAGGTTTAGAAATGTTTAGGCCTAGACAGTGTAGCTTTTAATTGGAAACCACCTTAGAGCTACGGAGCATCACCTGCCAAATGGGATCATGCAGTGTTACCTGCCCTAACACAGGTGACTGAACACGCCGTGCCTTAACTCCAGCTAAACAGACCAGTACTTGATTTGCTTACCCCAGAGGGATGGAAGACTGAGTTGATTTTGGTGTTGGTTATATACTAAGATGGTTTACCTGTTCTGCAGACAGTCACCCATTGAAGTACTAACTAGTTGATAGCGCAGTCGGGAGTTAAACTGACAACTTCACGATCGTCAGTTCGATACCTTACCATTATGCCAACTTTGTGTATAGAAACATGTTTTAGATTTAAAACGGGCAAACTGCTGTTCAGATGGCAGCGTACAGCTTAAATTTTGGATGTTTTTGTAGCATTTATAGTGTATTAATGCACACACTGTGATGTAGACTGTTTCTTTTTATTTTTGATCATATTTTATTATACCAAAAAATTGCATGCAAATAATATTCTTATCTAATCTCTATAATTCGTGTATGTTGCGTGTGATGCAAAACTGTTCATTAGTGATTGCAATCCTGGGATTTAGAAATTTGTGATCCTGGGATCTTATTTTTGGCATTAGGTTTCATATTGAATGTTACATGTATTTGGCCCCTACCACTAGTGACTGTGACTGTGACTGTTATATTGCAACTTTGGTCTTGCATGCACAAAATGTTTCATTTACACCGTGTCTCAAAAAATTTTTTGGCACAAAGATGGCCAAGATGACAAAATTATGCAAGATGCACTAACTTTTCTTCTCACACAATTTATGTCAACGCACCAACGTGTGAAACCCAGATGCTCCAGATTGTTACATTACATGGTGGTTATTTGTATCAGATTGCTCACTTTTGCATCATCAATTTGACAGAGGGTGCCACGTGCTTTAATAAGTTTGGGGTATTAAATATTTCACAGTAAGAACAGCAAACAACAAAATGGCTGACTGATAAGGTTAAAACAGGTCTAATCGATAAGTGAATCCCGTTTGATTGGTCAACCTTTGATTCCGCTATCAGCCAGTGACGTTGCATCTAAGCCATCATGTCCATGTATGCAGGGCACACTTTGAGCATATATGCTGATAATTTACCAAGTGATTGGTTACACATTTTTATAATTTTGCTAAACAAGCTTAATTCGCATTTAAGTGTTTTTGTGCTGAATTAAGTCATTACAACGATTACTTGAGACAACAACTTAGCGTTATGCAACAATTTAGAGCATTTATGATTTGCATGGTAGTGCATTAACAGAAATTAGGTGAGGTGGAAAATGAGTACATTTTTTGCATAATTTCATCGTTTTGGCCATATTTGTGCCAAAAATTATCAAAGTTATTTGAATTTTTTTGACAAAGTTATGACAAAAACAATTTTAACTGTTTTTTTCCGAGACGTGGTGTATATGGTGGAAGTTTTAATTAATCGTCTAACACTTGAAATATTCATTTCTTACAATCCCATAATCCCCAGATTTGGGATACATGATTGGTGAAAATGTCCGGAATCCAAGGATTCGGGGTCATGGAATTACAATCACTGGTGTTCAGTCAGTTAGTCATTCAATTGGTGTTTTTGTATTATGCAGGTTGAACATATCATCAGCCAACAGTCCGGATTCATCTCAGCTGGCGAAGAAACGTCGTTTTGATGCGGTGGATGCTTCATCATCTTCTGGTGTAAGTATCTACCATACAACACAATTCATTGAAAACGTATTTACTTGTTATTACATTGTTATGTTATATCGTATTATTATATTATTATATGTTGTTTATTTTTCTGGTGTGTTTTCATATCAGTATCATCTTCCTTGGGTGTCGTTTTTTGACTTGCAATTTAGTCTCATTTTTTTATAAATAAGGTCTTTAATTGTTCGTATTTGTCATTTTAGTCAATAGTCATGCATCAGCAGCAGTATTATTTCATGTGCTCTAGCATTTGGCTGATTATTTTAAACCTAGAGGTTGGTGGCGTGGCATAGTTTGTAACGCGTTTCGGATGAAACGAAGTTACTCTACGCCGGGCCCGGTTAGCACGACGATGGGTGACTGCCTGCGGGCAGTTAAACCATCTTGGTGCGAAGCCTGCCAGCTAGGTCGACTCAGCCTTCTACCCTCTGTGGGATGGTAAAATGAGTACTAGTGGTGGTCATGCCTATCGCTAGGGAAGAAACGGCGAGTTCTGCACGACAGTAGCCCCTGTGGCCAGGACTGCTAGTATACTGACCCAATCGGTTAAAGGCACTGGCTGTTAACTTGAGCCATCCGGTCGACCTGGGCTGTATGGTAGCTTAATTGGGCTTAGTACTGCTTTGGGTGACTGCCTGCAGGCAGGTAAAACCATAGCGCCGGCTTCGCCCTCGCCGGCTCAAAGCGTTGTAAAGGGGATGAGCTCCCACACAACGGACCTTGGTCTATGCGGAATCTTCTTTTTCTTCTTTTATATATGTTTAGTGCATTTGATGCACATTACTCGAATGTTATAATTATTTTATTGCAGTGCGGTATGTTCTGCGTTGCTTTTGTATTAGCTAGAGATACCCAAACTTTGTTATTAAGTCGGTAGTTTGTTAATTACTTTTCTCTTTTTACCCGTGATGTGACAGTGATCGAACATAAGTATGCTGGAATTGTATTGGTTTTTGTCATGTAATTGTCAGTAATTTATATATGTGACTGCACGTGTAGGTCACTGCATGTCAGGAGCGCTCACTTTCTGATGATAGCAGTAGAGAGGTAAGCCAGTTTTACCATGTGGCAAAAATGTATTTTCCTTTTTTGGCCACCTGAACTGGTAGTTCCCGACAGGCTTATATTTTAATGCAGATGCTTATTTGCTTTTTCTTCTTTCAGTGCGAGATCTTCGAGTTAGCTCAGCCAAATGCCGTGAAACTTTGCCACATGACAGGAAGTATGACAATTTTATGATACAGGTCCAAAAATTTGGAGACCTCTCCAAAAAATTCTGTTTGAGAAAAACGTGTAAAATTTAGCACAGTTTTGGACAACTTCAGGCTTTGACCACAAATATCTTCGAAACGGGTGTAGATCGGAAAACTAACTGATCAACAGTGATTCTTCCCATATTCAGCAAAACTATTGGTGAACTTTGATCTACCGACAAAAAAGTCTGTTGTCTTGTTTCAACCCATTCAAAATCCATACAGTGTGTGCTGTGTGGTGTAGTTAATGTTCAGATCACATGATGTTGCCAGCAGCGGAATCATTTGTCACCCCCTTAGTTGTCTCCTGGGTCGGACTTGCGGTGCTGGGCGGCCTCAAATTTCTGGTTTCTGTTAATTTTGCATTGCGATATTATATTCGGTAATAGGAAGCTGCAGCTATTTCAGTTTTTCTTCTGTATTATTCACTGACATTTTTCTGCTTTGTAAATGGTCATTAATATATTGAGACATGGTAGAAATTAAGTGTTTGCGTTACAGTAACTGTGAGAGTTCACCCAGTGCATTTGATTAATGTAGCATATACCAGGTAGCAGCTGACCTTTGAACCAAGCCAGTTGGCTTGAGCCACAGATCCTATTTACTGCTATTACTTAGCTGATACTTATTTTACCATCACACATAGGGTAGAAGGCTGAGTTGACCTGGGTGATTGGTTATAGAATGTGCTGATTTACCTGCGGAAGACAGTCACCCGTCCATGTACTAAGCAGACTTGCCAGCCCTACATAGAGTCACTGTAGTGATAAAAACCAACGTGTTAAGCCATCTACAGAGTGACATCATTAAACTGAACTGACACTGTTTGGTTTTTGATGAACTGATTTGTGGGCAAGGAGGGTGCAAGGAGGGACTCATTGGTCATTGGTTGATGCATACGTAAGTGTAGTCATGTCATGCCAACTTTGTGTAAAGGTTAAACTTTGTGTTTTATTATTATGTGTGTGTGCATTTTGCCTGGAAAGGCTCTTCCCAAAATGACCTATACTGTGTCGGGCGGGACGTTAAACCCTACTCACTCACTCACTCATGCTAACGTCGTTAGATGGTGCCTACTATAATGCATTGCTGCTTGCCAATTGGTCATTTCGTCGAAAACTAAACCATGTCAGTTCAGTTCAGTTCGGTTCAGTTATGTCGTTTTTTCTGCACACTTTTGACCACTACACTTTGCCGACATGCCAAAAATTGAAAGCAGGAGACTGTGTGTAGTGGCGCGAAAGAGTAATTTATTTGCATTTATTGCAGCGGGAAACGTCGTCGACTGTGAGAAGCACATGGAGAATCTCATCAGTGTTTACAGCTTTCATGTGAACCATTACCCTACAGTCATCAGCATATCGTGTCTATGACCAGTCTATGCATCACTGCTCATTCAGCATAGGCTCCACTTGATAACACGATACTGGTTTCAGTTTCATGGTACCAGTTTCATTTGGCTTGCTCACTCTACTATAAAGTTATATGTTTCGATCGGAGTTTATGTATTATGTTATTTTATTAATTATGAACAAAAACCTGTTCCACTTGACAACCACATAAAAGACTCGATGTTTCTACATTAGTGTTTCAGTAATACTTGCATTAGAGCATTATTCTGTACAATAATTCTAGCATTTATTCTTAGCTTTCTTTTTTGTCAAGTTTGTTAGCCATGTTGCTTCTGCACTAAACCATACGAAACTTGATTCAAGGGTGGTTTCACTGTTTGCCGAAACCAGTTTTAGTTTCCTGAAACTGAAACAAAACCGAAACCGGTGTTGTATTATCGAGTGAACTTGATGTGTTCAGTTTCGATATCTTTAGTTCTGTACCGCAGCTGCGAGTCATTTACACAGTAATGTGGCTTATGTGCACAGTGTTGAGTTTTTGGTTTTTGACGTTTATATACTGAGTTATGATTTGAGTATTAATTAAGTTGTATTTCCAGTTTTGGAATAATTCTGCTGAGTTTGTGAACTATGTTGAATGTTGGCATTCGTACATTTTCATAACGACTGCTAGTGCATTCTCCGTTAACTGCAATTTATCTTTACAAGTGTGTTTTCGGGGGCAGCACCAAAGGTCCGATAGTCCAAAAGATATATGGTTCTTTTTTATACACTTTTGCATATGTTGACTCAATTTCCACATTTCCTTTTAACTAGGGTCAGCGTTAGGGTTAATGAAAATGCAGGTTGCAGTATACACCTTTAGACTATCGAACCTTCAGATTAATAGTAACTATTTTGCATTTCTTTCATCTGTACTGTGTTTGATCCTAACTCAATGTTGATAAATTTGTCATGTATAAATTATGAATCGGTATTTTCGAGGTCCATTTGTTGTGTATAATACTCGAACATAAATTTGTCATACCTCAAAATGTAGGGCTATATAAACTTCAACAGTTCGGAGCACTTAATCTCAAAGTGCCATTAGCAACTGTAAAAGTCATCAGTTCACCTGTTTGTTTTATATCACAATAGTTTCTGTGGCTGATAAAGTGTGAAATTTGCAATATGTTTCATTGTATTATTATAATAATTTTATTGCCTTTTTATTCTTAGAGTTGTAGAAATAACGTCAAAAGTTTGAGCAATATTTTGACCCCCACTCTTTCTGTAGGACTCAACTTGATACTTTATTTAGATTATAATGAACAGTGAACCAGAAACGCTGTCAACAGTGAGGCCAAGCCTTGTGGTGAATTGCTGAACAGACTGTATGTTAGATTTTTTTTGACATTTTGCTTTATTTGTACAGAGAAAGATTCTTGTTGATATTATTTAATTTTGTTTTGCTAATTGTAGCCTACATACTTTGAGCCTTTTCATAGCGTACTTTCTGCTGTTCAGATGTGCAGATTGTTGTGCATTCGTATTTTGTGCTTTTGTGCATAGCAGGTTGGACAAGTAATAATATTTTGATCCTTGTCATGACAGCATCTGTGACATAGCTTCTTTCTTGACCAATCAAAGCATTTTACCTTCTTCCAGCTTGTTTTTTGTTATTTTATGCAAATGAATAGCATTGCACTTTTTGTGAGCTGGAGCATTTCTACTATGGGTTTTTCATCAGCTTATGTAACTGTATTTATTTTATGACTGATTTTTGATCACTTTGCATTTTCAGTCAGTCTAGTTGAACAGTTGTACATACTGAAAGGTGCTGTGATTTGATAACGTATTGTATACTAGCAGTTATTGCTGCATAGGTCTACAGCTGATTAGTTTCAGAGTCATCCTGTGTCATAAGACACGTTTGTCACGTCGTAGATGCCAAGCATCTCTGATGATTGTTGAGAGCAGTATTTCAAAACGTCACTTCTACAGTGGACATGGCAAAACGTCCCAACTTCAGATGGCTAAATGAAATATAGCATGAAACAAATCTGGATGTTATTTGTCGACAGTCTTTAAAAGAACATTGAAAGCACTGGGTGGGCAAAGTCTGAAAAGATGTATCACGTAAGAAGTTGTCACATTTTTTAAATGCTATTGACAACGGATGGGATGTTTTACCATTCTACTGTAGATGTTTTGTTTTTGCCAAACTTGTCTCTACTACACTGTGAACCATAAAAAAGTGGAACTGTTTTGTTTCTGTAATAATTTTGTCAAATATAAACGAAATTGGATAATATTTGGCACGTTTTTAGCCTAGACATTTATTGACATGGTTGCATATTTATTTACTTATTTACGAAATCATTGTGGCTGGGAACCAGCTTACTGTTGACTCAATTGCAGGCGAAGTGTTCATCTTCCAGCAGGACAGCGCGCCAGCACACCGAGCACAAGACACAGTGGCCCTGCTTGCACACGAGACGCCCAGGTCTCCGATGGTTGATGTGACCGATCTGAAGCAGCGCTTGGTTGAAGTGTGGTCCACGATGAAACAGCGCGTTATCGACGAGGCAGTGGACGAATGGCGAAAACGCCTACGCTGCTGTGTGTCAGCTAAAGGCGGACACTTTGAACACAAGCTGTGACATTGTTTGACTGACGTTTGCAAGTGTGTTTACTTTTAAATATTTTGTCAATGAAAAAACTGATTGCTAAGTTGCTGATGCTATGTACATGCACTATTTCATAGTGTATTGTTTTACTAGCATATAATACAGAGCAGCAAATAAGTT
>Ga0209367_1012997_pt1 | contig 10792 bp, 8 predicted proteins | sample WorMetLIZISLAND2_FD_187412 | JGI IMG/M metagenome (GOLD analysis project Ga0209367, IMG submission 187412) | Marine gutless worms symbiont microbial communities from Max Planck institute for Marine Microbiology, Germany - Olavius geniculatus... ... | reverse complement strand
CTTTCTGGCGTTTTTGCATCCATCATTGTACCAGACTGTGTTGTTTTTTACAACTCTGGGTTTACTTTTAGGGATGGTTTCATTAGCTATGTCTATAAGCATGTTTGTGAACGTACCGATAGGGTTGTTAGTGTCAAGAATGGATTCGATACTGAGCTGAGAATTGGCTTTGTTGTAGAAAGCATTCCAATCCGCTTTAGAAAGCTTCCAGCTGCTGTTTGTTTGACACAAAGAAGCTATGTCGCATGCAATCTCTATAGGAAAATGATCGCTTCCACAGAGATCCGGATGGGTGTGCATCGGCTTAAATTCGACGGCAAAATATGTTATACATAATATTAATGCTTATTTGATTATTTACTGTTTGCTGTTCGTCATACGTTATTGTCTATTGATAGTCTGTTTAGCAGCTGACCAGTGATTAGTAGCCTAACCAGTTGTTGATGTTGTCGTTATTTATGTGTAAATCTTTATTTTTTGTCTCATTGGTCGTAGTAGTTTTGATTTTGCATTTCACGTGTAATGATTGCAGAGGCAGCAGAACATGGACTCTGCTTTCTGCTCGTACGTTGACGACACGATTGAGGATGCATTTGATGCGTCGTCTGACACGGAGATAGCAGACGATGACGACGACACGCCCATCGCTCAGCCAGGTCATATGCAGCTTAACTGTGAGCTAAATGACACTAATGGAGACAGCGGAGCATCATTTGATATGACAAAGTGTCACACAGATGCCGATTGGTTCTCGAGGGACAGTCGGCAAGAACTTTTGCCAAATGACAACTTTTTACAGGGTAATTCCACCAGCCATCGGTTACCAACAGCTGCTGGCTTGCGGCTGAGTCAGCCATCAGCTGAGAGCAAATGTTCATTAACTGCTAGTAATAATATATCTCGGAACATAGGTCTTTCTTCGTCGGACGTGCATCACTCTGAACGTTCCCAACAAAGGACTTCACGTTGTCATGACAATTTGTATGTTAGTGAATCTGACAGGAGCAGTAGCAGGCAGTCGTTGTTACAGAACAGGACTCATGCCAACAGTCGTTTTCCAATGTCCAAAACCCAATTGTCAGCATCCACAAATCATGTTGCCAGTGCTATGTATCTGCCAGATGATGATGATAAAGTGATGGAAATTGTCGAAGAACAACTGGAGAACGATGATGACGATGACGAAGATGATGACAACTCCGATACTGACATTGATGATGTTGATGATGTTAATGATGATGAAGAAGAAGATGATTGTGTAGTGGATGTGGACCCTGTCTCCGCAGCTGATGCTGATGTTGAAGATGTTGACACTGATGCGGAAGAGTCAGAAGTCGATGAAGTGGAAGAGATGAGTGAAGATGAAGAACCGGAGGACAGGTTAGTAGGGATAGAACAATATTGGTTATTTGGTATAGGGGTAATGGGTATTGCCCAATATTCACCAGGTAGTATTCAGTATGTACTGGGTAATATTTTTATTGGCTGTCATACCCAATATCAATACTCCTTAGTGCTCAGACATTTTGATGCCAGCAGTACAATGGTTGCCAGCAGGCGATGTCTGGGAGACTGGGGAGGTGGTAAAGTATAAAGAGTCCTGGTCATGTGTGGGAGATGGCAGATAACCAGGTGAGGCTTAGTGTTTGTGGTTGGACATTGCCCAGTCGAATAATAGGTGAGTGTACGGCCAGCAAAACAAAGCAAACAGATTGCTAACATTGGTTACATAACATGTCAGTCTGCACAAACATTTCACTTCACTTGCCTGGCAGTGCACGTGTCAAGACGCTGATGATCTGACCGATATTACCGATTCGGTAAATATTGGGTATTGTTATCAGTAGCACCAATAATGTTGGGTACTGTGTATTGGGTAGCTTTCTTGGTGATGTTCTAACCGTACAGGTTGGCAGATGAGGAGAGAGCTGTGCTGGAGGAGGCTGAACGTGCAGCTGTCGAAGCAGCAGCAGCAGCATCAAGTGGACCAAGTACTGACCAGACTCTCCGCGCAACAACTCCAGCAACTGATGCTTCAGTGAAGGAAGCATTTCTGCAGTCTGCTTCCGACGTTTCACAACGTGAGTTGCTTTTTTTCTGTTCAGTTGTATTAATTTGTCTTTGACTTAACTGCTTCTCCCAAGCACATAATTAATTATGTTTTTGTGGTTCTGCATGAGTGTGTATTGCACACTGTCATTTCTTTGGACAGTGTATGGTTGTGTTCCTGGATAAGTATTTGGCCTATAAAAAGTACAGCCACTTGTCGAAGGGCACAGTAGGCTAAGCAGCCCATGCAACTATTAACTGTTGCTGGAGTGGATAAGTGAGTATGCAGTAAGTGCTTATACCACTTTAGACCGTGTGGCATCATACTTCAAACCACACTCACACCGCAGACTACACTGTCGTTTGCTCTGTGATACACAGCTGCAGCCGAAAATGGTGAAACGGTACAATGCAAGCTGAGCGTGATTTAACCTTTACACAGCATCGTGGCAGATGCTATTCCCGGTTGGTGATTGTAAGTTTGTAACACCTTTGTTCAGTGCTTTGAAAATGTTGGTTGGGCAATGAGCATTATGCAGGACATGTGGCCCATTTACTTTTTGGTACTGTCTTATACAGATGAAACAGTGGAAGTTTTTTTGGTTAGACAAAAACATGTATATTATGGTTTCTATGGTCAGGGGAAGTCACGGAAAACTCAGAGGGTCAGGGAAAGTCACCATGGTAAAAGTATCATGGTGCAAAAGTTAACAAAGGTGCAGAAAATTTTTGAACTGTTGTATGCAGACTGCGAACAACAGTTCAAAATTTTTCTGCTCGCTTCGCCACAGATTATTTGTACTTCCACTTTTACATTTGTTTTACTGCTCTTGTTTGTAGTGTGATTGCAAGCAATTGAAAACCAACATTGTATAAACAAATTAGTCAGAAAAACTGATTTATCTTGTCTTGGAAAATCAGGGAAAATGAATTTTGCAGAGTAGTAGGAACCATGGTATATGTTTGGTGCAGGTAGCATCTATTTGGTTTAGAGAATGTATCAGTTGCTGTTTAGGTAGAACAGTCAGTTGTGTTTGACAGCTGCAGGAAACGAATTGAAGAAGAAGAGAAAGAAGCGACAAAAGTTGGAACCAGGTGAGATCAAGAAGAAGAGATCACGAGATTCATCATCAAAATCTCCTCGGAAAAAGCGGAAGAAACGGGAAGGAAATGAGGATGGAACTGAGGCATCTAAAAAGACTTTGTTTGAACGAAGAAACATTCGGTAAATTTGTGTGCTGAAATTTTGTCTTTGCCTTTTAGCCTTACTGGCTCAGCCTATTATTCTATCCTTATCTCTCATCTTCACATTTTACTGCCACAACAGAGTTGATAGAAATAACACTAGTGTTTCATAGCTTTTTCATTCATCTGATCATTCACCTATCCATCTATTTGTCAGTTCATTATTGCGTGTGCCAGTGAAAGGCTTTTGGAAGTTGTCGTTCGTTAATTACCTCTGCCAGCAGTGAGATTATGTGATTGGTGCCGTTTATTTATTTGTCTGTTGGTTTGTTGGCAGGATCACAGTAAAAGCTAGAGACAGACTTGGCTGAGGGTTAGATTTGACCCTAGCCTACAGTTGGTTAGATTTTGGTAAAAACTGCTGCCACCTGGTGAATGCGAATAAATAGTTGTATTGAGTTGTTCTTATGTTCGCCAGGTTGCATTTCCGTTTTTTATCAGTTACCATTGTTATATAGGGGAAATGTCCACTGAATATTGTGCTTGCACCTGTCAAACACAAAGGAAAAATTGACAGTGTTGATGGAGGTTTGCACTGGTGCACTGTCCTCCTAGTTTATTGATGTGCTGGTCATAGAAAAATCTTGGGGGATGACAACCTGGATGAGGAGACGAAGGCTGCACAGAAGGAAGAGATGGAGCGCAGGAAGAGACTGCAGGAGATACAGGAGAAGCTACGGCAGCAGGCAGCTGAGCTCAGGGCTCAGAGAGAGAAGGAAATGTTGGATACGCTGGAACAGCTTAAGCACTCGGCACTCAAATCACTGCTTGATGGTTTGTTCTAGCGATGATTATTCTTACGAATGATATCTACGCAAAATTCTGTAAATTTGTGCGCCATTGTTTCTGTAGAAATTTTGTAATTTTTATTAAATATTCACGTAACTCAAAATGAGTTGGGACTATGAAACATATTGCCTTTGATCTAAAGTGCAGAAAAATCAGACTTTGATGGAAAATCTTAAACAAAGAATGCAATTCTGTAAGAATTTTATGAAAATGTGGGCTGGGAAAACTCCATGGAGCTCATCAAAAGATGAGATATTGCATATTAGACATTTGTGCTTTTGCATCACGATAGTTGGAAGTTTAAAACATGCATATGGTTTAGCAGTAATTTTCCTCATTACTCTGGTTACTCAGTTAATCTTGTGTAAGTCACTGCTGTCTGTTATTGTTGTTAATCTACAACTTTTGTTGGTGTACATGTCCATCGTAGTAATGGTCATTTTTTTGATAGGTTTGGTATTTAATAGGGATGCTAACGAGACTCGACTTGTTCTAGAATAAAAAAAATTCTCCATCTTGTGAATTGCATTCCTCGCTGTCGAGAAATTCGAGAGTCTGCCTTGTGCGGTGTTGCCCGCCAGAGATGTGCTTACACCGGATGCACTGCTTGTGGATGTAGATCCGAACGAGGCCTGTTCAGTGCAGATGCAAACTGACAGCCGATCAGATATTTCTTTCCTGTTGCTGATGCGGATGCAGATCCTTGGTCAAAATTTGGACTACTGACACGAACTCAAAATTTCAGCATCCGTACATCTCTGGTGTCTGCAGTATCAAGTGCATGCCTGCAGGCAGACACTAAGGCAACATAGTGCCTGGAGTGTTTGCAGTGGCAGCAGCAGCGGGCGTCGTCTCCTTTGCGTGTATTAAGGTTATCGAGTTCTCGTCGAGTCCCGGGAATAGAAATTCTCGTATTGAGAAATGAAATTCTCGAAAATTAACATCCCTAGATGTCACTGAATTGCAAGGAAAGCACACACAATGTTGATATTATGTGTAGAACCAGTTGTTTGTATGTATGTAACGTTGTACTGTTGCTGTTACACACAGACAAGGTGAAGTCGCCATCAGATGGCTCGTCATCGTCATTGGTGCCGTCTAAACCCACTAAATCACCGACAGGTTGGTGACGGCTTTGATCTGATTGACGTGGTAGCTATAACTTTCGATGTGATTTAGCAATAATGATAGATCAAGGGGTCTTGTGTTTAACTTTCAACTCCCAGTCGATTTGCTATCACGCAGTAAGTAATTGGGTGGATGTGTGATTGTGAGAGGTAAATCATTTTTGTACATAACCAATTGCCTAGGTCAACTCAGCCTTCCATTGCTATGAGGTGTGTAAACTGAGTACCAGTTTGCCTGTCTGGGTTGAAATGAGGCATGTTAACCTATGTCTGGTGGCAAACAGTTCTGTATGGCAGCTGACGCTTTGTAGTTCTTAGCTCTGCAATAGGTTTAACTCCCCCCCCCAACATGTCTGCGTAGACGTGGTGGAGATCTCAAGCTCTGAGGATGAGGACGAGGAAGAAGACCGTGATCTGATAATGGTGCCAAGTGATGCGGAGCTGGATGCGGAGGCTGAGGAGGATGCTGATGATGATGATGTTGAGAACAGTGGAAGTCATGTGAATGATGCGCTGAATCAACGCGATGCTATGGGAGGTGTGCTGGTCAACGTAGGACATCCCAACGCAGAGAAGGACATTTTCCTCGCTCCACAGCTTGCAGCTGTTGTCAAGCCACATCAGGTTAATAGTGTAAAACTTTGAAGAGAAACTGCCAGCTTCTGTTAGTACAAGTTGCCTTGACCCCCCAGCCTGTATCCAGGACCCAGCCTTTAAATGGGACCCGGTTTCTGTACTTCTATAGAACTACGTCGAGGTCATAAATTTTTTTTGCGGCTGCTACTGCATAAGTTTAGCCTTGCTTGGAACAACTTCTTCAGAAGAAAGTATCTAATGCTGGTTGACCACAGAGTGCCAAAAAGCTTTTATATTACAGCAATACTCTGGTTACCTCACCTATGATTGACCAAAGCAAGACATATATTTCCTATTCTGTTTTCATGAGCTAGCTTTTAGACAGCATCTGGCATCAATTTGAAGTTTTACGGTAGGTCTACTGTTAGATTACCGGGTAGGTAAAGAAAGTTGGTGCAAGGAAAAAATTATGTGTGATGTAACAATGTCTGATGCAGCCAATTTTGTCTTTGAATAAGAACGGTTAGTTGCCATGGCAACAGTGGTCGTCATTGGAGAAATTTAAATGACACGATCGAATAGCCCGGGCCCGAAAATAAGGGTAGGTGCAAACAGTGCGCAGTTGTCTTTTACGGGGACCGAGTTATATCACTTTAAAATCTCCATTGGCTGTAATGCAAAATTTTGCAACTTTTGAATGGTTGCTATGGCAACAGGGGTTAGGGGGTACATTTAAATGACACCATTAGATTGCCTGACCCCAAAAATAGGGGGTATATGAAAACAGTGTGCAATTATCTTTTACGGGGACTGAGTTATACCGCTTTGAAGTCCCCATAGGCCGTAATGCAAATTTTAAAAAATTGGGGCATAAAAAGGGGTAAATTATTAAAATTTTAATCGAAAACATATAAGGAATGTGTTCGGCGTCAGGACGCTTCGTTTGAGCCATTAGCAACGTCGGTCGGTTCAACAGGCTCCTCTGTAGCCATGCGCAGGAAGAAAGAAAAAATAGATGCCTAACAGCGAATTTCACCTATGCACAGCCACGCCCCCTTTGAACTGATTGTAACCAAATTTTGCACATGGGGTCGGGTAGTCGATGCGATCGCTGATGCCAAGTTTTGTGAAAATTGGTCAAGGGGTTTCAGAGTTACAGGACCTCGCCAAACACCATTTCCTATACTTAACGTTCATCGCCCTTACAACAGTGTGAGCGCTACCGTGCTGCACTGTGATTGTTACACAGGGGAGTAGGTACGTCAATACCCCTCATAGTGGATGATGCTACACCAAAGCTGTGTTGAGGACCTCGGTGAGAAAGAAAGTTGCCTCAATTGTTATAAAGCTACATGCTCATTGTTGGATTTTTTGTAGCTGGTTTCGTTGTTCATGTGTTGTAGATTGGAGGAATTCGGTTTCTCTACGACAATCTGGTGGAGTCCCTCGATCGGTTCAAGACAAGCAACGGTTTGGGCTGCATCCTTGCTCACAGCATGGGCCTCGGCAAAACGCTTCAGCTCATCTCATTTGTCGACATATTCCTGCGTCACACCGGTGCCAAATCGGTGCTTATCATAGTTCCTGTCAACACGCTGCAGAACTGGGTCACAGAGTTCAACATGTGGCTGCCGGTCGCCAGTGCAGTCACCGGCGTGCTCGATTCAGATGGTACCAAGACCGCAGCTGATGCTCCAGTGCAGAGTAATGAACCTACACTGGATGCTACAGCTACAACGCAGGGTGATACATCCACAGGTGACGCTGGACAGACAGCTAGAGATACAAGCAGTGGGATTGCCAGTGCTCCTTCGACCAATATGTCTATGGTCACAGATTCAGCGAATCCTTTTCCAAACTCTATGTCAACAGAATCCGGCAGTTGGTTCAGCAATCCTATGGTGCCACCAAATTCAAACAGCAGGTTTATGAACGCCATGCCGACAGACTATCCATACGGTTCGTTAAATCCTGTTAGTTCAGAATCACCGAATCAGCCAACGAACTTGGTGAACTCAGAATCGGCAAGTTATTCGGAGTCAATGAATCCACCATCAAACTCTATGGCGTCAGAGTCATCCGTGCCTCCTGGCAGTGAGGATAAGTTGTCTGTGCCCCTGGGATGTGAGGAAAAGTTGTCGGCTGTTCCAGAGATCGATCGCGAGCTTTTCTGGCCGAGAGAGTTCAAGCTGTATATTGTCAATGACAACCTGAAAACAAACGCCGCTCGTGCTAAAGTTGTCGGTGGGTTACGTGATAATGACTGATATTTCAACAACTTACTTGATCAGTTATTATACAGTTTGTTTCATTTATCTGTTTGTTAGTTATTTTGGACTCTATTTAAAAGTTCTCACTTATTTGAAATGAACTGAATAAAAGCCTTTTAGACTGTAATTGAGCTGATAGGTGTGGTACTGTTTCTTTTGTATCTTTTTTTGTTTGGCCTCAGATTGTTTTAGGTTTTATTTTAGTGATGAATATTACCGATTGTTTTAAACGATATTCTTTTATGGCAAAAACAGTCAGATAGATAATCTGTAAGTGTAAATTCAGATCTTTTAAAAACCTTGTCACGGTGTGCTAAGGACTGTCATACTAGACTGTTTTACGAAATTATAAAGATCTTGATTTGTGATTTTTATTTTCTACATTTTTTGTACATGTATTACAGTAATCAAATATTTCATCTTCAGTCATATTTTTATTGTAGCTTGATAGTTCCATTTTGGATTATTATAGATTTATATTATTTGAATTTTTTATACATTACCTTGTGTTAATGTTCCTCAGCTGTGTGTCTGTGTCAAGGCGAATGGCATAAGACCGGTGGAGTTCTTCTGCTAGGATATGAGATGTATCGACTGCTCACGACAAAGAGAGTCCTTGCCAAGCCTCGCCGTGCTGCTAATAGGAAGACTTCGACAACCTTGAACCCACCCACCACGACCTCTGCCATGACCTCTACTGTGACCTCCACCACGACCTCCAGCACGACCTCTGGTCCGACCTCTGACCCTGTCTGCATTGACTTAGATGTAGAAGATTCCAACAAGGAACTTCTTAAAGGTATTATTACTAATAGTGTTATATAATAGAATATTAGTAGACATATTGTGGCACTGTCATAGTGCAACAATGATGGGCAGCCGTCAGTTTTAGACTGAGCCTACTATTCACTATTGTTGTTTATCACTACCAGGTAGTACTCTGTCCAAAAGCTGACCTGTACTCATTTCATCATGCCACAGAGGGGAGAAGGCTGAGTTGACCTGGTTGGCTGGTTGCACACTGAGATGGTTTATCTTCCTGTGAATAGCTACTAGCTGCTACTTATAATGGCAGTACTATTGATAATGTTGTTACTGGTATCAGTAGTGCTGTTTAAATGTTTGTTTACACTTAATGCTAAGCTCTGAATCAACTGCGTTTCTGACTGATGTTGCTTTTAATGAATAAATTGATGAAAAGTCAAATGTAGTGTGAAGCACTGCTAATAATTGGATGATGCTGAAGTGAATTTGATCTTGTATTCCAGGGTCTTCCTGCAGCTTTGCATATGAGTAATTTTGACTGAGTGTGTGTAGGTCTTAATGAAGCTAAAGGTCAAAAGTAATTTTGTGCTTGTGTGTTCAGGTCTTCATGAGGCTCTGAGTCGCCCTGGACCTGACCTTGTCATTTGTGATGAAGGTCATCGCATTAAGAACAGCCACGCAAGCATTTCACAAGCACTCAAGAACATACGTACCAAGTACGTGTCTCTGCTTCTCTCTGTGTGTATCTGTCTGTCTGACACATAGATGTTAAAACATTAATTTGCAAATAAAAAACAAAAAGGAACATGTTCCTTTTTTCACTTTTTACGCACGAATTTCAGCGTGTCTTAGCCATCGAAATTCTGTCCATCTGTCTGTCACACGGGTGGATCAGTCAAAAACGGTGCAAGCTAGGATCACCAAATCTTCATCGTCAGCTGCCCGGAAGACTAGTTTCAGGAACCGTAAAGCTTTTCCATAAATTTGAAGAGGGACACCCTGAACGAGGGCGCTAAATAAGAGGGGGTGTGCAAAATTTGCGATTTTTGGCCAATAAGTCGCTGTATCTCAGTAACGGTGCGAGATAGGGCCTAGGTTACTATTAATCACTAATAGAAAGTTGTACACTGCCTCTCGATTGGCGCCAAATTCAATGACCTTGGATGCCAAAATAGGGGGTTTTATGGATTTTTTGGTGATTTCGGGCTGCGACACAAGTCTATATCATTCACAAGGTGGCACCACGGAACTATCGTTAGTATGTTATGCAATCCAGATAGAGAATTTGGTATTTATATATTAACTTAGCGTGAACACCCCAATTTTTAGCTTAACTACTGAACAGGAACGGCTATAGGCTTTTGCACGTCTCATGAGCATTAACTCAAATTTCTTGTATAAAAAACATGTAAAAAACATACATAAAAACATTTAACTACATTTGGCAAAAATTAGCACAATAACATGTTGAAAACAATAACCTACAATTTGTCAAGAGTAAAGATCGACATGTACTGAATGTTATTATGTAACGATGATTATGGGACAGATCGAAAATGGGGCTAAATGCACTTTGCCCATGAGAAATGCGTCATATTTGTTATTTTGTACATTTATGTTTTAATAAGAACGAAAATGCAGCATTAAAAATAGGACCAAAAACATTTTATAAACATTTTAAAAATAAAAAAACATTGAGTACCGGTTTCTGGATCTTAACTGGCCGGTCAAGTTAGTGTTAACTGACAGATTTGCATAACTCGCATTTTCCGTTGCAATAGCCAATGGTCAAAATGGCCAAAAATTTAACTGGCCAACATCGGGCAGTTAGCTAACCGTCAATCGTACTTATCCTATTTAACGCAACTTTTTTTACCATTTTGCAAGCAGTTAATTGAAGAATGTGATACTATAAAACGATTTTACCGTATATAGCATTGTCTTCAAAACGCACGAGGAGACGTTTGCTGC
>Ga0209367_1012995_pt1 | contig 10793 bp, 7 predicted proteins | sample WorMetLIZISLAND2_FD_187412 | JGI IMG/M metagenome (GOLD analysis project Ga0209367, IMG submission 187412) | Marine gutless worms symbiont microbial communities from Max Planck institute for Marine Microbiology, Germany - Olavius geniculatus... ... | reverse complement strand
GGGTATGGGGAGGGGTGTCCGTTCTTGGGAGGGAGCTGTGCCTTCTCCCCAGAAAATTTTTGGATTTTTGGTGTGAGAATGACGTGTTTTGGTGCATTTTTGGCACTATTTTGAGTAACTGAGTAGGCTCCCCCTGTGGCTATGCCAGTGCGATGCTTACACTCACGAGTTATTGTTATACTTATTTGTTTGCAAGAACTTGCTCTTTTTATTGCTTACAGTTGTTGTGTTTTAGCCAGTTGCAAATTGGCAACTAGTTTTATGGAAAAATTCTGTACGATTGATTGTTATCTCGTTTGGCTAGTTATGCTGTGAGAGACAACTATTCGTATATTGAGTGATGTTATTATATGGTAATAAGATGTGCTGGTTTGGCTAACAACGCTGAAAACAGGCCAGTGGATGAGCGGTCAGATGCTGTACTACCTTGTACTGATAGATCTCACATGAGACGCTTGCCACCAAAAATCAGCTTGCCTTTCTTTGGACGAAAGTCGTCATCCAGCACACTGTTGCAAGAACCACATGCTGAGGTACGCATTGCATGTGCCATAGTTGTACAGTCAGTCACTGTAACTAGTTGTATTTATCATAATTGCTTCCATTGCAGTTGGGTTGAAATTTGTGACAAGAGAAGAAACAAATTTTATGACATTGTATTTTGGGCTTCTGTGGAAAGTCTGAAGACTGCTTTGCTGTGTGTACTGTTAATCATTAACTACATCTTGAACTAGAAAATCAATGCTGGAAGTGGGACATCACAAACCTCTACTGAGAATGATGCTGCCACCTGGCAAATATCATTGTCTTGTAATCCAGAATCCAAATCCTGAACTGGATCATCACGAAAGTCCAAATGGTTGTTACTTGGTTCTCCACACCTCATTGAAGTTTTGTCAGAATTCGTTCAAGAGTTTGCTCAGGTATAGGGGCCTACTGCAAAGTGCCACTTTATGCCATTCTCCTGATGAAAAGAAGAATAGCAAAAGACTGGTTCTTTACTGAAATCTAATTGGTCTCCCTGGGTTGTGTGACTTGTGGCCTTTTACAGAGTTTCATCAAAGTCTATTTATAACGTTTTGCGTTATTCGGTGGACACACAGGCAAACAGATAAACAAATGACTGGTTCTGTCACATGACTGCCCAGTGAAGGTAGTAATTATTCCTGCATACATGTGTATTACAGGAGTTCGTAGTGAGGCCAATGCCATCTCAGTCAGCAGGTACACTGGTGGGTAGTGTGCCCAGCAGCTCAGTGCTGCACTCAGCGCTGGACATCGGAACTACACGTTCAACACTGCCGGCAACTCTAGATCATCTGACCAATACACTGGCTGCCACCACGCTGCCTGTGTCTCCTGCTGCTGCAGCTGCTGCTGCTAGTGTTGCTACAACCAGTTGCCAAAATGTTTCACTGATGATTCCGGTACGTACCGCCACGCGGCCTCTGTCGGCGTTTCAGCAGTCACACAGGGATGACACAGCTACTGTCACTTCAGCTTCTCATTCAACACAGCTTGTGGTAAGCCTGCTATGTATGTATGATCCAACTATGGTGGCGCAGGTGCAGTGCGCGTGGTAACTGGTTTGTGTGTTGTCAGGAGTACAAGCTGTATAAATTTACATTTTACTTACTTACTTACTTACTTACTTAGTAGTCTGACATTGCATTCGTGGCAGTAAGTTACCAGAGTCTATTCTAGTGATCCTCTAGCAGTATCTTCATTCTCCAACCCTGTGTCCTTGTGTTTTGGAGTTTGTCGTATGTCGGCTGCACTGCATGTCAGAAAGGGTTCACTTTCTTGTAGGTTTTTTACCAGACCTATAAGACCCTGCAACTGATGGGAGTGAAAAAGGTCCTTATTTAGTTTCATTAACTCCGACCGTTTTTAAAGTGCTGAAGTCATTTATTCGCAACCTGTTAAATCATGATTTAATCATGATTCTTTTATTTTTTATGGTGCTTTTTGTCAGCTATGCAACCAGCTTAAACCCAGTGCTTGTTTGATGATATTTTAAATAAGTACATGATTGATTTTTTGTTGATTGAAGACGAAAGTGTGCTTTACCTGCTGTAGATATTATTGTTAGGATTAGCACTCATGTATGAGATGTTAATTGTAGCGTTATGCTGTGGTTTGTTTAGCTCAGTCATCTGACAGACACTGTGAATCAAAGCAATAAAGATACAAAGGCAGCAGCCAGTGAGGACAGCTTGGATGTTGACATCTGTTTGCCACAGCAGTTGATTCAGTCTGCTGGTATGTGCTTCTGCTGATGTGTGCTAAAAAAACGTTTTAGTTTTTCTAGTTCTGTGTGCTCGGGAGTATCTGTTTTATGTTGCATTATATTCTACTGAACTTTTTTTGCAGATCATTTAATTTTTATTGTTTGTTAAAAAATAAACCGTATTGATTAGACTTATTAAACGTTTTGTGCAAATCGTTCTCTTGATCTTTGCTAAAATAGTTTTTTTTTTCAAAATAGTTTTCTTGTTTTTTGGTTGGTTATTGAAAAACTGCGCCATAATGTTTTACATGTATTTTAATTTACATGTCAGAACGTTTACAGATGGCCAGGAAGTGTTGCAGAATGTTGACAGCAACCTTTCGTTTACACAGTGGCTTGCTGTATGCAGTGATGTGTCAACATCACAATGTTGCTGTTGTGCATTTTCATTGATTTAAATCATTGCCAGTAATTTATTGCACAAAATATGTCGTATGTCGCTTAGTTGCAGTACACGGTGTACAGTTAGTAGAAGAATTGTAGTCTATTTATTGCGTGGTCGTTCTAATATGTCGCAGTAGGGGGTCTTGCCCATCTGTCGGTCTGGCTGTTTTTTCACTTGTGTTTTTCATACAGGCTTTTAGCTGGAAAACAACTAGGTGAAGAAAAACCAGAGTCATTTTGAAAGTTTCCTGAGCTGGAGTAACCGATGTGCCAGTTGAGCTCAAAGGGTAAAGGTCAGGTTCATGGTTGGAGTTAAGGTTGTGCAGCTCCAGACGGACGGCCGCATAATGCGTTGGCACTGAGCCAGCATATTTGTCTGATGTGTTAAGAGTAGAATGTGTGAAGACGATGGATGGTTGGTTGGTGTAGATGCAGTGGAAAGTGCGGAGAAGAGATCAGTTGAAAGCAGCAGTGAGCAGCCAGTGATGGTGACCGAGACATCAGCAAGCCACACTCAGGTCTCCACGTCATTGCCAGTTGTCCCACTGAGTCCGTACAGACCACCAACATCAGCACCAGCAGTTGCTGAGTCTGCACTGCACCACATCTCCTTGACGATGTCTTATGATGCTGCAACAACAGCTGCTGTTGCTCATTCTGATGGTAACTGGAGTAGAATAATTTTCATGCTCAATCTGCTTTTCTTTTTTTTCGTTTCTTCACATTATTGCAGATAGATGGAACTAAAGTTGCTATTGTGCACCAGTACTTTGCATAAACACTTTCAATTACTGTTACCAAAGTCAGCGTTTTTGGATGACCTTCTTTGACCATTTTATGACCCATGTATCCTTCTGAGCCCACAATGAAAATTTGAGTAACAATAGACCCACACCGTTAGTGGCAGAAATGTAGCCCATAGATGTGTCTATGCATTCTCTCACTTTTGCAGTTTCCCTGCAACGTCATGGCTTTTTTTAGAAGGCTTTGCAGATACGCAGACCATCTTTGTTAAGTTATTGAAGAATATAATATAACATATTCTCTTGTTGCAAGTTTTTTGGGGCATTTTCAGTCTTTAGCACCGACCTATAGAATATCTTCCATCCGACATCACGTCTGCACCATCAGTGTCAGTCTTCAGGCAGTGTCTCGGGACTTCTCTGTTTCGTCATTTATGTTCATACCTAATTATTTGACACTTTTTCTGGAACGTGGTTTGAGAGATGATGTATTTAGGCCATGCCTCCAGATGATGATGATGATCGAGTGGTTTTGAAGATGCTGATGATGAATTTTGTTGATTATGGTGGCGATGGTGACTCATGATGCACAGAATGCTGTAGATCAGTTGAGTTGTGTTGAAGTTATGTCAAGAGAGAGAGAGAAAATTTATTTTCGATAACCAAAATAAACACAATAACTGAACAACAGCTGTATTATTATACAGGATGGTTGCCAGAAGGGCATACACCCATCAAATGCTGGCCACCCATTGTCACAATCAATTAATAGCATAATTAATAGCATAATTATATAAGCTTTAAAAAAGAAGAAAAATAAATAAATAAAAAACACAAAAATTCAGTGCACTCACACAATCAACAAGATATTTACCATGCAAAATAGCACTATAGATTTAGCACACATGACATTGAACTATATGAGCCTAGCTGAAATATAACAAATGGTGTAGGTTTTCTTTAAATTCAGATGTAAAATGCATTAATTTCAAATTATCAGGTAAATTATTCCATAAAATACTTCCTTTAGATGTAATTAATCGTTTCCTAAACTGAGACTGGATTGACCTGACACATTTTGTTGCTAGGAGGAGCAGTAGACAGAGTAATGAACACTCTGAGTCAACAGTCACTGCAGGGCATTGGCATGGATGCTGACTGGGCTGCATCATCATCATCATCATCACACTTCACATTGCAGAAGCCGGCCCAGACTGATGAACCACCTCATCTTGCTCAGACTACAGCTCTCAGTCAGCAGGTATTGTCTAGCAGCTGTCACATTGCTTGCAATCGTAGACTAATAAGTGCCGGTACTGTTAGTTGATCTGCCAAAATTGAAAAGCGGAAGGCGCTGAAGGGAAGCTCCTAGCATGCTTTGGGGCACAGCCTTGCCCCAAAATAATAGTTTTAGTCCATTTTGAGCCTCAGAAACACATTCAAGGCATAGCAGTTCGGTATATTTGGGTCCATTAAGCATAGATAAACTTAATGGTCTGCCTTACGGTACGGCCTGCCTGTCCATTTCTTTGTCTGTTACAGATGTACTGTGGCTAAATGGTGTGAGATGGGGCCCAGGTTGCTATTAATCACTAATGGGAAGTCACATATTGCCTTTCACATGACATGAAAATCGTTGACTTCAGATGACCTTAAAGGTCAGTACACGCTATTGTAGCTAGACAGCAGGTCGTACCTCAGAATCGGTGAGAGATAGGGCCAAGGTTCCTATTGAGCACTAATAGGAAGTCAGATAAGTTTTTTCTACATAACCTGAAAATCATTTGCTGGCCTTCTGACACCCGTTTATTGTTGCAATATGGCCTTATGTAACGAAAACTGGGCTTTTTGTTTTCTGACATTTTGAACTTTGCAAATGCATAGCATATACCTACGGTCATTATGTCAGTAGGGAGTGCTGATGTATGCCTGCAGACAGTTTTTATGCATGATAGCAGAATGCATTGCGCATCTTAGCCATCGTCTTGGCGTCTGTCTAGATGTCCGTCTTACACACTTGTGATCTGTGTCAGAACGATGCAAGCTAGGATCTCGAAGTCTTCACTGTGGGCTGCCCCAAGGATTCCAGTTTTTAGTGACAAAATTTTGTGCCCCTGGATGAGGGGGTTCCCCTCAAACAAGGGCGTCAAAGATACCCCCCTTAAAAGACGTTATTTTGCCACTATTGACTCTTATAGTGTGAAAATGGTTGCAGATAGGTATGGACATGCTGTTTATCATAACAAGCACTGGTGACAGGCTTTTTAGACTTATCAACATCGATGACATTGAACGACCTTGAACCCCCAAAAAGGGGGTTTTAGTGAATTTTTTGCAATTTTTGGATGCAGCGCACATTTCAATACTGAATTGTGACGAAAGGGCTGGAAATAGACCAAGACAACATACATATGAAATTTTCAGCATTAAACGTAGATTTTGGCAGTCCAAGTCCTGACCCCCTAGGTTCAAGGAGGCCGGCGCAGGCAGGCGTCAAAGACAGCTACCCCCCCCCTAAAAAGTGGTTATTCTACCGCAATTAAGCTTATCTTGTGTAGCGTGAAAATGGTTGTGGATAGGCATAGACATGCTGCATATCATAACGAGCACTGTTGAAGGCTTTTTAGATTTGTCAACATCGATGACCTTGAACGACCTTGAACCTCCCAAAAAGGGAGTTTTGTGAATTTTTTTCGCAATTTTTGGCTGCAGCACACATTTTCACAGCAAATTACGACGAAATGGTTGGAGATAGATCAAGACAACCTGCATATGTAATTTTCAGCATTGAACATAAATTTTAGCTGTCCAAGTCCTCGACCCCTAAGGTTCAAGGAGGCCTGCGCAAGCAAGCGTTCCCCTCTAAGAAGTGGTTATTTTACTGATATTGCTTCGTCTAGCACGGAAACAATTGCAGATAGGCACAGATGTATGGCTTATGATAACAAGCACTAGTGATGAGCTTCTTAGGAGTATCAACATTGATGACTTTGAATTTTCTTGAACCCCCAAAATAGGGATTTTTAGTAATTTTTTTTGCGATTTCTGGTTGCAACACACATTTTAAGAGTGAATTTCATATAAAATTATTATTATTTTATTGCATGCTGTACACTAATTGCCAAAATGGCAGGACCACTGCTATCGCGCGTCACGTGAGCTTTGCTCAAATTACTTGTTCATCCAAGGCCTTACCAGGAGTTGAGTCCACAATCTCTTAATTATGAAGTCCGATGCCCTGCCATTAGTCTACCAAGCCATTTGATGACATTGCATAAGTACTATTATGTTGACTTGTGCAGGTGTGCGATTCTGCGATGACTTTTGTCACTGGGGGTATTAATACTACTGCTACTGTTGCTGCTGCTGCTGCTGCAGTGCCAGGTACTCTGCACAGTACACTACAGCATCACTACATAACAGTAATAATGCTTGGTCTTCAATATTTCGCTCTTGGGAATTTAGTACTGAGGGCTTATGGATTTATGATAATAATGATGATAATGTCATCAGAGAGTGACATATTACAACGACACTTTATTTGACATAATTCTGTGATGGCATCATCAAATAATCAGTTGATAGTCTCATTTTTCACTCACAGCATTGGCAGTGCTTATCATTTAGGCATTCGCTCACAGACAGAATTTTATCCACGCAGCTACTATAGGGCATTTTCCCTTTGATTTGTTCAGTACTCCGAAGAGCACTGATTAACCGATTTTGTGACACAAAATTAGCTATGTTATTATGTCATGACTCACAAGAGGCTTACTGAGTGCGGAAAATGGTTGAAACTATACAAGGAGCTGGAGCTCTATTCGAAACTCGACTGGGGAGTTTGAGTGTTTTCTCAAACCTACTAGGTAGTCCAGCTGGGGCTTGCTGACATTATGTGTCAGGATCAATAACCCCACCTCCAATTCTCCGCTCAGGTTTCTTGGTTTGATTTTTAGTTCTTCTGGCCTTAAGCTGTGGCCCTTTGGGTCTTGCATTGTCCTTAAAACAATCTTCATTTTTCTTTTAGTGCACTTGGAACAAGATAATAAAGCCTTGCTGCAATCTTCTCATGTTATAACTGCACTCTTATAGTCACTAAAGTCAACTCAGCCTTTTATTTCTTTAGGGTAGTTAGTAGTTACATCAAGTACCAGTCTGTCTAGTTGGGGTTAAGGTTAGGGCCTGAGGGGCACTTTTGCTTGTGTGGAGTGGCAGGTAGCACCTTGTGATGCAGTGCGGTCGGTGACTGTCTGCATTGCAGGGCACACAAAGTGGAAGGCAGTGTTTGTGAGCGAAACAGATACTGTGTCACTGCTTGTGGACGTAGTTATCAGCAGGCCGGTCTGCATGCTTATGCAGGGGCTTCTGCTGGGCACAGCTTGCAGGGGGAGGGAAGTTTTGTCAAGGGTGTATGCAAAATTGCTATTACCAGACTCAGTGTTTTTAGCTCAAAATACACCGCAAATTATTTGGCGGCCAGGCTTTGCCTGGATCCAGAGCAGAGGAGGAGAGGAAGATAACCGGGAGAAGTTGAGCTTGATGTTGATTTTAGATCTGGAGGGGATAGAAGCCACTGTGCCCCTGTGATTATGATGAGTTGCAGGTGATGATGAAGATGGACGTCGTTTGATGACTTTCAGTGATAGCCGCGAGGAAGTGGATGCCGAATTTATGCCTCCTCCCAGTCTTGACCAGAGTGATGATGATGATACTGGTTTTATTGGTAGTCGTTGGCGTCGCTTCATGTCTGGTGACAGCGGTGGTTCCAGTGGCAGTAATCTGTTTGCTGCTGAGTTCGCTGCTGCTGCTAACGTGGACGATGACGAGCCAAGATCTTCTGATGATGATTCCCAGTGCTCCAGCAACCCGTTCTTCTTGCATCCCGCAGAATTCCAGTCCAGCATCGCAGACACGTCAGCATCAGATGGCGTCGGGTTCTGCTTGTTTGCTAACCATGGTGCGATGAGCGATGATGACACTGCTGACAGCTCCAACAAGGCGTTCTTCTTTAATCCCGCAGACTTCCAGTCCAGCATCGCAGACACGTCGTCAGCATCAGACGGCATCGGGTTCTGCTTGTTTGCTAACCAGAGCGCGATGAGCGATGACGACACCACTGACAGGGATGCGCCTTTCAAAGTCTTTTAACCTGATCCAATTTGATCCGCTGTCTGCTAGACTGCTCCAGCCTTAGTTAAGATGTTGCATATTATTGTTGTCATTTGTTGTGACAGGTTTATCTGTGTTTATATTAAGTGTTGTATTTCTGTTTTCAGTTTCTGTTTGGTGGCTGTTATAACCATGCAGAGTATGATGAATGATGCTGACACCGATACTGATGCCAATACTTTTACCCTCTTCTGGTGTGACCCAGTCTGCTAGGCTGCCGGACTTAGATAAGCTGTTACATATTGTTCATTGTTGTGATTTGTTCTGAGTTGTTTATCTTGTATTCATATCAAGCGCCGCTGTGTTTTAGTTTTTTCTTCCTTGCCAGTAATGACGTCAATACTTTCACCCACTTCCAATCTAACCCACTGTCTGTTATTTCATCTGGACTTTGCCGATTCATTATGAATATTTATGTTGCAATTTGCATTCATTGTATTTTGAAACTATGATTTTTAGACTTTTTTGGCTTCATGTTGAAATTGTAAAAAAATTTGCAGCATATTTGCTCTCTTCTGATCTAAACCATGCTTTTTTGTTAAGTACGAGTGTAAGTTGTTAAAGTTACACATTATTACGCGCGAAAGCAGCTACTGCTTTCAGCGCATCTTAGCCATCGCAATTCCGTTCGTCCATCCGTCCATCCGTCTGTCTGTTCGTTTGTCCGTCCGTCCATCCATCACATGGATGGATCAGTCAAAAGCGGTGCAAGCTAAGATTACCAAATTTTCACCATTGGCTGCCCGGAAGACTCTAGTTTCAGATTTAAATTCTAAGGGGGTCACCCTGAACAAGGGCACTAAATGAGAGGGGCGTGGGCAAAATTTGCGATTTTTGGCCAATAGGTCGCTGTATTTTGGTAACGGTACGAGATAGGGCCTAGGTTACTATTAATCACTAATAGGAAGTCGTACACTGGCTCCTGATTGGCGCCGAATTCAGTAACCTTGAATGACCTTGAATGCCAAAATAGGGGGTTTTATGGATTTTTTGGTGATTTCGGGCTGCAACAAAGTCTGTATCATTCACAAGATGGCACCACAGAACTATCTTTGTGCGATCCAGATAGAGAATTTGGTATTTGTATATTAACTTAGCGTGAACACCCCAATTTTTAGCTAAACTACTGAACCGGAACTGCTATAGGCTTTTGCGTGTTTTGTGAGCATTAGCTCAAATTTCTTGTTGTGACTTGTTGTCACCTGTGTATGTCGTATTGGTAGAAGTTGGTTTATAGATTTTTCTTGCTCCTGTTCGAATTTTTAACAAATTGAGGCATTTTCGCTTTTTTTGATATCTCAGCCACTTTCTTCTAGACTTTCGGGCTTAGTTAAGTACAAGCATAAGATATTACAGTTACATATTGTGATTTGTTGTTACTCGTTTGTCTCTGATTTGTTACGATCTAAACAGTTGGAATTTTGCATTATTGTATATACAGGATGGGCCAAAAAAATGGACTTGTTTGAGCGTTGATAACTCAGTGGTGGTTAGTGGTAGAAAGACGTGTGATATGTCAAAAGTTTCAGAATGCTGTAAAGAATAAACGACAAATTTGCATAGTAAAGCATTTAAATATTCTTTGCCTAATTTGCATAAATATTCGTCACCCCTCCCCAAATTTTGCCAAATTTGACTGTAACACATGGATTAACATTGATATTTGAGCTTTTATAACTTAGTGATGTTTATTGATGGAAAAGCATGTAATATGCCAAAAGTTTTGAAATTGTGTACAGAAGAAATGCACAACTTGCATGTCTCAGCATTTAAATATTCTTTGCCTGATTTCCACAAATCTGCCCCACCCTTAAAATGATGCTAAATTGGCAGTAACACATGAATTTAAGTTGATTTCATTCAGCATACAGTGAAAAATCAACAATCATTAACACATACGTTGAGTTTAGATGAAATTTGACATAGGCAGTTGCCCAGCTTTTGTATTCATAACCGTCATCAGTCCTTTTAGGCAGCTGATCGATCGCTAGAGTCAATGTGTTCAGGATCAGCTGAGCTCAGCATTCGATTAGCTTGCGTTTTAGCTGGTCAGTTACTGAAATTTTGTGACCATGCCATTTGTTACAATACAATACAATACAATGAAAAATTTGCACTCAAAAACTGACAAACACACTGTCAGTTTAATCTAGCACATAAACTAAAAAGAACTGAATTGTTTAAAAGAAAAATGAAATGAGAGATAC
>Ga0209367_1012994_pt1 | contig 10794 bp, 6 predicted proteins | sample WorMetLIZISLAND2_FD_187412 | JGI IMG/M metagenome (GOLD analysis project Ga0209367, IMG submission 187412) | Marine gutless worms symbiont microbial communities from Max Planck institute for Marine Microbiology, Germany - Olavius geniculatus... ... | reverse complement strand
AGTGGTTATTTTACCGCAATTTTCTCGCGTAGCGTAAAAATGGTGGCAGATAGGTACATACATGCTGCTTATCATAACAAGCACTGGTGACAGGCTTTTTGGATTTATCAACATCGATGACCTTGAACGACCTTGAACCCTAAAAATATTGATTTTAAGCGATTTTTTGGCGATTTTGGCTGCATAAGAGTGAATTGCGACGAAATGGATGGAGATAGACTACGATTACCTGCGAACAGGAACTGCTATAGGCTTTCACGCGTCTCATGAGCTTTGCTCAAATTACTTGTAAGTATATATTATAAAACGTTACGCAAAAAATAAAAAAAACTAAAACAAACACTAAGACATAAAACAGATACAGACAGCACCACATATGCATGTAATAATCATTTAAGCCACAAGAATTGACAGCAGTGCAACAAGTACATGTATCTTTTGAGCTGTTGCCTACTATTGATAAAGTAAACCCAAAAATATCTTACAAGTGACCAACATGTGCACATACAAACAAAAAGTTACAAGATATAGTAAAGAGCTTATAACAATAATTGCTGTGCTAACGGTTGCCGTCCGTCTCTAAAGTTTTTCTTGCACGAACAAAAATGTCGGTGCACTGTGCTACTGCTACTTAACCTTCAAAAGTTACCACTGGAAAACTGCCAGTTTTGTTACACCTCATGATCTTTAATTCGATTTAGTTGTGTACTATTCAGTGTGTCAATTTTTTAGCGTTGTCATGAAATAGAGGAACAATAGCAATAAATCTTCCGCCCGGTCACTACTTTTTGCCAGATTGCAACCGTAAGCACGGTATTCACCCAACACTCGGTGATGCTCCGTGGCTGCTGTATTTTCCAGATGAGTTCACGAACTGCGGAACTTTGTTTTGTTAACACAGTGCTTTAGTTTGAGGACTACTGGAATGGAATGAACGCCTTGCTATGATGATTATCAGTCAAGTTCCGAGGCAGTAGCACCACTTCTGGTGGAGAACGTGTTGAATGCAGCCGGCATGTAGTCGATACTCGTTCAGTCGCAGTATGTCAGTGTCCGTGTGAACTTTCACGCCAAGCCACTGCACTGCCGCCTGGAACACGCCGTCTCCAGGACTCGTGCGGAAAGTCAGCGTGTAATAGATGTGCTCTTCCCCCATCATGGCGCTCGTCTTTTTCGTCATCCCGGCGTTTAGTACGGCTTTTAGTCGCATCGTGGCGCACTTGCCTTTGTGCACCATCAGCTCTTTGTTCATGTATTCGACGGTCGCATTTGCAACTTGCTGTACCTAAGCAAGTCCGCAAGACACCGATCCTAAGTACATAACTAAGAAACGTTTATGTAATCCTGCTGTTGTGGTTACCATCGACGACGACTGGCATATTAGTCAAGTTCCCAAGCAAGTTCTGATGGAGAACTTGCTGAATGCAGCCAGTCGAGTAGCATGCATTGCATACTCTGTCACATCTACGTAATTATATTCCTTACGTAACAAAAATTGTTAGTCGGTTTGTGATCTTAATACGTTGAAATATATGACGCTGCATGAGAATTCTTGGTCATTATGTCTTGCGATAAAAGTCTTGGTCTTGGTGTTAGACGGTTTTAAAAAAGATTGGGTGAAGTCTCGGTCTTGAAAACGGTCTTTGTAGGCATTGAGGCATATATAACTGAAGTCAAAAATTTTGGGTAACACTGCATAAAAAGTATTCATGTAAATCTGACCTGGTTGGACGTGACGTTAACCGGGTGCGTTTGACTGAGTTGACACTCGCAGTAGGTGGGCGCTATCGAGGCGTCCTTGCACGTCCGATCACCTAGGGTGATGTCAAACAGACTGACTCCACGTCGACCTCGTGCAATTCGCCGATTGTCGTCATACGGTCTGCCGATGTCCAGAAGACGTCGGATCGTTTCGTGCAGGTCAAACGGCGTCGTCAGCTTGTGCCTGTTACTGTGCAGTGTCTTCATCATGGCGCCGCGTCGACGTCTGAAGGACTCGGGCATTGCTATCAACGCAACCGGCAGGTTCTCTTCGTACCAGCTCATTCTGTTGTACCCGCGCGTGGAACCATAACGCACCCCATGGTCCGAGAACAGCACTACTACCGTGTTATTGAGGGCCCCGGAGTCGTACAGAGACTGGAAGAACCGTTCCAGAAACACGTCCACATACACGGCCCTGTTCATGTCGCCGTGAGTCAGCGCTGAGGTAAACCCGAAGGCAAAAATTGGGCGCTGCTTCAATTTGTGGGTGGCATTGGCGTTGGTGATTTGTACCACGTCTCGCACCTGGAACATGACAATCTGTAATTGTAATCTAGGGCTTAGCCTGCATTATTCTTTTTCCGCTGAACTGCAGATGCGATGTTATACGATGGTGGTCAGACGTCAGAGGAATCGCTTTGTAGAAACATTTTCTTAGTTCTTGCATAGGACAAAAACTCCTAAATTGCCGCTAGATTAAGCTATTTCAACAGCATTAGGCTCCTAAGTACTTCGGCTAGGCTGTCATATTGCTATTTCGGGTCTTCCCTGTTAACATTTTCTTACAAATAGCCTTAGGTCCCCTACAGATGTCGCAACGAAAGAATGAACAACGGCAGAAAGGCATTTTCATCAGCTTTTAGAACACAATGGTGAATATGCAAAAGAAAAAAAAGAGTATGAGGTGACTGAACTGACCCAATTCAGTATGAGCTCCGCCTCGAGAATTGGCCCAGTGCAAATACGGTACTCTCTACGACGCCAGTCGATCAGATTGCAGTTCCCATGCATGGCAACATTGAGAGGCCTAAAATAGTAGTCAGTGGGAACCGAGACAAAACCGTCAGGATTGAGAATATTAAACACTTGATTCGAAATGTAGGCGTCTTCGACGAACAGCGTTCTGTAGCCGGCGGCGGAAAAGTCTTTCCAGAGTAGTGGCGTCAGATCTATCGCCCCCTTTGGCCGTTCGTTACTCTTCTGGCCAGTAAGTAACGCCATCACGTTGGGGTAAGTGTTGTCCCCGACACGACTGTATCCGCACAGCTCCTCTGCCTACAAAATATCAGCGAAATACTACTGTAATTATTTGCTAGCGCAAATAATTTACATTTGTAACCCTGAAGACAAGCAAAGACACACGCACAACCTGCAAGAACACAATCATTGTCAGTCACGGTCACGAAGTTAGGATAGCAGATGTGAATACACGTTGGACAAGACCATTGATAAAAAGAACTAATGGGGCTAGTCTATCTCACGTGCTTCACTAAAAACAGGCTAAATGTTTATAAGACAAAACTATCTTGATGCTATTTTATCAGCATAGTGTTTTGAGTGATATTGTTATCCTTTCCGTTTCTCTGTCCTTCTATTTCTCTGTCTTTTGCGTGCGACATCAAAATTTAAGTAAACTAGAACAAATATGCTGGTCTAGTTCACATTAATTTAGTTTTTTCTGCGTCTTTTCGTTTTCGAGTTAAGAGTCCGCGTGGGACAAACAGAGAAAGACAAACAGACGGACGGGCAAGACTAGTGTTACGGTTTATTATGACTGTTTGTAACAAATTTTAGTCCAGCATTTTCCATGCTTTTTTAAAACTTTGAGTTAAACTCAGTTTCACCAAAAAATCACTAATTGATGTCTTAGTGTACAGACGTAAATTCGTAACATGTGCTGATGTATCCTAAATGTAACACGAGTCGGTTTACGCTAAGTTGCCGAAGAAGAAATCGTCTGGTTGAGTTGAGACGTCGGACGGAGTTGAGTCTGGACGTCGAGTCGATTCCAATCATCAGAACATTCATCAGACCTAGTTGATCATCATCATCATCATGAGGTGGAGCGCGTTGACTGGGAGGTGGTCCATGACGCCGTGCAGTCAGCTCGTCACAGCGACGTTCGACGTCGGGCTTCAGTCGAGCGACGGCGTGGAAGTTGGTGTAGACAGCCTGACCACGCCCACTGCTGCTGCTGCTGCTGCTGCTGTTGTAGCACTGAACTCGTACGAACTCGACGTCGCTCAGTCGAACGTCGCTCCGGAACATCACTGCCTCGCCATAGAGCGAACTGCGATCGTCATACCGTATCACCTACACAGGGCGAATGTTGACAGGGTCTTGTTGGATACATAGTATTCCATATTGCGTCATATATCTCTTTTCGTTCTTCATCTTTTGATAGGGCTTAGTGCCCAGTGCCTGCTGTCAACCGTGCGAGACAGAGAAACTAACAGTCGGAGAGACAGACCCAAAGACGGGCAAGCAAGACCCGTAATAATGAACACGTCTATTCGCCATAAAGACAAACGAACAGACAGAAAGACAAGACAGACAGGCATAAACACCTCTCAGGAAAACTGCATACCTTACCTTACTTTACCTGGAAGCGGGCAGACTGTGACACCTGTAAAACCATAAATAAGCCTAAACGGGTGAAGCCGTAAATACTATGAAGCAAAAATCGGCATTAAAGCTCAAGATTAATCAGCACACGAGCACTGGTATAGTGTACGATAACTGTAGGGTCTGCACTTGGTTGGCTCCTCGCTTACGGATTTTAGAAATCTTTCTGGTCTTCCGGTTTTCCTGTGCGCCCTGATTCTTTCCGAGACTTTTGCGCTTTATAAATCATTTACTTACTTACTTACTTCGTAGCTTTAAGCCCCACCATTACGACAAGGGGTCAAACCAAGGTGGGGAAAAGGTTGCACAACAAAACTAAACCGCTTATTTCGCGAACAGTTGGTTGGTATAATAAGTGTGTGAGTCAGCGCACCTGCTGATAGAAACAATGCCGGATGTGCAGAGACTCTGCAAGCGTCGTGTTGAGTCGTATATACTGGCCGTCAGTGACCGTGACTGGCAGAGAATGATTGCAGACGATGAACTGCGGATCCGGGTCGCGAACGTACGGCCGGATGCTCGGATTGTAGGCGTCGAAGTCCGGAATCTGGCAGGACGGCGTGTCCACCACCAGTCCGATCGGCTCTGTCTGGCCGAGCCAGACCTGATTTTTGAGCCACGCCGGAGAAGATTGGGTGCGAATTCGTGAGAGTCGGAACTTGGAGTCGCTTCTGCTGCATAGACTGAGTCGACTGATCAGGAGCGGCCAAAGACGATCTGACCACAGCGCTATCGTAAGTGAAGATATTAATGCGGTAAATAAGCAGGCTGCGAGAGCACGGTGCTTTCGCAGACATCGGTACATGGCGTTGACGAAACGATGCTGCCGCGTCTTGACTCTTCTTTGCTGATTCTGAGGCAGAAACAATAATCATGTATGTATTGTAATTTGCCATGAAACACACAAGTACAAATACACAGGTAGCATAAAACAGTGAGGCTGGACATTATAATAAAGAACGCAAAACGCAAACACAACAACGATGCTGGTGACGATAGTAATGCAGACGATAGTAGTAGAAATTGGGCATCAACGTTATGATAACTGAAAAACTACGTCGGCCCAGCGCCGACATTTTGTTCGGCCGTCCACCTGACCTTCGACCGTTTGTCGTTTTAACTGAAAATTGGCACATCGGTTACTACTGCCCCGGAGAATCTTTAAATTAATTTTTGACCATCTGACTGATCTGTTACCATTTTGGCATTTTTATTTCTTCTTAAGCCAGTCGAGATGGTACACCAGAGCGTTCCAGGTCAAATTACTTGGCTGACTGAAATTTCCGCAAATTAATGTCAGTTAATACAGCGCACAAACAAATTAATAATTCGTCTGCCATAAAATGTAAGCCGCCATTTGTAGGCGAATTTTGAAGAGCAGTACAAAACTAATTATATTTTTTCCCACGACAAAAACATCTTTATTACTTGCTAAAACTGTGACGTACATGTACGTAAGTACGTTCAACAAAAGTTGTGCTGGTCTTCCGCCGCAGTTCGTTAATTTTCAGTGCACGAAGCGAATACGCCGTCCAAATTTCGCGGGAACACTAAACAAAAAATTTCGCATTGACAAGACGAAAATATACAACGATTTGCATACGAAGACGCCCATTGTTTATAAACAAACCGCAGCAAACACGATCAAGCACGTACGAGAGGTGCTTAGTGTGCTAAGTCTAATTTCCATCAGGCGAACAAGTTCGCCAACTTGTTGGTAACCCAAAAGTTGCTGGCGAACTTGCGCACAAACTTGCTGGCAACTAGTTACCAACTAGTTAGCTCAATGGAAATTGATCATACCTGAACCGCTTAAGCTCAAATTACATAAAGCCTAAACCTACGCCAACTTTGCGACAAAGTCTGAAACTTCGGCGAAAGGCAGCGTAGTGGAATTTGGAATTGAGTAAGCGCAACAACTGCTTGCTGTGACTGAACAAGCAGTTTGGCAACTTAAAACGTTACCAAGCTGCTTAGCTACTGAACATGCCTCTGTACAACGAGTGCAAACGTAACGAACGTGAGTTGTAAGTTTTTTTTCGCTACAGAATATTCATGTTTGCTTGCATCAAACGGATTCATTGGCATTCTGCTGCTGATTCTGTTAAGTTATTGCGAGTTGTGCTGTTCTTCCATGACATGCTGTTCCATGCTGTTCTCGCCGCAATGCAACCGAGTTATAAACGATAAATAAAATTACAAATGGCGGCCGTCGCCATCTTGAATGTAACGCCGTTGTCAATTTTGGTCACATGCTTTATTTTCCGCAGTGATGAGCTACAATAGTGCAAAATTTGATTAATATACGTCGATCGGCGGCTGAGTTATTACTGTTTGTGCGAAAATTCAAGATGGCGGTCGTCGCCATTTTGCCTTTCACTTTTGTACAATATTATGGCATAGCGGTATGCAGGGCATCAAACTTAGTCCACCTGCCAAATTTCGTGCAAATGCGTGCACGATAAAGTTATAAGCGATAAATGGAATTCAAGATGGCGGCCGCCGCCATCTTGAATTTGCTACTATTTTCAATTTTGGTCACATGCCCTATTTTCCGCAGTGATTAGCTACATTCGTGCAAAATTTGATTAATTTATGTCAATTGGCGGCTGTGTTATAACGTTACAAAATGGCGGTTGCCGCCATCTTAGATTGTAATTTTGTAACAATGGACCCCTTACGAAATCCAATTGTGGATTTGAAACTGCCCTTTAAATTTCGCGTTGATCGAGTTCGCACTTTTTGAGATATCACGATTCAAAACTTTCGCAAATTTGGCTTGAAATGCCTATTTTAGCCCCCCAGATCATGTTTTTGGTGAGTTTTGACCCCTAAATGTTACTTTTTAACACCAAGACCCCCTAAAGAGCAACAAACGCGCAATTTAGTGAAAGAATCTGCGACATATATGTTATAAAAGCTGAATTATCGCCAAAATTTTTCAAATTTCGTTATTTTCTCCCAAATTTCGTTCTTTACAATGGCATCAGAGGTCGGCCGAGGGTAAATATAAATGACACTATTAGATAGCTCGTTCCCGAAAACCATACAATAGAACCAAAAATTACGATTCTATCTTGCACATAAACGGAGTTATGACAGTTCAAATATTGTTTAAAATTTTCCTTTAGGCGCCATTGTAATTTTTTCGAATTTTACGAATAAATAGATTAAATAGCAATTTTTTTAACCCCCAAAAGGCACACCCTTGCTTGAAACTTTATAAAAATAGTCGGCCCTTTGACACGCATTATATTTTGCATTTACAGCAAGGAAAAATATCGTAAAAATATGAAAAATTCAACAAAATTTTGCCTTAATTTCGACAAATTTGTATAAAATATGATCGTAAAAATTAAATTAGCATTTACAGTAGAAAAAGCGCTTTATTTTGACGAGTTATGACGTATGTCATCGGGGTATAGGCCTAACTCTATAGGACCGCTATACCAAGCACGTATGCATAGAACATTTTGCTTTAGCGGACGCTAGGGTTTGACATGAAAAACGGATTGTAAAATATAGCTGCCACCAAAATAATATTTTACAACCATCCTTTTCTGAGGCTGTACACAGGTGCCTTCAATAAAAATGTGGTTATAACTTGCTCTACCGTGAGGAGGGGTACCCGACCAGTTATTGGCTCTCGCCGCTGCCCTAATTCTGCTATCGCGCGTAAAAATGACGCTAAATTATATTTTTGCAGTAGAAATCAACTTTTATTAATTAATAATTAATAATAACGCACAGTTCGTTAAAGTTTTCGAAGCTTTACCACTTAACATTAAACTATTTTGTAGCATCGTGCATGCGGGAACGATCATTAGGTCTATAATGCAAATCGTAAAAATTCGGAATGTGAGACCGCCTCTACAGTAACGCATAACGTAGGCCTACGTAGCACATTCCGAAAGATTCCGAAAGTATAGAACCATAGCAAAAAATTTCCAGACAAATTAAATGCTGACAAGCACTAATTTCTTACTTATAGGCCTAGTTAGATAAATCACTGGATGTCACTTCCCAGGTGCATCTTACACCGCAGTGCAGCGCCAGCCTCCATCTGCTGCTGTTCACCACAACAGGTATATAGATTCTACTGCAAAGTGCAAATGGTCTGGTATCGAGCGAACATTAAGCGGAGCGGATAGTTATCAATCAGCGGATTGGGGGCTAAAATAAAGCCCGCAAATTTAATGCATGGCTGTCGGCAGAAGTTGCACTCTTGATTTCCTCACGGATAGGCTGTGTTAACCTTAGGTGGTCCGACCAAACATTGTAACTTACTGGTCCAATCCTATAGCTGGGTCCATTTGACCCACGGACGTTCTTTGATCATATCTCCGAAACCGCATGGAATTGCGAGAAACGTTTTGGTGACTTTTCCTGAATATGTTCGGACTAAAAATGCTGCAGAAATTTTTAAAATATCTTCGCTCGTTTTTCCAATATGGCGGCTGGAAACCGACACACAACCGGCAAAATGATGATGAAAAATTACATGCTAACTGTTATTTGGTTTCCAGAGCACTTAGACACGGAATTTCAACTCCATATGTAACCGGTTCTAGCCAGCCAGCCCGGCTGTTTATCCCGCAGCTGTCTTTAGCGGCCTTAGCTGGTACGTCGTCGAGCACCCTAGCGTGCTACTGGCTAAAGCCTTGTCACTGCGGCGGTACGACGTCGGCAAGGCATATTAATCTGGCAGCCGGATGAATAGCCGATAAGCTTTTTATCCGGCTGTCGTATAAATAGCCGGTCCTATAGCCGACGCGGCTATTTATCCGGCAGCAGTTATGGAGATATGGCGCCTCAAAGATAATGGGGTCACGACCTTGACTTTCTGGGGTCACGTGACGTCACGTGACCATTAGACTTGCGGTGGGCCACTTCATTAACAAGTAGGCCTAGAAGCGAGATGCTACCTGGAAAAGTTGGGGAGGCGGGAAATGTAAACTTGGGAAATTTTTTCTAATGATCGACAAGACAACAAAACAGGGCCATTTGCATTGCAAATAAACGACTAAAACGTTTCTATGAGATGTGTTTTGAGAGCCCAAAATGTGTTTGCGGCTCCGCCCGAACTTCGCTGGGGAACTTGCAGATTGCAGAGCTCCCCCAGACCTTCTACATGTAGCTTAATTTGCGGGAGAGGGAAAAGAGTAGGAAAAAGAACGGGAGAAACGGGTGGGAAAATGGAAGGATTAGTGCGACTAGGTAAAAGAAGGTGGCGGCGTGGCGCTGAGAGAGGATGAACGTCTCTATAGCGTTAATTGCGCGATATAACTTAGGTCTTATAAGCTACGCAGCCTAGGGCCTACTGCTAGTTTTTCTGAAAATGTTCACAAATCAAACTAAACGGTGTCTGAAAAACATCCTCGACATTTTCGACTGTATTATTATCAGATTTTGATAATTTTTGGTACGAATATTTCAGACACAACTTGCCATCAAATGACTATTCAGTTTCTCACTTCACCCAACTTCTGTTTTTGCACTACCTGGGGAAAAACAACCAGCAAAATATCACCTTTTTATCCGATGCGATATAATTGCTTAATTAACATAACGCGTAAAAACACATTTTGTTCACATTTCTGACACTTTGGCTGACATTTCATCCAGTTGTCCATTTTTTGACTGCCTGCAGGAAAATTGCTTCAAGTATAATGGTCCACTATGCGAACACAGGCAAGGAGACGATTTCTCCATTCACTGACAGCAGTATCGATAATGTTCTGCTCCAGACCAATCCAGGCTGTACCAGTTGCTTGTTGACTTCACAGACATTCCTAAACTTTATCTGGTAGACACACTGCTGCACGACAGTCAAACCTTGTAATAGACCGGCTGTTGGGATCCACAGATTAGGATAGATGGAATCTATCGACTTTTTTCATTCATTTTAACACGTATTATGCTTGGTCTGTTTTCCCCAGGTAGTGCAAAAGCAGACGTTGGGTGAGGTGGAAACTAAAACACTTAGGCCTATTTAATAACCAGTTGTGTCAGAAATATTTTGTGCCAAAAATTATTAAAATTTCCTAATCTTTCTTTAAGTTACGATTGATACTGTCGGGGATGTTTTTCAGGTTTTCTGTTTATTTCAGCACATGTTTCGCTTGATCTGATTTCCCTAGGTAGTGCAGAAGCATATGTTGGGTGAAGTGAGAAACTGAACGGTAATTTGATGGCAAGTTGTGTCAGGAATATTCGTACCATAACTATCAAAATCTGATAATTGGTTGTAAAGTTATAGTCAAAAATGTCGGGGATGTTTTTTTGAGACACTATATAAATTAAGTTTGAATACCGGCAGCTTGCCATGACTGAGGCTGCGTTCACACAGACACGAGTACTGTACGGGTACCCCGTATACGAGTTCCGGCAAACACGAGTTTGCAT
>Ga0209367_1012991_pt1 | contig 10795 bp, 7 predicted proteins | sample WorMetLIZISLAND2_FD_187412 | JGI IMG/M metagenome (GOLD analysis project Ga0209367, IMG submission 187412) | Marine gutless worms symbiont microbial communities from Max Planck institute for Marine Microbiology, Germany - Olavius geniculatus... ... | reverse complement strand
GTGGTGGCTGGAGAGAGATTAAGTTATACAGGTAAGGAGGTTGAGCAGTATAGAGAAGTTTAAAGGTAAGAGAGAGAATTTTATATTCAATACGTTCATTTATTTTGAGCATGCGACGCCATTGCCGAGTCAGGCCAGCAAGCGCCTTCGTTCAAGACATGCGTTCTTACGTGAGCGATCGCTGCCGCATCACACGCATGCTGGCTGCACTGACAATGAAATTACCGCCCATGCACTGACGTACGGGATCGGTCCCGTATGCTACGCTAACTGCACCGCAGCCCGCCGCAGTCGCAGCAAATTACCGGTCGATCGTACCAGCCACTGTCCTGCTGCAGTGTTGTCCGTGCCAATTAGACGCCAACAAATGGTGATTGGTGATTGTATACGCTAGGTCTATACCATCTTTCACGTCGCTAGGCCAGCGTCTTTTCTGCCGGTAATTGGCCGCTGGAGTTATACAAGGCAACGCAAATGATTGAAATGAACTGTGATCCAGAAACTATCGCAATAACGTTTGCATTCTGTGAACCAGTTTTTGTCACTGTTGGCAGATATACACTGGAATACAGAAAATAGCCTAATTTAGAACAGTTCACTGCTGATATTTAGACCGATAGGCCTAATATAACAAGAAGATGGAATTTATCTTTTAATTAATGATGGGTAATTCCGTTCATGACGTGGATGGACGTCGTTTTATTTCCACGTTTCTATCAGCTTGCTGCCCGCGCCCCTGGTGCAAATGCCCACCAGCACATTACTCTGGGGTCTGTGTAATTGTCACTGATATGTGAATCGTTGAAATAGAAAATCATGTTGACACTGGGCGCCTACATAATTATATAACTATTTCCTTGCGTGTGTATAGGTAACGGGAAACGATTCTCTACAAACGACGGTCCTCGACAGTCGTTTGAGATACAACGAGCCGGTGAACTGCCGGATGTGACCAAAGATGACGGCGGTGGTTCGTACGTCCCTTCGTACCCAACAGACGACAAGGAAGAGCCTATCAAGCTGAGTTCTTTGTCCGCTACCAGCCGACTGGCAGACTGGCTGCAGACCCAACGACGTCTTCTCGACAGGAGGGTCAGTTTTAAAGGTTCAAATGGTAGGCCTACAGTTTTTCATGGGAAACCCAGATCACAGCTACGGAGCGTCACCTGCCATATGGTATCACACAGTGTTACCTACCACCCGACACAGTTGAACGTGCACCGCCTTAACCCCAGCCAGAAGACTGGTACCGGTACTCCATTTACCTACCCCGGAGGGATGGAAGGCTGAGTTAACCTTGGCGTTGGTTATACAGATAGGCCTATAGAGAGATGGTTTACCTCTCTGCAGACAGTCACTCATCCAAGTAGTAACCACTTGATAGCGACCCGACCGGGAGACGAACTAACGATCTCGCGATCGCAAGTCCAACGTCCTAGGTAACCGTTAAGTGGAGTTCCACGCTCATGCTCGTGCTGACGTCTCTCTCTAGCACTATGTCTGGAGTGATATAACGGGTTGATAGCTCTGCAAGTGCACTCAAGCGTGACCAAACGAATGACAGTGTAAACTGCGTAGTACACGACCGACCGTCGACGACCGTGGAATAAGTGTCGGTTAAACCACCGTATGCATTTTACGCGCGCGCGTCTTGGCCATCGCAGTTCTGTCCGTCTGTCTGTCTGTCACACGGGTGGATCAGTCCAAAACGGTGCAAGCTAGAATTACCAATTTTTCACCGTCGGCTGCCCGAAAGACTAGTTTCAGGAACCATGAAGCTTTTCCATAAATTCGAAGGGGCTCATCCCAAATGAGGGCGCTAAATGAGAGGGGGTAGGCAAAAGTTGCTATATCCAGCCGACAGGACGTTAGCAGAGCGATAGAGGCGACCTCTAGTGAGTACAAGTAAATAAAACACTATAGACACTATAGCCGCGGGTCGTCTGGCGCCTTCTGGTGAATGACTTTGTTTTACCGTGTTTCAAACATGCACCCCGGCTGTTGCGCGTTTCTGTTTGCGTTAGCAGATCACTTGTATAGGCCTAAGTTCGTTTAACAATCATATATCCACTCCAAAGTATAACATAAAGGCTTGCATTGTGTCCGTAAAAGCCCCCCAAACATAGTTTGATGAATAAAGACAGTTTTATACAGATCAATGAACCGTTGCCAAAAGGTGAAAATCGAAACATACAGGGTTCTTCTTTGGCGGAGGATTCAAGATTTTGACTGGAAGGGGGAGGGGCAAGTCAAGCAACAAAGATGCAGTGCCCATCCCCAGAAATTTTTTGTTGTAAATTTCTGAATCACAAAATGCGTATTTTGGTGCATTTTGGGCCCTTCTGAGCAGGCCCGTCGAGAGCCACAGCGAGGCCCTGGAAAACATTCTCGTGGGCCTCTTCAAACATTTTCGTGGGGCCCCTCTGGGAATTTTTTTTGAATTTTCTTTATAAAATGGTGCATTCTGGTGTATTTTATATTTCTCAGAGATGGCGGGGCCCCTCAAACGTCGCGGGACCCGGGGTAGCTTACTCCCCTCCCCCACCTCACCCTCTCGACGGGCCTGCTTCTGAGTGCTAAACTGCTTCTGCACGCGAAATAAATCCAGATCTCGTATAGACCTACGCCTCTGCCCAGTTTAGCATTCCAACCTATGAGTTCTGGGGAACATCGTGAGCTCCCCTACTGGGATCCGGTGTGAAGCCGCCTGTCAAAATCAAATATGACGCATTTTAAATGTTGCAGAATGCATGTGATGAGAGGCGACCCTTGGCATCTTGGGGAACCGAACCATTATTGCCCCCTTAACCACCCCGAATCCGCCCATGTAGCAAACAAACACAATATAACGGTAGAACACGGAATAAAATCAATAACCGTTGTTGTAGGAGGATGAGAAATGGAGCGGCATCGGCAATAGAAAACCGATGTAGTGCCAGAGCAACAGAAAGACTGCAAGCGCTCTCGGTTTACGTTCAGCATAGTTTAGCAGCTACAAACAACTTAGTGTTGTACTGTACTTCAAATATAATTACAAAAAACTCAAGGACGTCAATTCATTATACTGTTTCAATGTTTTTTACTTTTTTAGAATCAATAGCAACATCACTGTATCACTCACATACTATAAGCCTACTGCGCAGCGTCGAGGGTCAAAAAAAGTAGGCAGAGCAGGCAGTTGCAATTTTCCAACAGATAATATAACAGGTGATCAAAAGTCCAATTTTGCCAATAAATTTCCCCAAAATGAGGATCGATCAATCAGTCCCAGGTTTTGAACTGGTGGACAGAAATTTTCCAACAAACAGAAAATTTGTCCAATACTTTTCTGACGTCATATTTTTTTTTGGGGGGGGAACATTGCCTCCTGTCCTGCCTGTTCTGACGCAACTCAGCAGCAGCCGCAAACAAGTGATGAACTGTACTTCAAATATAAATACACAACACACACACAAGGCCCATTAAATGCTACTGTTTCAACGCTTTTCACATCTTATAAATCAATACCAGCATTACTAGCATATTGTATTGACTAACAAAACTAGATACGTAGCGCATGAGGATCATATGCTGACAATGAAACATTCCTAAAACCTGCATCTCTGAAATTTTTACCGCATTTTCAGAAACTCTTTTTAGCTTGTTTTCAAAGTTTTACTGACAAAAACCGCTTGCGTCTAGTCTGTTATGCGACAGCATCTTTACTTGTTCTTGTGGGTAATTGGGGTATTCAGTGTGTCAGTTTGTTTTTGCAAGTTGTTGTGGAATATTGCACAACCCAGGTTGGTGGCTTGGCGTAGCGGTAATGCGTTTCATCTGATCAACTAAGTTACTCTACGCCGGGCTGGGTTGGTACTGCGATGGGTGAGTGCCTGCGGGCAGGTAAACTATCTTAGTATGTAACCAGCTGCCTAAGATCAACTCAGCCTTTCATCCCTCCGGGGTAGGAAATCGAGTACCAGCCTATCTGGCTGGGGTTAAGGCAGGGCACGTTCACCTGTCTCTGGTGGCAGGTAACACTGTGTGATCACGCACGGCAGGTGACGCTCCGTAGCTCTGAGATGGGCTTCTGATTAAGAGCTATATCACCACCTTTAACTTGCTGTAAAATAGAAATACAAATTTTAACAAAAATGTTATGCCCCCACGTCCCTACTTTTTCACCAGCTGCAACCAGTAGTAACTTTTTAGGCCTAACAGGTTGCAAAACTTTTGCATTCATCCATCCTGTACATGCTCCTAATTTGAAAGAAAAAAAATGCAAAAAAAACATATCTGGCATGAACATTCCCACCAATTATGGTTTTCTACATCTTTCTGCCACTAGATGTCTCCTGAACTTGGAAAGCCGTACCCCAAATCAGGTAACAGCAGAAAAACCACGCATAATTGTAACTCTGAATTCATGCACGTTTTTGCACTGGTCATAGACTTCTTAAAATAAGAGGTCTAGGGCACTGGTACGTTAATTTCAGAAAACTTATGTGAGATAGCCCCACATTTTATTAAACAGGGCCTACTCGAGTTAAAATCCACCCTACCACCCCCGAAAAATGCCTCTACACTTTGAGCATAGTCCAGGCATCAATGGACTGGGGTGACAAGTGGCCTGATTGCAAAATATTACCACCAACGTTATCTGACTACAGCACGTGAGGAATTAAACGTTTGCTGAAATTACGTGGAAATTCTCAGCAGAGGAGCACAATTTCTGAAACGCAATTATGACGTGACATGGACATAATGACATCGATATTAAACTCAGTCGGTCAACTTGGCCTTCAAAAGGTCTAATAAATGCCAGCGTGGCTAGCAAGTGACGTGATCAGCTGTCCATGAGATGAGTAAAAACACAAAGCCCCATTCACAACACAGCAAGTTATCGCACAGGTTCCACAGCAACGGAAGTTGGAAATCGCAACTTTTCAAATCGCTGCGAATGGATGTCAAGGTGGTCGACAATTTCGACGGGATCATTCAGAATGGACAGCGGGACCTACAACAGCCACAACAGAGCAAGTACTAGCAAATTTCAACATTTTAAAGGTCCACGGACACAAAAATTAACATATATATATTTTATCCAGTTTCCTTAAATTGCAAAATTTTCGGATAATTTTGACAGTAATATCAGCGCACAATGTTTTGTCAACACGGAAAAACATACATTTAAAGTCAACGATTTACAGACATGATCTAAAAAACGTGATGCCATTTTGCCTAGACTGCACAACCGGTGACATCATTGGCGTGGCCTATCGACATCATGAATAATTAATGGCCTAGTCATATCTAATGACAACACTGGTTAGGCTATTAATTACAGCTGTCAAATTGACACATTAATTAAAGTGTTAATGTGTTAATAAATTAACGCATTAATTAAAGCGTTAATGAATTAACCCATGCACGTTAATAAATTAACACACGCTAAAAAATTAATGTGTGTTAAAAAAAATTAATGCACAAACGTAAATTTATGTTAATTTACTAAATTCTGTGAAGCAAACGTTTCAATATTCCGTTAAACTGTGGTTATTTGACAATCGAATGAATTCAAGTAGCTAAACTGTAGTTGCCGTTCCATCACTACCGTAAATAAATAATTATTCTGACAACGGGCTAATAGGTATCTATGCTAGCTATGACGTCAGTTACTGTTGATTATACATTTAAAATATGTTTCTACTTTCTATATTCTGCAGGTACCCCCCCAAATGTCACGGGGCCTGGGGTAACTTCCCTCCCCCTACACTCCCTCTCGACGAGCCTAGGTGCGTTAATAACGCATCAACTAATGCATTAAAAAAATTAACGCTTTGACAGCTCTACTATTAATTATTCATGATGCTGATGGGCTGCACAGATGACGTCACCGGTTGTGCTCGTCTCTTGAATTTTTTTTTGGATAACGTAATGTAATGCCATATTTTCGTCACAATCTGGCATTAATTTCATATATTTATAAAGCTTAAATCAACATATTATATATGCAAGGTGAAATGTCTAATTAAGAGCTACATAAATTGCGCGAGTGAGTTTGACTGTGGCCATGAACCTTTAAGCCATAAAATGTGATGAGAAAATAATTAGTTTTCACTTGCCACTACCATGAACTAGCTGATAAAACAATGGACAGTGACACATCCAATGACGATACAAAGACTGAAAAAATAAAAAGTGAAAAAAACACGGAGCACTCACGTCCAAATCAGCAACTTTACTCTCACGTGATGTATATTCTCGCAGAATGAAATCCTTTCCCAGCTGCAGCAAAATACAACAGACATAAAAACTCAAATCTCAAGATAAAATAAAATACTTAAAAACTCAAAAAGTAAGCAAGATCCACAATTGTATGTCATGCAGTATTTTGAAAAAATTACATTTTTCCCTAACAATTTCCATAGTTTGGCATTTTTGCAAGTTTTTTTAATAAATTTAATTTGTGAATGTTTATAAATTGTTGCTATCTCACCAGATTATATGTACAAGCAACAAATAGACGTTTACATAACAGCGGCATAACAGAGGAGATATGAAACAAATGCCTAAATACACGTTAGTTGAGTGAACGGTAAAGAACAAAGTAGTACCTCGTAGAACAGCCGAGTATCGTTGACCCGTATCACTACGCCATCGACTCGCATGTAGAATCGTAGCAGTATCAGAAAGTAGTCCGGCATGACGCGCTACACATTACAGCAATAGTCAAGAAAAAATAAACAGGCTTAACTGTGCCAAAAAAATCCAACAGGGCATACCATAGATATCACGAAACAACCACAGATTTAACAGGCAGATGAACATATGCATGCATGGACACAAAAAATGGACGTTATGACGAGGAAGCATAATGCCTTAACAGAAAAGTCATACATTTAGGAAAAAATTATCTACACCAATAACACTGAAAACATTTATTAACATATATTCACTGTCACTGCTGAATAAATAAACGAGTGGCATGGAACGCACAATTTTAACACTGAGTACAGAGCAGCCGCTGTCGTGAAGTTCATCCTCAAAGAGAACGACATCCGAGTAGAAACTGATTTTATCTCGGACTTTGAGTCGGTCCGTGTCAATGCGCTCATCACTTGCCTCCACCTTGTCACAGACAGACGGACAGACAGACACGCGCTCACTAGTGGCATCCGATCAACAAAGTTACGCTACGCTGCGTTAGTACTTGGATGGGTGACTACCTACATGCAGGTAAATCATCTCGGTATGTAACCAGCCGCCTAGGTCAACTCAGCCTTCCATCCCTCGGGAATAGGTCAATTGAGTACTAGCCTATCTGGCTGGGGTTTAAGGCGGTGAGGCGCATTCACCTGTATTGGGTGGCAGGTAACACTGTGTGACCTCATATGGCAGGTGATGCTCAGTAGCTCTGGGATGAGCTTTCCATAAAGAGCTATATCACCATCCTTAACCTGTAACCTTTAATAAATACAAGCTCACTAAAACATGATCAGTACAGCATTTATGCTTTGCATGTGGCAAGCACCTACGTTGATTTTTAAGCCTCACAAGACAGGGTGTAGTCATGTGAGTGGAGTTAGTTGTGCTCTTTGGTATGGTATTCCTTTCGGGACATTCCGCACCCAGTACTTGCTGAAAACTTTCTTGAGATAGCTAATAAGCACCACGTAGCAGCCTAAGCCGACTGCCCTGCCCCACATTGGAACAAGAACAAGTACCTATGCCATCGTTTGACACTACCATTCCAGTTTTAATTATTTCACTCATGGGGAACCAAAGAGTGGCCACAGTTTTGGGGTAGAAAAATTCAAGGACTTTTCAAAGACTTTCAAGTATCTTTTCCAGACCTATTCCCGCAATACTTTACAATGTAATGTTATTTCTAAATTATTGGCATAAATTAAGAAAAAAATTCACAAAGACCAAAGACTGGCCACAGTTTTGGGGTAGAAAAATTCAAGGACTTTTCAAAGACTTTCAAGTATCTTTTCCAGACCTATTCCTGCAATACTTTACAACGTAATGTTATTTCTAAATTATTGGCATAAATTAAGAAAAAAATTCACATTGCGCTCACGATGATTCTGAAAAACTGAAAAGCAAGAACTTTCTACAATCAACATCCTCTTCCATCAAAAGACCATCCGAGACCTCATTTGTTTTTTAAGCAGGGCTTGAAGTGGGACGGATGGTATGGACCGGTATGGCATACCGGCACTTCCTTGGCCACCTGGAAAGCACACCGGCACTTCTTTTCTGAGAAAAGTCATACCAGTATGCTTTGCAGGCCATTTTGTGAGATTTAGGCAACTGGTCGCTGATGTTTGCATCGATCAGTGGCCAAAATAGCGTTAGCTTGAGGGGACGAAGGAAAGGAAGGCAAAGCTACCATACCAGCACTTATTTTCATCTTGAGCCTTGTTTTTAAGAACTTTCCAGGCCTTGGAAAATAAAAAAAAGTCTACGAGGACTTTCTTCCACTACAGCTGAAAAATATTTGTGTGAATTGATCACCATTTGACTGAGTTGTAAAAAAATGGCAAAGAGTGCCTTTTTATGAAACAACATGTAGTTTCCTACACATCACCTGTAGCAAGTTGTCCTCGTGACCAAGGAGTGTGCCGCAGTAGTCTGTGGTAAATGTCCAATCATATGGATTCACAACGTTCTCCACATGTTCACAATCGGCTCTGTGCCAAAGACACAAAAAGCAGGCATATATGCAAAAAAAGTTGCAAAACTGTCAGAAAAATTCAAAAAAGCAAAGTGCTCAATTACAAATAATGACAACTTTAAATAGACTCATAGGTTGAAAGGTAACTTAGTAAGTTGACAAATTCATCAAAATACAACCTTTGTATTCATTGTTTTTGTTGAAGTTTCGGCAACTGCTGCTGCCTTCATCGAAACGACTGTCCACCAGGTGTCACTGTGGTAGACAGTAAGTAATCACAGATGTGTGGAAGTTGGTAGGACCCCTTGTCTTGTCTCCACTGTCTGCCACAGCGACACCTGGTGGACAGTCGTTCAGATGAAGATAGCAGTGGTTGCCGAAACGACAACAAAACCAATGAATACAAAGGTTGAATTTTGATGAATTTGTCAACTTATTAACGACAACTACATCATGTCATCACTTATCAGATTATACCTACATCTTTATTTGCTAAACTGTTACACAACAAACAAAAGTTACAATGCATAAGCTTCAATGGTAACTGAACACTACCTGTAAAACATAAAATAAATGCATAAAAAAGGTAACAGCACAAATGAAATTATTAACTGCTGCTAAAGAGTTAACTATCTAACTGCAAGCTACTGAACCTTCGCTGTAAACTTTTACATTTTACATTACTCTTCCTACAAGTGCACCTAATTTTTTTTGTTTTTTTTTCACAGTCAAGCTGCAGATCTATAGCATGCATGTGGGCCTTCAAGTAACTTGCAAATAAAAAGAACTCCTAGTACTAGAGCAGTATATACAGATACAGCAGTGACATAGATACAGTGATTATGCCTTCAATAAATAATCACTAATAAACAACATATATGTAATTATCTCACTCTGGTGACAAAACCACTTTAAATGCAGCCTCAAAATAGTGAAGCTACCAATTCCAACAAAAAAATGTACCAATTGTTATTATTAAATTACAATTATTATTAGAATTGTTTCAAACGTGAAACAAAATGCACAGAATTTACTAGCCTGGCTTCCTTCCACTCCTTTGCATTTGCAACCTGCACAATATCCTGCTCAACGCTGACTCGTTTCAGCGCGTCCAGCGTCGTGAATTCAATGCCGAACCCCTGCTCATGTGTCACTTGCAGACAATTCTCAGCAAATATCATGTCAGGAACATGAGGCAGATCAAGCTGTGACTCAAATCTACACATAAAAATTTTTTTAAAAAACAATGCTATGTTTTTATTCTAGGAAAAACATAAAAGAAAATACTCAGTTTGTGACCAAAAACATCAAGAAATTCCATTAAATGCCAAACACTATAAACATAAACTACACACATATGCCGAGAACGAAACCAATATTCATTCAGTTTAATTTTAATCATCTTAGGGCGAGTTGCACCAACGTCGTTCATGATCTTGGTTCAGCTGAACCTAGATCAAGAGTTGAACCGAGTTCACGCTGAATTATGTTGCACCAAGTTGAACTTGGATCAGCTGATCCTGTTCAGTTGAACGGCCGTGGTTATACCGTGGACGACTCTGATTGGTCAAGCTGTGCTCAGCCCGTAGGCACACTACAGTGACAGTGCTTACGAAACAGTCCAGCACCGATTGGCAGTAGTTTGTTCTAATTTAAGCTTCCCTGAAGTTATCACACAATTTTTGCATCAACAGTTGCATGATAAAGTTCCGAAGATGCACATTTTATATTCCAATAGATATTTGTTAATTATTCTACGTCCGATGTCAAGATAATATGTTTACCGTATACGGCATAGCAACGGCACATTGGCACTCTAGAATGCCGTTTATTTATCCATTAATTAATTTATCCAGCAAAAAGACCACAGAAAACAGATATAGCACAAATTTAACATATCCAGATCACAAGTATAATTGAATTTAACATCTTATAAATCGATACAAATGAGTTTTTGTTGCTGTGGTAAGGGTTTGATCGTATGTTTATTGTAGCAGCGAGATATCGCCACCGAAAAATGCGATATATTCATCTATTTGTTAATTTATCGAGCACAAAGAGAACATAAAACGAATATGGCAGAAATATAACATATCCAGATCATCAGAATAATTGCATTAGATGTCTTATAAT
>Ga0209367_1012990_pt1 | contig 10795 bp, 7 predicted proteins | sample WorMetLIZISLAND2_FD_187412 | JGI IMG/M metagenome (GOLD analysis project Ga0209367, IMG submission 187412) | Marine gutless worms symbiont microbial communities from Max Planck institute for Marine Microbiology, Germany - Olavius geniculatus... ... | reverse complement strand
TATATATATATATATATAAAGCAGAAATGCATCAAACGCGGCCGTGCGCCCAGCTATGCACAATTGCACATACACTCTCACTCATTTCGAATTTTGATTGAAAATTTACTTTCACTTCGCTTATCATCCTGGCGTTCGCAGTAAGTTAGATCAGTTGGGGTTTCTTGGGGGTTTTGGCTCCCGGCGAGACTGAATTTAAACATATTTTACACTGAAATTGGCACATCGGTTGCTCTTGTTCTTAGAACTAAACGTTTACACCAATTTTTTAATATATTTTTACGCTTTCAAGTTTTTGAGTTACAAGCCCGTAGGAAACAGATGGACAAACGCTTAGACGAACTGACGGCCAGACAAGACCCAGGATGCGGCCTATTAGAACGGCCGCATAAAACCGAAAACGTAGCTTACTACGTAGTACGTGTGAAGATTGGACGTGATCGCGAAGTGAAGTGTTAATGTATTTTAGCCACTGCACAAAACAGAAATACGTGATTGCGGTTTAGTGGTTGTTAAAATTCGATAACTGAAAAGCACCATAAAGAAAAAGTTAGCTAATTATCATCATCTCGGTTTAATAAATAAAGTTGACAAATGCAACTTGCACAAATAGATAAAATAATGGATAAAAAATTGAAGGAAAATACAAATTACTGTGCAGATTTAAAAATGTTATTAAAACGACAAAACATTATAAACCGGAATAGCCTACTGTCTCTTTAGTTTTCACCAGTAGCGGTGACGTATTTTAACTTATTTTAACTGGACATTAAACTTAGCAAATCAAAATGTCAAAATGTGTTGCAAAGTCATTGTAAATTTTATACAATTTTGAACTATTGATCTACTATTTGGAACCATTGCTTTATACTGCATTTACACAGCAATTCATGCATCCACGAACATGAAGCTTATCTCAACGCATCTTCATGATACAGTTTTATAACTATTCATTACAAAAACTCTTATTTCTTATAATGTTTATATTATACAAACCGTCAATATTATGTTCTTTTCAATGACGAAGATGCCCAGAACGCTGAATCCGATGGGAGATCCCTGCAGACGATCGAGAAATAGGTTTAGCTGCAAATAAAATGCAGCCATCAGTTGAACAATGAACTGTCAAAACATGTCATAAACACAGAAAATACATAATATTTCTATGGTCTCATAACACGCCAAGCCTTATGAGCTGAAAATTGTCGTACCGTCACTCATATCAATTCTGTTTCTTACGCTTTTTTGTTTTCGAGTTAGCAGCCCGTGAAGAACAGACAAACAGGCGGGCAAAATCTGAAATGCAGCATATTAAGATGGCCGTATAAAACTGTTAACAAAAACGTTTTTCATTTACTTTGCGCAAAAAAATAACAGAAATAAATTATTATAAGGCATTAATTAATGCATGTACGGTGAAAAGAGTTTGCCATACCTCAGCCACCGACTGCGTATCCAACGACTGCAAGTCAATATCGTGAATTCGTTCCGTAAGACTGTGCGCCTGAATTTAGCCAAATACACAGCCATGCGACAGCCATTCAAGTTAGCAAAGATTAAATCAAAATAAGACGCAATAAAGACAAAATATCGAACGAAACCAAAGACACTTTTACATTTGATTTTTTTTCGTATTTCAGTGAACCACTGCACTAATATTACATGCAAAAACATAAGCCCTAGAAGTTCACAATAACATAGATTGAAAAGAAGAATAAAGCACAAAAGAAAATACATACGACACTTTTTACGCACAAAAAATTAAAAAGTACAAGTATTTCAATGTGCATGCATTGTAAAATAAGCGAACACTTGTGTAATTCGGTTCACGTAACGGAAAAAATTTCACATAACACCGTGTCCGGAAAAAAAGAGTCTACGGTTTTTTCAACATATCTTTGACAAACCTTAACCTATTTTCATAATTTTTGGCATGAGTTGTCTTGAATATTCACTTTATTCAAATATTAAGATATTTTTACACTGCTATGTCACTAGCTGGAGCTGACGTAATTTTGACGTCATCAAAAATGCAGTTGTTATTGTATCCGAAGTAAAAAAAGCTAACAGCGTTTCGGTTAATAACTTTAACAAAATTAAACATCAACATGCAACTGACAGTCTACTGACTGTCCACTTTGCCCGAATACTGACGCCACTTTACCGTGTAAAATAAAACACTCTTCGTATTCTTACTTTACTCCGCACCAAAATAAACAGAAGTGCAGAAAAATAGGCTTTTTAGCCTGTAGCTGCCTTAGTTGTCATCAACAGTGACAAAACTTGCTACTAGCCAGTTTTTGAGTCAACAACTTTATTACAAATGTACACTACTGATACGCTAACGCATGCTGCATAGATGAAGATGACGCTGCTCGCTGATAACGGCTGCTGCACAACGACGTTCCCGTACTGCACGCAACGGCCAGGCGAAAAGCAAAACTAGGTAAAAAATTTTGACAAAAAGTAATTTATTTCTATGCCAACAATTTCCCGCGTTTTTTACTGCAATTTTGCTTTATCAGTTTTTTTTGTTTTCGTATTGCAGATGCTCATTTAAAGGTTATCTTTCCGCAAAAATGGCATTTTCGATGACGTCGCGATTGAATTAGCTATACTTAATGAAAAGTAAATTTTGAATAAAAGTTTTAAATGCTTTTAGTACAGTAAAGCATATCATTGTAAAAATGTGTGCCAAAAATTATAAACATAAGTTTAAAGTTGTTAAAGTTATTCAGGAAAAAGTGTAGACTTTTTTTCGGGACACGGTGTACACTAATCACTAAATTAGTTTCCGATATTTTGTTCTCGAAATAAAACTGCTGATTGTGTGCGTCCTACTAAAATGTTTCTTTAATTCTTACATAAATATATTTTATTTAATCGTCATCAAAGTTAATTGGCATGAAATTTTCAAGTTTATCTATTTTAAATTGTTAGCTATATATCCGTGTTTAAGAGCATGTTGTTTACAAAAAAATCCTGCATTGGATATTGATGTGACTGTCACTGCGATAATGTGTATCTCGACTGGGTAATACTGTTGTGTATTTTTCGCTCGCTCTCTTTCTTTTTATGCTGTAGGCAAAATAAACTAACTGACTAAATACATAAATCAATCAATCAATCAATCAATCAACATATCAATCGTTATGAAATATGCCGCGATACATACGACGTGGTTGATGACAATTCCCTGGCAAGCGGTCAGCGTCAGACAAAACACGATCGGGATCGGCCAGTAAAAGTTCATGAACGTCATCAACGGGCTGCGGCCGACCCTTTCCTCGGGAAAGAACAGCGAGCCGTAGAGGAGCATGATGAGATTGGCAATCTGACAGCAGAATCCAGCTACGTTACTGATCGTCATGAACTGATCGGCGTTCTCGACCGACTGACGCAGCGACTGGTGACGACGTCGAAATTCTCTGACGCTGCCATGGAACTGTCCACCAGGACCGACGGCATTGTGGAAATCTGTGTTCAGTGCCCGAAACTGGTCATACAGAACACTGGTAACCATGTAGTTCACTGAATATAAACGCTCAAACAGTTGTGCAAACAGATGCGCCATGAAACTAACGGTAGACATCACGACGAACAGGTGTCTGGTTTACGAATGCCTTCTTAAAGGATCAGTAAGTACACTGTAAGACTTTGTGATAATGACTTTACTTTAATGCAAAAATGTTTAATGATCAACTGCTGTAGTTCAAACTTTGAAAAAAATGAAACAATGTAGGCATATAGGTCTTCATGCGGTTGTGGTTACCTTAAACCATCGCAGAGATTTAGAGAATGGTTATTCAGTCCACTGTAAGACCTATCAGTGGTCGATGTAGTTCACTGAGTACGGAAAGGTCAAAGCAGCATAGGCGGGAAGAAAGAACAGAGACGACAGCAACCTGACTAACGTGACGTGTTGGTCTGAAACGGCGACGTGGATACCAAACGGCGCCATCGACATGTCCCAGTGCTTCTCGTCAAGCATCAGCGGCACCAACTGTACCATCTCTTCGGTCACTATGCGAACCCAGCAGATCGTCGTATGGATGACGGCCAAGCGACGATACCGGATGTGATCGAACCTGGATAGTCTCGCTCGGCGAAAGACTCGATTTAGATTTCCAGAGTGAGAAGCAACGAAACAGGCAGTATGCAGCACCGCACACAGCACACTGCCAGACATTAATGCCATTTTTATAAGAAGAACAAATCCGAACTTATCCGTTTTCTCGAACACAGTGCACATTCGGACGACGTTCAGCCAGTTGACCACCAGAATGACCACGACGTAGGTGAAGTAAGCTCTGCTCAGTAACCTGGTCTTCGTCTTCACAGTGGTGAACGTGGATGATCTGGCAGCGTCTGGGCTGTGACGTGTCGTTCGTGTGAAGTAGAGACCGAACAATCTCATACTGTTGAGCAGTGGAGTAAAACACTTCAGCAAAGCGTCTTCGTCATCAATCTGGCCTTCAACATCCGTCTGTAAACCTATAGTATTTACGCAAAGCAATATTGTTCAATTTTGGCCGAAAAACACGAAGCGAGGCAATGAGAGAATTGGTCAAATTATATAGACACTAATGCACAATCAAAACATAAGCTTTTAGTTATAGATCTGTATAATTATTATAATTATCTATAATTATTTTCGGCGCTGTTCTTCAACATCCGTCCTTGACGTCTTATCTTCCTCACTAGCGACAACGCTTGACCCCATTGCCGTGAAACTAGTAGGCCTACTATGACGATGTACCTGTTCCATGTCTGTAAACTGAATGATAATCGTGCATGCTGCTGCAAATGCGATCTGTACACGTGTGACCATAGCCAAACTGCTTGATGCCTATTCGTAATGCGTTAATGGATCTGGCACATTTGCCTTAATAGGCATATGCCTTTGACATATAGGCATAAAGCAAATGGGCTTGTATTTTAACGCCATTATATGCCGGGTAATCCATAAATTAAAGCAGCCGATTTTATCAAATGGTTTGGCTGATCTATGGGCGGCGCCAGTGAAAGCGCATCTGGTCACAGGTTTGTCTCATGCAAGAAGCGCAATAGCAAGTACCGGTCTTTTACTTTTTAAGCCTATTCGAGATCTTATGTCGTCCGTTTAGAGACTCGTCTTGTGTTGAAACGAATGTCAGCGTGTGTGATTTTAAATACATCAAGAAATACGTTTGTGTTTCATATTTTCTAACCACACTCCACGACCTATACTTCTGCACCGTTTAAAACTGGGACGTAATTATTGTGCGGCCGTTCTAATAGGCCGCAATACGCAGGGATGTTGTCCTTGGCCTTGGTCCTTGGTCTTGGGTTGTCCTTAAGGACAAAATCACAGTCCTTGGTTCTGGCCTTGGCCTTGAAGGTCTGGTCCTTGGTCCTGTCCTTGGCCTTGAGACTACAGTACAGAGTATTGCATTAAACTATATTCACCAGTGTCATTGGCTATCATGCAGCTTGTAGTTGTGATGCTATTAAGAGAAAAGCCACAGATTTCAGCCAGGGAGATAAAACTGTGACGATCAGTTGTGTGGTTCCAACAGTCCTCTCACTGCATAGAATCCTGCTTTAGTGGACTGTTTCAGAATGTGGGCATGCAGGAGTCCAGCGACACCAGCACCACTCGAAACGTCAGCAGCTTCAGCAGTGACAAATACTTGCTCGCTGCGTCACTGGATCCATGCTTCAGCACCTGTGGAACGTATGTTTTCGCAGAGCGGCCTTCTGATGCGTCCAAACCGAGCAAGAATGTCGAATGCTCTTTTGGAAACGCTTGTCTTTCTGAAGTGCAACATCTCACATCTTTAAATCTTTGGCTGCTTGCTATGTGTTGCTGCAGCTGACTTGTCACCAGGACGGGCTAATAACTGTGAAGATTGCGGCGATTTGAAGTTTACAAATAATCACTGAAACAGTAAACAAGAAAAGTCTCAGGACAGAGAGTGGAAAATAGGTCTACAAACAAATTGAAATCATGACGTTTATTCAAGTCATTTGGTGTGATTTTTCAGTAATATACTGCTGATATGTAGTAAATATAATGGTTTTGTATTTTTTTAGCTGTTTTGACAAACTGTAATATAACGAACGTTTAAGTAACAGTGAGATTTCGTGTACTGAGTATTGAGTTAGTGCGTGTTATAATAAGTCCTTGATCTGGTCCTTGGTCCTGTCCTTGTCCTTGAAGATCAAGTCCTTGGTCCTGGCATTGGCCTTGAAGGTCTAGTCCTTGGTCCTGTCCTTGGCCTTGAGGCTTGAGTCCTTGTTAATATCCCTGGCAATACGGGTCTTGCCCGTCCGTATGTCCGTCTGTCCCGCATCGGCTCCTAACTCAAAAACGAATAAAAGTAAAAAAAAATCGATGCAAACTTTTTGCAAAGCAGGAATAACCACTGTGTCTATTTTGAGCTCAAAAAGTCAAAGGTCAGGGCTGGGGTGGAGGTTGGGCTTTGCGGTTAAAGCCAGGACCAAGGACGGCCGCAAAACTTGTCGGCACTTGGTCGAGTCGACATATAACAAACTAACTATTAACCTCTACGAATGTCATCATTATCTAGCAAACATTTCGTTTTTTTTCGCCCGACGGCGTAGATAGTTTTATCTACAAATGTCTTCTAGTGTGTAAACGTCATAGCCGATAGCTTTTGCATCTAAATATCCCGCTTGCAGGACTGCCTAGTCACCCTATTAAGCGGGTGATATCCGAAATTTAAACTACTTACCCGCTCACCCGTGCAGTTAATTATCACCCGCCGACGATAATTGTCTCGCATTTGGTCAGTTGATTCTCAAAAAATAATCAAAACTGTTGCCACTAAAAAAGTCATATTTTAAGACAAAAATGCATCAAATTTCATTTAAAAAGGGGAGGGAGAAGATTATTACGCGCATTGGTGATGACTTAGCAGCCCGGGCTTGTATTTTTAGCCCATGCTACGCGCACAAGTTCATGATCAGTGAGTTTCAGCGGCGGCGGCATATGATGCGGTCAGCAGCATCAGATGACGTCATCGGCGTTGTGATATGTACTTGACGAGCGCTTTGACAGTTTCCAGTCTCTTCGCTTCCCCTTCCGGTATCGTCACCTCTACAAGCACACACGCACGCACACAGTGATGGTTAAAGTAATAAGGTCATTGGAGCAGAGATGGAAACAGGTTACGGGTCACCGGGTCATCGGGTCACCGGGTCAACGATTTTAGCCGGGTCGGGTCGGGTCGGGTCTCGGGTCTAGATTTTTAAGACTGGACCCGGTGTATTGACCAGGTGATCGACAGATCAGCAGACTCGCTTATTGTAAGACAGTTTTCTGCGCGGAACCAGAAACCCTTTACTGCTTAAAGATCTCGTAGCAGAACACCATCGCGGCATTGTCAAAAGCGATCATAAAGCTATAAGCAAGTGTCTATTAACGTCGCTTGTGTATGTGTTAATTACATCCGTGCAATCGCTCCAGCCTCTGTATCAGCTTTATTGCGCTGCACGCTACCGTCTTCAAATGATCCTCCCGCGGTGCAGTGAGACACTGATGCTAGCAACCTTCAGACTGGCTGCGTTTAGAAGTGAAAACAATAATCAACGCAGTAAATGAGTCTGGCATGTTGGCAACATCGCATGCACAATATCTATAATACGTAGGGGGTATTGAAGAACACAAGTCGTACGTTTTATACATAATTGATACCTATGAATCTCTTAGATCTTTTGCTGGCCCATAGGCTAAAGAACAACTGGTCGTGAGCTACGAAATGTGTTTGATCTGCTCGCTTGGTGGGAACAGAACAGTCGCCAGTCTCCACTGCTGTAAAGTTCGCTCGTCATCGGCGAAGTCTCAGCGCAGTTTCTCTGCGGCATGCAAGATCACTGGCAACGATCGAGCCACGGAACCAGTTTTGTCAGCTCAACGGTCATCACTGCTAGTTGCTCAAGCTCTCAAGAAAACTTGATCAATAACAATCAGGCTTATAGGCCTATAAGCGCACTGCGCAGTACCTGACACAAAACGTTTGCATGATCGCAAAGAAATTTCGATTTGAACTTCGCGCTGTACCGGTAGGCCTATTGAAATATTATTTGAGCTGAAGTTTCACGATCATCAAGGTCGTCGTGAAAAAGTCATGAAATTATGGATGCCAAATATAATTATTAGGCCTAGTGTTAGACATTATACACTTTTCAATTTATCCGGGTCGGGTCGGGTCGGGTCGCCGGGTCAATTTGTTTGACCCGGTTCCATCTCTGCATTGGAGTGACCGAATACCGTGATTTTCCGTATTAAAGCAAGAACCCGAAATGCTTTTGATCTGCGCAATTTTTATGCTGATAGTTTTTTTGTACCGACCATTAATCTGTAAGCTTTAAGTCGTTGTTGTCCGTCTGTCTGTCGTCTGTTCGTTACAAATGTGATGTGGCTAAACGGTGCAAGATAGTCCAAGTTGCTATCGATCACTAATAAGAAATGGCATACGCCCTTTCAGATAAAATGAAAATCATCGACTTTGGATGACCTTCAAGGTCAGTGACAACCAGTACGTCCGGCCCAACCCTAGCGACAGCTGGGCTTCTTGTATTGTTGGGTACATCATTGCAAAAATCGGTTACTTTATAAAATTATCATTGTGAGGGAGTAGGCTTAGGCAGTTTCATCTAAAATAGTGAATAGTCGTACTGATCTGTTAAGCAGGATCAGATAGTACGTGACGCAACAAAAAAAAATCGCGCGCAGGCTGCAGTCTTGCGCGGAAGACGCGGCAACAAAGTACAATATTTGCCGCTGACAGACAAGAGTCAAGACCTTAATGCTTGCGGCAGTGTGGCTTGCGTTGCACGGCACAATGTATCTTATATACCATGTTGGAAGTCGTCTGGCATTTCGACCATATTCCGCAGCCGAATCAAATGCCTTTCAATTCTCGCACGTCGAGTGGACATCAACCAAGCTTAGAAAATCCAAAGTTTCTAAGTCTATAGCCTATAGGCTGGAAATCGATCTGCACCATGAGAAGCCACTTCGTCAAAAATATTGCAAAGGTTTTTTTTTACTTTATTTCGGCTCATAATACAATTAAGTATATTATTATGTCCAAACAATGCGCTACTTTTGTAAAAATAATCTGTAGAACTGTCAAAAAATTGCTGACTTTTGAGATCAGCATGTACTGTCCCATAGCATAACTCGTATCCTAAACTCCACATTTTAAACCTCTAGACTATTTAAACGAGTAGTCTAGGTCTATGCGTGTAAATGCCAAAGTGAGGGACATCGGACGCAGAAACTTCTTAGCATTAATTGCGAGCTGTCTCAAAATTTGGTAAAAGTTCATAATTAAGGTACGTAATTATTGTTAAGGCTGAGGTCTGTAACAATTGAGCTATAGACTGAGCAGGCCTAGCGCGATTTCTCGAACGTGACAGAAGAGCGAGAGGTGCATATTCGCTGCAAACATCTTGGGATGTAATTGCCTAATTCTGCAGTCCGTTATACATTTCGTGCGGTTTAGCAGTCAGCACAGAATAGCTGGAATTGGCAGCAATTCGTATTTTACTTCCATCAAGCGAAACAAACGTAATCAATTGTAACAAACGTCCAAAAGAACCGCTGCTGTGGTAGGTTGAATATATGTCTATCTTGTGGATAGCTGTGTAGGCTGTAGAGACGGTCAGTTTGATGGTTCACGCACGCGCGCAAAATCAAGTTAATTAATGTCATGTTTGCATCGTGCTGATTGACCAGCGTTCAGCACTGTACGCTTTATCTGTCAGTTGTATATACTGCACGTCAGCTAGAATTAATCGCTAATGCCAGCAGCCTCTGTATCCAACAGCCTCTTTTTCATCCCGTGCAGCTGGCGTCATGCATTATCCAGCACGCGCTACATGGGACTGTGGGAAAGCCGACAGGGGCGATCGATCGAGATATCGCCAGAGAGATTAGCCTATGTACTACAAGTACGACACAATTGCAGTCTTCGAGAACAAGAAAGTGTATCCACTAGCTTTGCTCAGCCAAAACAAACAGGCTTTGCTCAATGCTCGTTGTCGAATAAATGTACGATTTTGTATAAACATTGCACCAAGAACGTTTGAAACTATATTAACCTCAATTTCAGCAATAAAAAACTTAATTTCAAATTAGTCTGAACACGTTTTCTTTTTTATTCGTTAATTTTCTGCTTTGTTGCATGCTGAAAATTAATATTAAGATGCAACGGCTACTAATTATGCTGAAAAAAATCATTAGGCCAAATTTAAAATCTAAATTCAAATAATTTCTTTCAAAAACAAATTGTTTTGCTTTACAATATTTTTTCCAATTTTGGTAGATCATATTAATATAATTTTACAAAAATAGCTACGAGCGATTCCGTTGAATGTTTTCAGACAAGAATAAATGGCCTATTGCATTGGCAAAAAATAAGTTGAATCGTTCTGTTGAACTGTTCGCACGTATAAAAGAAAAAAAGACGCAATTTTGCAATTTAATTGTACTCTATTTCATGTTTGCGAAGGTCTGAAACATAAATAAAACATAAAGTACACTAAACAAAGTTAAACTAATGAATGTACCGAATTCGTCTTCGATTTTTGAGACGAGCTCCATGAACATGAACAAATCTGCGCCGAGATCGCTGTAGAAACTGCAATCATGCTCCACCTGGCGGCGACGCACACGTTCAAACAAATACAATACAATACAATACAATGAAAAATTTGCACTCAAAAACTGACAAACACACTGTCAGTTTAATCTAGCACATAAACTAAAAAGAACTGAATTGTT
>Ga0209367_1012988_pt1 | contig 10797 bp, 10 predicted proteins | sample WorMetLIZISLAND2_FD_187412 | JGI IMG/M metagenome (GOLD analysis project Ga0209367, IMG submission 187412) | Marine gutless worms symbiont microbial communities from Max Planck institute for Marine Microbiology, Germany - Olavius geniculatus... ... | reverse complement strand
TTAATCTAGTTATTAGGATAGTAAGCGTTATATGGCTTTTGCCTGTGCTTACTTAGGCCACCAGTAGTTCTGGTGGCTTCGGTGAATTCGGTGAATTAACCAGCACCACTACAATAAAACATGTTTTAATGCGCATACAGATTATTTATTTCTGTTGCTTATGATAGACAGAAAAGAGAACAAAGAATATCTAATTGTTTATCATTTAAAGGGCTGTGCTATCCGAGTAATTTATTAACGGTATTCGAGTATTCGACGCCGACTACTCGGCTATCAAAAATTTACAATATTTTTTTTATTTCTTAGTTCATTAACTGCATATTTGTAGCTGTAAAACAAAACAAAAAATTTTAAGACCCTGCAAACACCACAGACACGCACAACTGACACTACGTGACGTCGAAAATGTAAAAATTATTATTGAAACATTAAATAAAATAAATGTTATTAAAATAATAAATTGCATAACATAGAAAAAATTTTAAAATTGTTAAAAAAAATTTAACTTATTTTTAGTTTTGACTAAAACTATAAATTAAAATTAAATGTTATACATTGTAAAACAAATCTTTACTTTTTTGAAAAGTATTGTCGATATTATCGTAACGATATCGTAGCAACATCGTATCGAAGTTAAAATTCAGCTATTGACCCATCACTAGTTAGTGAGCGATAATTGGTGCGGTTGAGTCAAAGACGTTAGATATTCTAGGAGGTTGAGTGTTTAGTTTTGTTGTGAACTAATTATATTATTATGGTACGGTAAGAAAGCTCATAAACTCAAAATTATAATCAGTACTGTGACTAAATTTTATGTATTTACCTTCACATTTACCTTCAGGACTCAGAAGATTTCGGGTTTTATTGCAAGCAGCTGACAAAGTTATTCTGTACAGTAGCATTAGACCTATGGCTACATAGACCCACCGACGGTGACAGCGGACAGTTCAATAGCAATAGCAATGAACTTGAATATGACGCTGTGTGCCATGGCTACATTAGACCACAATGTGCATAATAACCATTTTGCGGTCTGTAAATGTACTGCAGTTGTGTGTGCATGTTTTTCTCAGTACTTAGCGTTTGTCGTGCATGTTGTTTCAGCAGCATGATGCTGAGGATGTTGGCAAGTTGAACTGAGAAGCCCGTGTAGAGGTAGTCATGTCAAACGACAAGAGTGATTGGGTCAAAGATGCATCAAATGTGCTGGGAGACGATGCCGGTGAGGATCAAACGAGTCCGTTTCAGGTTACAATGCCATACGTCGTTCTGCAGATAATGCAGCACCTTGAACCAAACCACTCCGTCCAAGTCAATGCAACTGGATCTTCAGGTACTTTGTGTATGGTGTATTGGTAATTTGTGCATTTATGTGAGTGTGACCACATGTCAGCTGGCAGCTCAGTGAATGTGCCAGATGCACTGCCTTAAATGCAGCGATAAGTAAGATACTTTTTTGGAAGTTAATATTTAGTAAATTTTTGCATGTAGTGAATAAAGAAAAATAGAAAATTAGTTAAATCTAACTTATGATGAAAGTGATAATGCAGTAAGCCATCTGTTTTTTGATGGATTACCATCTTATCTGCCATGTTTTGCAATATATTTTGTTTCTTTACATTCTTATCTGTGCCATGGGACAGAGGTTATGTCGGTTTATGTATTTGTTTCATTATTTGTTTGTAAAATTATTTAAGAATTAAGAACAGATTTCATGATTTTTCCAAGGAGTGGGCAGACTGGGGAGGCAGCTGCTATTGTAACAGATTGCTATTCTGACAACCGCTGTTCCGACAACCGGTATTCCGACAGCTGTTATTCCGACAAATGCTATTTTAACCGAAATTCACATTATCAGACATGTCATTACGCTTTACATTTACATTCACCAGGAGGTGGCAATGTTGTGTAATGGACTACTATTTTGCATTTAGTATTAAAATTACAGTTTTCGCTTACAGTTACAGTTAGGGTTTAGGGTTAGGGGTCAGGTTAGGGTTAGGGTTAGCATTTTTCAAAGGTATATGTGACAGTAATGCACACTACAAAAATTGCAGGCAGCTACCTGTGACAGTTTACTTGGTAGATCTGAGGAGCTAGTTGGTCGACTGGCGATTCGTGAAGCTATGGTTGAGGTCGTCAGTCATGGCTGCTGCTATTCTGACAGCCACTGTGTCTCGCAGGGACATGGCGGCTGTCGGAATACCAGCTGTCTTAATAGTGGCTTGTACCCCCAACCCAGGCGGACTGAATGTGACTAGAGTAACAGTTGATTATGAATTTTGTTATAGATCTGGATCACAATATATATCAGTTAGGTCTGATTCCATCGTAGTCTGCCAAGGCTTTTGATTTCTGGATTTTGATCTCAAAAGTCTTGGTGCAGGTTTGCACTCCTTAGGTGATTCTGGTTCTTATTTCTGTTTTGGCTGTATTTTGCTTTTATTGTTGAAATTAATGTGTATATTTGTGCAGATAGAAGACTGAATATCAGTTGTACTCGGAGCGGTAATGGAGATGAAGTGGTGTTTTCTTTCAATGGTTGGATTTTCTTTGCTGTTTCTTGTTAACTATCTGGCATCCATTACATGTTTCCCAGTTAAGTCACAAAATACTTTGGCACTAGGTACAAGTAACCAGGTTTTTTTTCAGCTGAGGAATAAGCAACTATGTTGACACACCTAATTTTACACGAATGCTATTGCCATGACATTTGACAGTGCTAAACACATTAGTAGGGCATTAGTATTTGTTTTATCTATTCAAGTTCTTCGGAGAAAGTAATTATCACCTTATGCTTGTCATTTCTTATCTAATTTGTAATGCATTCTTTTTGATGTGACTACCAGGTAATGGAAAATTTTATGACTTGATTAATCATTAATTTCTGCAGCTCTGTGTATAGCTGACAATTTTCGAAATGAAAATGGCAGATTAATGAATTTGAAAGCCTGTACTGTGTTTGGTGTGAAGGAGTTGATATCGACACAGATGTTGTGCCTGGCATGTCAGCTATCAGCGAGACAATTGCTGGTCCTGTGTTTTCATCATCGCTCGATGTGCCTGCACCACTGTGTGATGCCGACGTGCTTACTTCCATGTCATCGGTGACAAATGACGTCATATTTAATGACTCTGGGGACAGCCAGCCATGCCGAATTTACCCAGCATCCGACTTCACGACTGCCGACGTTATGAAAGACTGCTCGGAGATAGAGATTGTGCGTGGCTCTGACTCCGCAGCTGTGATGCTGGATTCAGACGGAAGGCTGGCGAATGGCGTTGGAACTGGAATCGAGGCTCTGTTCAGTACTGACCGTGACATTCTGAGTGGAACTGTGGACTCAGAGCTGACGTATCCAAGTACCACTGGGACCCACTCACCACAAGTCCGCTGCGATGTGACAGCGTATCGGTGTGCACTGTGCACTGTTCTCTCGCACAGTCTCGACCGTGCCATTCAGCATGCAAAACGCCAGCATTCCATGGAGAATGCCAATGCCGGGGCCGTCGATATTGTTCCAGAATTGCTGCCTATTGTTTACTACTGCCGTATCTGTGAGGCACCGTCAAGAACAACATACCACTGGCAGGCCCACATGAGGCGCCGACACCGCATTGCTGTCGACCGCCGTCGTAAGCCAGGTGCTGACCCACGTATCCGCGAGCGAAAGCGACTGGCATCTCTCAAAGACAAGTCATTTATTCCAATCCAGTGTATAGCCTGCGGCCGGCAAATGCGACTGACGGAGTCGTATTATCTACATATTCGTCGGTTGCATCATGATGATGGTATGTACGCTGTGGCACTCGCTCATCTGGATGAAATCCGGCGTGCGCGACGTGAACGATCGTCTTGCCGCACGATCGCAGTCACCCCATGTCCATTCTGTGGTGTTCACATGTCCAGCATTCGACATCTCATTCTGGTGCACCCCAGAGAAGCGACCCTGGAGGCAGCCATCGCGGCAACGAGGAGCAAATTACGCAGTGAGAACATTGAGCAGCGGAAGGCGCGTGCTGCAGCGAAGGTGGAATGTACAAACTGTGGCCGACGCATGAGCCGACTGCACATGAGAACACACCTGCGGTACCACTGTGCCAGTGTTATCCCAGACCTCAGCATGGCTCCCTCTGCTCTGCTGGAATCCAACGACAGTTCTACCAGTAATATTTTGAATCTCGATCCCCCTACTGTTTCTGATGACTGTACCGCGGTTACATTGCCGGAAGATGAGCTGTCTTCTGCTGTCGAGAGTGCCATGAAATGTGAAATGCGAGATGCAGATGATGCTGTCTGCGCTGGTCCACTCTATCATCACTCGATACCTAGAATGATCACTTGCACCGAACGCATCGGAGATTCTGAGCAAGTCTGTGGCAAGGTTGTATAATTCAGTTTATTATTATTTCTTTGCCAAGCAGGGTATTTTTGTGCAACTATCTATGTGGCTGTGTGAAAAATATCTTCAAAAGTCATTCTCAGATTCTGATGATATTTTCAAGAAAGCATGCTAATTTGAAACAAATGGACACAATGGTTAGTTTTCAGAAATGATCTAGATTCTTTGTCTTTTATGGATCTTATGTCATTTTCCTGGTCACATAACTGAAATTTTGCTGTGCTTATGAGCAAGTTTAAGACTGATATTTTTGAAACTTTTATGGAATATTTGTAGTGTTGGCAAATGCCAGGACACCATTATGGAATTTATGGTGGGAGACCTGTTTATCCTTGACAGATGTGTGCATCTACTTTCATTCTACTGGTTCCAAGTGCTCTCTAGTTAGTTTTGAATTAGAAAATTTCTTGATTTTTGGCTGACATTGTTGATTATTTATGTTCGGTAACGGTTAATTAGAGCTGTTTAGCTGTCAGTCAATCATCACTGTTTGGTGCGCAAATAAAATTATGTATATGTATTGCATATTGTTTTTTTGTTGCATGTTGTTTTGAAATGAAATGTCTACGAAGGATATTAACTATAAGATGGCAACAAAGAATCAGGAACAAAGAGATTATGAAAAGAATGGGCATAAGTGTCAACATCGTGCAGAGAATGATAGAGAGGAAACTAAACTTCTTTGGCCACATATGCCGGATGCCAGATGACAGGCTGATTAAACAGGTTGTTTTCGGCATAATGGATGGCAAGAACAAGAGAGGAAGATCGAAAAAATATGGACAGACAACCTAGTGGACTGGCGCAACAAGGATATCGGCAATTTACAGATTGGCGACGGACAGGCTGAAATGGACACATTTCGTGAAATATGTCATGGACACCAACAGGAACTGAGCCCATGGAGCAAGAGAGAGAGAGAGAGAGAGATTGCTTGTTGTATTAGTACATATGTATATGCTATGTATGCAGTCTGTACACAGCCTTTCTGTCTGCTGTGTCTGCTGATGAACTGTATTCTCTCTAAAGTGATAGAGTTGTATGTGGTAGAGGTTGAACATAAAGGCTTACAGTTCACACAGACGCAAGTTTCACTGTAAGCCTGGTGATGATAAAGTTTATGGGAACTGCTGCTGTCCGTTCTGTGATCGCAAGTTCTGGGATCGTTATCATCTCCAGCGCCACCTTACAGTGCACACATGTGAGTTCACTGCTTGCAGATTTTGTGTTGTCCTCTCTGGATCACTTGATGTCTCAATTAAGACCCGTCTCAGATTATTCTGCAGTATAGGATTACACAGCTCTGGTGATACTGGTTAATGAGCCTTACCTTAACTCAAGTCAGTTTTCTTACTGTGGAGGGAAATATGGCTGAGTTGGCTTGGTGGTTCGTTATGTAATGAGATGATTTAGTTAGGGTGCGTTGCACCAACGTCGTTCAACTTTGAACCCGGGTCAAATCTGAATTTGAACCTAGTTCAGCTGTAAATTGCGTTGCACCAAAGAGGTTCTGAACTGCCATCTGACCACCTGTCAGATTTTGATCTCGGTTCAACTCGCAGTTACGCATGCGCACTAGGCAGTAAATATTTTCCGTGATACTATTGCTACAAAAAATTGTCCGATTCGAATCTTATCCTGTCCAAAAAACTTTCTTGTATCGAATTATAAGACGTTTAATGCAATTATACTAATGATCTGGATATGTTAGATTTCTACTATATTCGTTTTATTACGCGCGAAAGCAGGTACTGCTTTCAGCGCATCTTAGCCATCGCAATTCTGTCTGTCTGTCTGATCGTCCGTCCATCCATCCATCTGTCTGTCACACGGGTGGATCAGGCAAAAACGGTACAAGCTAGAATCACCAAATCTTCACCGTCGTAAATGTTAATAAAATATTTTTTGCTAGTTGTGATATAATGCTGACATCATAGTGTGTCACGAGTACAAACTGGCTTGTTGCAACCAGTGTTGACAGTTGCTGAACATCTGCTCTTCATCGATGGTGAACTTCTCTGGTTCACTGATGACAAACTGTTGAAGTTTTACCAATGTTGCGGCCACAAAAAATGACCAAAATGATCACTTTCATGCACTTGTGAGGTAAGCTTGACTTTTGCACCTTCCAGCAAGACAGTGCACCAGCACACACCGCTTGCCAGGTGGTTGATTTTTTGGATCGTGACACACCTGATTTCATGCCCCCATGTTGCTTAGTGCTGATACGATGAACATTTTTCATCAGTGAACCAGTTTACCATCGAAGCAGGGTAGCAACTGATAGCACCAGTTAGGACATGCAAGCTTGTACTCATGTCAGATTATGATGTCAGTGTTACATCACAACTGGCAAAGAATATTCAACTAACGGCCATATTTTGTCAATATTTGTTGAATTAGCATTTCTTCAGCTACATCTGGTAAAAATGTTGTGTAAATTGATCATTATTTGAGTGAATTATGAAAAAATAAAAAGGGCACCTTTTATGAAACACCGTGTATATATCAAACAGGAATGCCACATAATGCGACAGTCCCACATCCATGGTCTTGCATTGTAAGGAAGGATGTTGTGTTTGTTTCCAGCAAGACCAGCTGTATACTTCTCTTGCATCCTTGCTTCCTCTGATGCTAGATCTGCTGTCAGCATGTCTTATGTCGTCTTCTATTTTTCGCTGCAGACTCGTCTCTTCTCCAAGTCTCTTTCTCCATGTATTTTTTCTCTGTCTCTCTCTCGTGGTCAGAATTCCTGGATGACTAACCAGCTCATGCCTTATGCAGTGTAACATGGCAAAGTGTGGCTGATAAAGCTGGCTCAGCTGGCTTTTAGGCCTAAGGGTATAAATTTGCTTACTTACCTGTTTATTGTGCTGAATGGTTGCAGATGAGAATGTGGTAGTGTGCCTGCTGTGTCAGCGTACTTTCATACATCAGTTCAGCTACAACGAGCATTTCCAGAAAACTCATCTCCGCCATTTCTCTCATTCCTGTGACAGTTGCGGCCGTGGGTTCTGGAAACGCACAGACAAAACGAAGCACAAGTGTGTTCCATTCATAAACTTTTGCCAAGAGATATGCCAAATGTTTATTTATTAGGATTATAACTCACTGTTTTGTATTTAATGTAGTTATGCCTTTATTGCATTAATTATCAGTTTAACATTAGTTTCAGGATGGTATCTGGTCTGTAAACATGTAAACATCTGGTCTGTAAACATGGACTAGACTTAGGTCCCGTTTTTCCATGCACATTTGATGGCCAATCAAATTGATCTCTGATCAACTTTGGGACTTGACCGGAGATCATCTCAATGATCGTTTTTCCATCGCCAATTAGCGACTAATCGTCCGTCAAATCTCCCATCAAGTTGATGGTCGAATATTGGCGGATCAAGTCAGATAATTGATGATTAAACATGGCGATCTGCAGTTCGTTGCTTGTTCGCACCAGAAACATCGCTTTACGTCGCTGGTCAGAACGGCAATTCACGCATTAAAATGAAGTTCCAGGCATGGTGATCAGTCACTACTGATAAGTTTATACTGTGCATGGCGTTTTGTGAAGAAATAAAGTGGATAGATGCTTCCGTATTGATTTGCGACAGAACGTATTTTTGACAGCAGATGATATGGACAATATCGTTGATATTGTTGCTATGACGACGTTTACTGGCTATGGCGTCCACTCGCAGCACATGCTGGGTAATTTAGCATTACATCGCAAATTGAGGTCACTGTCAGCCAATCAGATTGGCATAAAGTAGGCTCAGTTGACGGCGGATCAGCTAATCGCCAATCACGTAATTGGAGATCGAAAATGTATGGAAAAACGAAACACAGTTGATCGACGATCAATTCTGAACATCAAGTTAATTGAAGATCAGTAAGTTGGAGATCAAGTTTGATTTGATTGGCGATGGAAAAACCGGACTTTAAACTGCTAACAGTTCTTGTTGAGAATAAGAGGTTGAGTTGGCCCAAGCCAAGCGTTCTAAATTGCTTTCTCAACATGTACTGTGTGGGCATTTACTTTGAGGTAGTTGAAGCTGCTATACAGTTGCATTACAGTAGTCGTAATACAGTCTGTGAAGTTACGAACTTCTGATGGAGAAGATTTGGATTGATACCTTAAGCACAAATTCCATTTCACCAATATTAGTTGTGGACTAGTACATCAGGTCATACAGCAAGATGCATGTACAGCACTTTGACATGCCATGGTGTTGTGCATGTGGTTTAGGTTTTTTTGTGGATTTAGTGTAGGCTGCAACTTGTTGTAGAGTTGCTGTTGACTTTTTCAGTCTAATGCGTATTTGTTGTTTAGTGCTTGATTTTGAAAACTTTGTTATCGATTTTCTAAGATTTTTGTAAGTGTTTACTAGATCAAAAACTTAATGATTTTGTAAGTTTTTCTTAAGAGCTTTGTACATTAATTTTAAAAGCCTGACATGCACATTTGTCATTTGTCCAGTTGTCCTGAAATTCCTGAAATGTCACAGATGTCCTGAAATTGTCTTGAAATCAGCAGTTGTCCTGAAATTTTATATTACTCATTTGGTCACAATGTCCTGATATGGACCTTTGTTATGCTGTCGTTACGGCATTGCATTCATTTTGTACTTTACTTAGTTAACAGGACTATCAGTACAAGTCATGACTATGTTTATGTTGCTGACGTTGAGTGTCAAGTAATGTTTTCTCTTGTGACATTTTATTATTTTATGTGTAACAGTGCCTTAGTAACATTTTTAGGACTGCTTCAATGAATAACATTTATGAGGTCAGAAAAACGTGCATTTTTTATGTCTTGAGTCCTAAACTTGTCCTGAAATTTTGTAAACATTTGGTCCTGAAATTTCACTTCTTGCTCCTGGGAACCCTGTTTTTTAGTCAACCATACTATTGCATACACGACCATACTATTGGCATGGTTGTCATCATCTGACCGTCTGTCTGTCTGTAACGGATGTATTGTGGCTAAGCTTTAGGTCATAGGTGGGAACATTTTACGCAAGTATTTAGCCATGTGTGTTAAACTTATCATGGAAAATGTCAGCCAAAATTTCAAGGGGAACATTTTCAGATTTGGGGTTGAATGGATGAGAGGTAGGAAAAATGTGCATTTTTTATGTCTTGAGTCCTAAACTTGTCCTGAAATTTTGTAAACATTTGGTCCTGAAATTTCACTTCTTGCTCCTGGGAACCCTGTTTTTTAGTCAACCATACTATTGCATACATGACCATACTATTGGCATGGTTGTCATCATCTGACCGTCTGTCTGTCTGTAACGGATGTATTGTGGCTAAGCTTTAGGTCATAGGTGGGAACATTTTACGCGAGTATTTAGCCATGTGTGTTAAACTTGTCATGGAAAATGTCAGCCAAAATTTCAAGGGGAACATTTTCAGATTTGGGGTTGAATGGATGAGAGGTAGGAAAAATGTGCATTTTTTAATGGAAAACTGGCCATATTTTGGAAACGGTGAAAGATAGGGCCTAGGTTGCGATTGATCACTAATAGGAAGTGGCATGTTGACTTTCAAATGACGTGGAAATTATCGATCTTGAATGACCTTGAAGGTCACTGACAACCAGTATGGTCGGCTATCCTAGCGACAGCTCGGCTTCTTGTTGTGACTTTTGTGTGTTTCTTAAGTGTGAGATTTTAAAAGGATTTTTATAAGTCTGATTTTTGTTCTAATGTTTTATTTAGTTAAACTTGAAGTTTTCAGAATCAGGCCCAAACTTCTCATACAGCATGATGGACAACAACTTATAGTAAGTGGATTTTGGGCAGAATCGTGCATGTTGCTTACAGATGCCGGCCGGAGAATCGATTGATGAACGAATGGAACAATGAGCAGCTGCAGCTGAAAGCCAAACAGTTGCTTGACAACTGGCAGGGTCCGCTATACGTGGAGATGAACAGAACAGAGGCCAGCGATTTTCCACCTCCCATCAAACGACAGAAAAGAAAGGTTCAGAAAGGTACTTTACAGTTTTGTATGCACGTTACATATCTGACAAATCTGATAATTGTACAGATTGCAATTGGCAATATTGCAGTTGGAGTTAAAATCATGAAATTTTTAATGTGCAACTTATGTTAAAACTATGATACAAATATTCAGCATGTTCCACAACAGTTTGCTGTTCATCATAATCATCTAGCACAATATTTTATAAAGTGTGAAAATGTTTAAGGATATTGTTATTTAACTTAATGAATACACTGCTCTGGTCAGTGATGCTATGGTTGTTGACATTGATTGAATTATATTAATCCAGTGAACAAAATCAAGCTGAAGAAGAAGCACAAAGCACAATTCAGAAAGCGAAGGGACATTGCTAGACTCAGTGATGAAGGAATTAGTAATGCGTACAGAGTAG
>Ga0209367_1012987_pt1 | contig 10798 bp, 5 predicted proteins | sample WorMetLIZISLAND2_FD_187412 | JGI IMG/M metagenome (GOLD analysis project Ga0209367, IMG submission 187412) | Marine gutless worms symbiont microbial communities from Max Planck institute for Marine Microbiology, Germany - Olavius geniculatus... ... | reverse complement strand
CCAATAACGGCAAAATGACGTCTTTTTAAGGGGGGTACCCCTCTTCGACGCCCTCGTTCGAGGGGAACCCCTGCACCCAGTGGCACGAAATTTTGTCACGATAAACTAGAGACCTTGGGGCAGTCCTCGGTGAAGATTTCGTGATCCTAGCTTGCACCGTTTTGATACAGCTCACGAGTGTGATGGACGGACGGACAGACGGACGGACGCCCAGACGATGGCAAAGACGCGCGAAGCATTCTGCTTTCGCGCGTAAAAAACAAAGTTAAACATCTGCAAAATGTTGCACAACCTGTTGAAGATAGAAGGCGTTTACCTATAAATTGAATCATTTAACAAAAGTATACTACCTGACTTTATATACGACGCTGGATATGACGGTGTAGGACAGCTCGAGTGCGACCGTGGAAATAAAGATTATCGTAGTAATTCACTGAGTAGTGACTCGTGACTGGATTAATGAGGCTTATGCCTGCCCATGACCCTACATTGAATTCAGTTTAGTTTGATTTATGGCCGCTTTGGCTCAGGGCTACATGGCGGTTTTTTAGCACACGCTATTTTCTCGTGTCTCGTATTTGCTAACGTGGAAGGTGAACTTTACTGGCCTGCTTTCTGTTGGACACGTTTTGCGGAGGAGTATATAGGCCTATTTTGTGAAGTAGCCGGCTATTGCTCGCTGGCTGCAAAAGTTGTGCTTTATAATAGCCACAAAGAAAGTATCCTTACCTTTCGATGATGTTAAACTTCGAGAAGTTTCGACATTCGTTATAACTGGTTTAGATCAGCTGTTCAGTCAAATTGTTATAGCTTAGATTGTGAATATATACGCTGGTACAAACTGTTTCTTGCTGACACCGTCAGCTCTGCATGAAGCTTTGATCCTGTATTCAATAAATTTTTGGTTAAGCCAACAACTTTGCCAGGTATTATACAGTGCTTTACAGGTGTATATGCTAGTTTATTATGCGGCGGTTCTAATAGGCCGCGTTACGCCTTTTGCCCGTTCGTCTGTTTGTCTATATCGTACGGGATCCTGATTTTGAAACACAGGTGTAGACTAGAAAACCAAAATTGGTGTGAAACTACTTCACGGCAGAATTAATAGGTGTGTCAGTTTTCAGACCAAAGGTCGAAGGTTTACACTACAGACAAATTCGAGAAACAAACAGCATATCTCGCCTAGTTAGTGCTAGGTCGATGACCTAGTTTACACTGCTGACGTTTGAGACGCTGGACAACTAAAGCGATGGCCGCATGTCATGACGGCATTCGGCACCGACATCTTTTTTGATCTCCTTTCTCTAAGATGTCAGTTATGAGAGTTGTTTAAATGTAAGCCTCTTCGTTGTGAACTTGAGATGTGTAAACAAACAGTGTCTTCTGCAGGATAAAGCAGATTTACATGGGAATGATGCATGACAGGTGCCCGCAAACATTTTTGCAGGGCTGCTAATCTAGACCTGAAACTTCAGACTTTAAGCAAACTGTCCAGTACACTCCGCTGACAGCTGGAATTTGTAGAATGCTTCAAGTTGGAAGTAGAATGCTTCCTACAAAAAAATTGACGGAGTTGAACTGAACGGTGGGGAAATTTTTACACTTGACAATTTAGCAAAACAGTCGTTTGCTTTGGACATAAACGACTGGCTATAAGTAAAATGCTATGAAATGCGTTTTGAAAGCCAAATAATGTGTTTGCCCCTGAACCCCGCTGCGTAGCTTACAGCGCTTTCCAGACCCCTTAGCTGGATTTGGGAAAAGGAAAAAATGGAAAAGGAAAAAAGAGAGAAAAGAACAGGAAGGTAAGGGAAAAGAAGGGATGGAAATGAAAAGGAGTGAGTTAAAAAGGACAGCGTGGAGAATGTTGTTTTCTGGCACTGGTGGAAGATGGACGCTCCTGCAGACCAGACCTTTAGCAGATCATAATTATAATATTATTTTAAAGAAATTACAAACTTAAAGGATTGACGATGACGACTATAGCGACTACATTATCGTAGCTTGTTATGTCCGTCCGTATGTAACATCATGTCCGTCTGTCTGTCACACTTGAGCACTCCGCTAATGCCGTACAGTGATAACATGTCGCTTAGGAACAGACTGGTGGTTAAAGTAAAGATGCGGAGACGGAGGTAGCGTTATCGTGTTACCATGACGACAACAATCACGATTTGGTCCCACCGCTGTCGCACCAACGTTCTGTTTGCCGCCATCTTGCTCCTTGGCGCCTACGCTTTGGTATTCGACAAGCACGATGATGTCACAGGTATATGTGCTCTTAATTATGCAATCGTGATACCAATGTTATCTAGAGTAGACGAACAAATTTTTGGTATTTGTAACTTTGTATTGCCCACAATTGAGAAACTTTTTTCAAAAGGATATAATCCGACCTAAAACTATGTTTACATAAAAAATCTTTTAAAAAGTGGGTTCTCAATTTTAAGCACATGAGCAAGACCTCTTAACAAATAAATTGGTGATCATAGGGGGTTGGAATTGGCTAATAGGAGACGAAACGAAGCAGTTAAACGAATTTGCTTCACGTCTGAATTAAACAGCTGTTAGACTGTGAAGTTGTGCAGTTGAACATTTAATTGCGGGGCCGACCGTTAAGCTACGTCTGTCGTCCGTCTGTCGACCGTCTGTCTGTCTCTCTGTCACAGATATATTGTGGCTAAACGGTGCAAGATAAGTCTAGGTTGCTATTAATAACTAATAGGATGTCGCATACTGGCTTTCCAATAACATATAAATCGATGACCTTGAATGACCTTGAAGCGTCATGATGCACTATGGTAAAGGAAAACTGGCCATATCTCGGAAACGGTGAAAGATACGGCCTAGGCTACTATTAGTCACAAATATAAAATGGCATACGCTCTAACAGATTAGATGGAAATCATTGATCTTGGATGACGTTAACAACCTACCTTTAGCGGTATTGCAGCTACACAGTGCGATATAGGGCTTAAGTTGCTATTGATCAGTAATAGGAAGTCGCACATTGGCTTTCAAATTACCTGCAAATCATCGACCTTAGATGAGCTTTGATGTCAGTGACAACCAGTACGGTTGGCCCCGCTCTAGCGACAGCTGGGCTTTTTGTTTTAGGATAACTTCACAGTGCTGTCGATTATTATTATGATAAAAGATTTGCACTGGAAAGCTGGTAGTTTTCCTGTCAGTTTAATTTAGCACATCAAAGTGCATTAGAGTTAGAAGTTCTTTACTTTTCTTTTAAACCGTACGCTAGACCCGGATGACTCAAAACCGAGCTTTGACTTTAAACCTGTTCGAGAAAAAAGTTAACATCGCAATAACGTCTCTCGCGTCTGTTAAAACTGAAAATTGCTATATTAATTTACGTTTTGCTTACTTACTTACTTACTTACTTACTTACTTACTTATTTACTTACTACCAGGTTCGGTGGACGACACAATCGACTGGGCGGAGATCGAGCAGGAACTCGACAGTTCGAACCCTGTGCGCATCGTCTCCTACAAGTCTCCTCTGGACCAGACCATCTTTCTACCATCCGACTCCGAAGACTCTCCGACCTCTCTAAAAGATCCTCCCCTGCTACCTAGACATCATCCGAAAAACGTCCAGTACCACAGCGTGTGGCTGGCCGCCGACCGGCTCGTTGACCGAAACCGGATGTGGCCCGACGACTCGCCGGAAGTGGACGCCATATTGTCGGCGTTGGCGCATGCACCGATTGTCGGGGTCGATCTGCTGGACGTCGGGGGCAACGAGTATGAAAGTGGAACTGCTGACAAGTGGATCGTGACGCTCGACGGCAGACAGAAGGCCGTTATGAAGATCGTCTGGTTAGTTGGAACACGTTATAGCTTGCCAAAAATAATAAAGCTTAGTCTTTAGTCCTATGTGCATTTTGGCAATACTAACTTGGTTTTCCTCGGCATACATGTATCTTGCGCACTGCTTTACCTTAACGTACATGTAAACCTCATTCCGTATCCTGAATCCTTATGGATCTATTTTGCCTCAGATTCGGCGAGCTTCTCGCCGACATTATATGAAATTATTTACTTATTTACTTGCTTACATTCTGCTCTGTCTGTCGCCAGTTTTTTTTATTTTTCTCAGATGGTGTCTATGTTTGTCCTTAAATTTAAAAGCTGATTTGTGCATATTGACAACTTATGAATGACAACTTATGAATGATAACGCTAAAGATCGAATCTCGTCTGATGATGTCCATCCAGTGTTTCCTTGGCCTTCCCGGCTTACTCTTGTACGTACCATCTGAATTTCCATTGTACACAGTATAGCCTGTCGAGCTATTCTAGAGCTCTGCATTTTCAAGACGTGTATCAGGCTTCTTTCTTTAATAATGCCTTTTCATTTTCGCTGTAATAGGGTTTTGTTATAGGCTTTAGATTTTTGTTGACCGGTGTCAATTTGACATGGATTATTTACTCAGACTTGTGTGGATTCACAGTACAGCGTGTCCTGCAACAAATCGCAGTAAATGGAGTCAAGTCTTCACTGATAATGTGTTATTTGCAGGGAGAAGAAAGGTGACATGAAGAAAGACGCGGTGTGTAACTCGGGTTTCGAGATGCCGAGCTCAGAGATAGCAGCGTTTCATCTTCACAGGTCGTCCGATGTTACTGTCCGTACGCAGTTCTTTTCTTTTGCGTCACAGTTTAGATAGGCTTAAATGCCTATAATTCTGTATTTTGCATGACGTCAAGAATAATACATTATAGATTAAAATATAAAGATGGTGATAGAGCTTTTTATGGGAAGCCTATCTCAGAGCTAAGGAGCGTCACATGCCGTATAGAATCACATAGTGTTACCTGCCACTCGACACAGGTGAACGCGCCCCGCCTTAACCCCAGCCAGATAGGCTGGTACTCGATTTACCTACCCCGGAGAGATGAAAGGCTGAGTTGGCCTAGGCGGCTGGTTACATACCGAGATGGTTTACCTGCCTGCATGAAGTCACCCATCAAAGTACTAACCCGGCCCGGCGTTGAGTAACTTCGTTGATCGGATGAAATGCGTTACCGCTACGCCAATCCACCGACCCATTTAGAGCTGAGTAAATTACTTATCACGCATTACATTATGTCCATCGTGACAGTGGTATTATACAAGCTAGTATAGGCGGCGTGGCTCGCGACTGCTGCAGTAGCCGAGCATGCGGACAGACGGACATGCACACAGACAAAATCGGATACAGAAACGCTGTCTAAGAATAATGGTCGTTTATAATTTGCAGCGTCGCACGCCAAAATAGAAATGTTTTACCTTAAATACTTTTGGTGTTGCTGTTGACTGCTATAGCTGTGGTTGCCATCTGCTGCCGACCAATATGTCTGTGGCCCTATCTGTGTTAATAGCGTCCACGAATAACCAGATCTGTTGAGCTATGGGTAACAGACTTCAAGATAGGTAAACGACCAGTATTCTGACGTCTTTAATTGGGCAACAAAATTCCATGCATGATGCACCCTAGACATAACAATGTCTAGGGTAACAATGGAAACAATTGTTTTACACGAAGTTGTTTTATACTTGTAACAAAAATTTTGGCTGAGGTAATTGTAAAAGTTTACCCCATCCTAGAATGTACAAGTAGCTAGCACATAAACTAGCAGCAATAGTTACAGTAGCCTGCATCTTTGTTATGCATGGATGCGTACAGGATAGTCGGGTTTCACAACACGCCGTACGTGACAGGTCGACGGGTCAACGTAGAAACCGAGATTTTACCTTACGCTTCGGTCGCAGTCGCCAAACAGATCAGCCATAACTCCAGTCAGTACCGATCACTACGAGTCTTCAATTTTTTTTATAATTATAGCTTACAGTGTACATACACTATACAGAAAAACAGCACTGCAGAAAGGGTGGAAGTAAAAAAAAGGGAGAGGAGATGGAGAAAAGTGCATGAAAGATCCAACCCACGTTGAGTAATCGTGCGTGTCGATGGTACTAGTAACGCGTTGCCGTCAGACACTGTTCAGTCTCCAAGTGTTGCAACTTCCAAAAAAAACATAAGCCTAGGCACATTTAAGCTTTCTTAGTTTGATTGTTTATCTAATTTGAACAGTGTTTGCTATAGCTGGACAGTTGTTAGTGGGGCTTTTGTCTGCCTTGGTGCTCCTTTAACGTTTCAAAGCTCTGTCGTCGTTGTAGTCGTCAGCGCTTAGCCGGTAGAGGCCGTAGCGTGGTCGTGGTCCCGCGGTGACCACGATTGATGGCACGTAAGATTGGCGTAGCCTTTCGACGGTCGAAAGGTTGTTGTCACGCCGAATCTGGTCAACCCACCTGCTATATGGCTTTCTATTTCTGCCGTCATACTTTGCCGTGTGATTTTGTGTTAATAAATTGATTTACCAATTGATTGATAGCTTAATTGATATTTTGCTACAGGAAACGGCACGTGCGTCCGAGGCAAGTGCTACGACTGTAAGGACTATGAGATGCTATGTCGCCACGATGGAGTGTTTGAAGTATCTCTGTCGTACTGGATTCCACGCAAGCTGCGTCTGCACACATACCCCAACAAATACATGCCCTTCTCCACTCTGCGCATGAAAGAGTAAGTCCGCTCGCGCCTCGCAACGCTGCTCTCTGCTAAAGTTTAAACTCCACTGATTCGATCCGTTCTGTACTTGGTTTGAATCGCTAATCAATCAAACAGAAAATAGCCATATACAAGAATGACCAGTGGTGTACAACAAAAGTCGAAAAGCTAAGATAATCCTTCAAATAATGTACAAATTTAAGAAAAAAACTGAAGAGATAGAAAAGTTCGCTAAAACAGTAATGCTTCTTCGTTTCGTTTAAAAGACAGTGTCACAAGTACGTTGAAGCGACAGTGGCAATGGAAACGCATCTCAGAGCTGCCGTAAGGGGTCACACAATACCGTGTGGGCCAAAAAATAAGCTACTGCACTTTGTCCATATCTTCGCTAAATATTGATCAGCTTTCACAATTTTCTCACCGGTGGACTCTGCAAGAAATTTGCTACTCAATGACATGCACAACACACCTTTATGTCGCTGCATTACCTTGTAAAATATAAATATCGAAGAACGTACAATATCTACAGATGGTAATAAGGTTGAGTGGTAAATTTTCAAAGTATTAAGGTAAAATGTTAAATATAAGTTATAATATGTGTCAAAAAATTTTAGGTGTAGCAGCGGAGTAATTTTTCATTTTTCAAAAATAGTGCACAACTTGTAGGGCCGCACAATTGAAATACATTGCTCTGTAGTCTCATGCAGTTAACCGAGCAAGATTGCAGCCATCAAGACGCATTAGTGTACAGTATAAATCAGTGCAAAGTAAAGTTGTTCAAATTATTTGAAAAAATGTGTAATATGTCCTTTAATGTTTTTGACACTTACTATAATTCATATTTTACCGTTTATGTTAAATACTATAGTACCACTCAATCTTATTACCATCTGTAAATATTGCACGTTTTTGAATATTTATATTTTACAAGGTAGTGTAGCGACATAATTAATGTGATGTGCATGCCACTGAGAAGCAAATTTCTTGCAGAGTCCACTGATGACAAAATTGTAAAAATTGATCAATATTTAGCGAAGATATGGACAAAGTGCATCAGCTTACTTTTTTGGCCCACCCTGTATATACCACCAGACACAATTGAACGCCGGCTGCCGACATAGCCCCAGCCAAACAGACTGGTACTGGACAACAGTTCGTAGCCTACAAGAACTTATTGTGGATTTGTTTCAGGTTTTTGATTTTTATATTTTATCGAACCACGATAATTTTTCCTTTTTAATCACCTATCTGGTTTTTTCTCAATGTCATCAATTCTCTGAGTCCAGATTCCACAATTCTGCTACTGTTTCTATGAATACCTAAATGTCCAGTCATTATTAGTTGGCGTATGATGCGTTCGTTTTGATTTGATTTTAATTTAATTGATTTGATTTCAATTTTGATTTTCATTCTGATTTTGATATTTGCTGTATATACATATTTGTTGATTTTTTAAAATTTCGATCTGTTGTCGATTTTCTCTCAGTTGGTCGCAGTACGGGTTCAACAATCGTACGTACTGTGAGCGGGTACGACGTACGATCAACCCGTACGCGGAGCGCCGGTTCTACCTGGACCTGTTCGACTTCGCCGTCATCGACGCTCTGATGTATCACTTCGACAGCAAACATTACTCGCTAGATGACGCCAGCAGCGCTGAAGGACTGGTCGTTCGACTCGACCACGGACGAGCGTCAGTCGCATTCACTGCCGTTTTATTTTTTGACGCGCTACAGCTATACTGTAATTACTATAATTAGCGATGTGTCTTAAACTTGAGCGTGCAAAATTTCAGTGATCTAGTACAAAGGAAACATTTTCAAAAATGGGTTGAATGGAGATGGTAGGAAAATGTACGTTTTTCAACAGAAAACTGGCCATATCTCGGAAACGGTGAAAGATAGAGCCATGTTTGCTATTGATCACTAATAGGAAATCGCTTAACGCTTTTTTGCGCGAGAAAGCAGCTACTGCTTTCGGCGCGTCTTAGCCATCGCAGTTCTGTCTTTTCGTCTGTTACACGGGTGGATCAGTCAAAAATGGTGCAAGCTAGGATCACCAAATCTTCACTGTCGGCTGCCTGAAAGACTAGTTTTAGGAACCGTAAAGCTTTTTTATAAATTCAAAAGTGGTCACCCCGAACGAGGGCGCTAAATGAGAGGGGGTGGACAAAATTTGCGATTTTTTGCCAGTAAGTCGCTGTATCTCAGTAACGGTGTGTGGTAGGGCCTAGGTTACTATTAATCACTAATAGGAAGTCATATACTGGCTCTCGATTGGCGCCGAATTCAATGACCTTGAATGACCTTGAACGCTAAAATAGGGGGTTTTATGGATTTTTTGGCGATTTCGGGCTGCGACACAAGTCTATATCATTCACAAGGTGGCGCCACGCTACTATCGTTATGCGATCCAGATAGAGAATTTGGTATTTGTGTATTAACTTAGCGTGAACACTCTAATTTTCAGCTAAACTACTGAACCGGAATTGTTATAGGCTTTCGCGCGTCTCGTGAGCATTAGCTCAAATTTCTTGTTTCAGATGAGATGAAAATTATTGACCTTGAATGATTCTGATGTAGGTCAGTAGGCCTACTGCAACAAGAACTGTATAGGCTGTAGCGCGTCTTCCCTAGCGACAGGTGGGCTTTCTTACTGGCCGTTGGCACAGGCTGTTGTCTTTCTGTCGTCTGCAACACATTTATTGTGGTTAAACGGTACGTCGTTGAGGGTCGGCGATAGTACCGTTGGATATGGCGATAACGAGTTCCTATAGGCCGTCAATAATAATAACCATGTCCGGATTTGTGTGCTTAGATTTTCTTACAATGTCATGTAAACCTAGGCTAAACAATTCTCGCATTCACTCATGCTGCGAAACTTCGACGGATGTAGTCAGTTGCAGCGTTATATTAAACTGAAGCAAAAGTTAGATGTCAGTTGTTTTCATATTATTGTTCTGACGCTGTAAGGTGTATGTTGTGTATAGTTTCTGTGCGTATGATCGCGACGACGAACACGTCTTTCTCGCTCCCATCAGCCAGTGCTGCACGTATGCATCAATAGACCTATCATTCTCTTTCTTTTGCAGTTTGGTATGATTGACATTGGATTATTTATCACTCAAAAACTTGGCTGGCTAAAGTGTTTATGTTCGATCAACATTAGCAATTTCACTTTAGACTTGCATTGGGCCGTTTTGTAGCGTGTAAAGAAATTGTTCGCCGAATGTTTCTCGTTGAATATTAACCTCTTAAGTACCTACATTTGCAGCACGTGAAACGTCGTTTTTTTTACGTATGACTATACACGACTTAACAAATAAGACATACACGTGTAGACTTTTGTACGTTTTGACTTTTATGTTACAATGTGTGCGTAACGTGACAGATGATAGCTGGCAAGTAAGCAGGCGATCCACTATTCCCGTGTCCATGGTTGTAAACTGGTGTACGGCTAAGGGCTAAGGAAACGGAGCTCAGCGCCGCTTAGTAGGCACAAAACACGGCGCTACGAAATGGTACAGAAGTTTTATTTTATCGCACGGGTATAGGCCTACGCGTACTGGGATAAAACGTGTTTTTATATTAGGCCTATCTTATTTCACGGGCGCGAGCACCCTCGGGCGTGTGAACTGTGCCGTTGGTGTTGTGTTGCAGTCTGCGGAAATCAACCTACGACAATCTGTTGGCGATCCAGGGAGGAATTCTCTCGAAGAAGTTGCGCCAGGCTATCGACCATGACCCCATTGCACCGATTCTGCAGCCCGCCTGGTTCCCGGCCCTCGAGAGAAGACTTAAGATCATCCTAGCGCTAGTTGAGCGTTGTATTGTCGCCAACGGACGCAGCAACGTTCTTGTTCAGGATTAGCACAACGCTAGAGCAGATTTTAAAGCAGGATAAATTCGTCGTAATCATAAACATAAATACTATGGTGCCGTATCTATAACAACGAGATCAATAGTACATTAAAATATCTATAGCTATTTCCGGAAACAAGTTAGTCTTGAAGACTTTGCGAAAAGCCAAAGCAGAACGGCGGTTTCTGATGTGGAGAGAAATCTGGTTCCAGATCTTTGGACCGCAGACGGAGAAGGCGCGCTTCCCGAACTGGGTCCGTGTCCTCATGACAACAGTTGGAACATCAAAATAATTAGTATAAGATGGTGGCGTGGTCTAGTGGTGATTTCTGAAGACATTGTCAGGGGCCGCAGCCAGGATGTGAA
>Ga0209367_1012986_pt1 | contig 10799 bp, 3 predicted proteins | sample WorMetLIZISLAND2_FD_187412 | JGI IMG/M metagenome (GOLD analysis project Ga0209367, IMG submission 187412) | Marine gutless worms symbiont microbial communities from Max Planck institute for Marine Microbiology, Germany - Olavius geniculatus... ... | reverse complement strand
TATACAGGATGAATAGTAAAGGACCAAGAACAGAGCCTTGAGGTACACCATAGAGAGAACCATGTGGGGAAGACAGACTACCAGAGCAGCGGACACGGAAAGAGCGAGATGACAAGTATGATTTGAGTAATGATAAACTTAAGCCTTAAAAAGTTGCTTAACGACTGAAATAATAAAAAGTTAAAAAATTATTATCTAAGTTTGTATTCCGGTATTTAGTGCATTAATGCATTTAACTGAGATCTACAATAAACGCGCTGCGCCACCTAACATCAAAGCTAACCCAATCTCTAGTCTACTGGATCATCCCAACCGCTACACGATCCCTAGCTTCTCGATCAACTCCCACGGTCCCACCTCTCTACTCTATTGCTGTTCGATGTGTGTGTAACTATTTTTTGACGCTCCACAGCTATGATGTAGGTAGGCGTTTATGGTGTGAGTTGTCGTGTGTCCGTCCGTCTCTATCTAACGGATGCAATGCTAAGCGGTAGGTCTTATGGATAGGCCTAAACTTTTTTGCACGAATAATTAGCCCTTTGTCAAAGCTCTCTGCGTACAAAATTTGGAGGCGCAATTAAAACATTTTCATTGGGATTGAATAAAGAAATTAGGAAAAATAAGCGTTTCAACGGAAAACTGGACATCTCGGAAATGCTGAGTTTTTATATGGCCAAGGTTAGGCTAATCCATAAATAGTGGCATACGCCCTTTCATATAAAATAAAAATTATCGACCTTGGACGACCTTGAAGGTCGAGTACTGCAACAGGAACTGTATAATAATGTCTTCCCTAGCGATAGCTAAGCTCTTTCTTGTTAAAGAATAGGCCTATCTTGGGCGCACTCGACACTGGCACTACTCAAACGAGAATATGTTAGGCTATAGGCTATGGGATCTAAAAATAAAAATAGAGACGTCTGTATGATGGAGTGCGTTTAATACACTTCGGAAAAGCGTTCAAATAATGGCTTAGATGCACCGGCGTAATCAAGCGTGAAAACCTCTCCTGCATCGCTCTATCATACATCCCGATACTGATAAACGCACTGCATTTCAATCAGAAAATATTAGACCCAGGCCTATTGTTAAGTCAAAAATCTGGAAGTATCTGGCGAAGGCAATAATAACAACCAACAAGAAGCCCAGCTGTCGCTCGGAAAGCCGACTGTACTGGTTGTCAGTGACCTTCAATGTCGTCCAAGGTCAATAATTTTCACGATATTTGAAAGCCAATATACGACTTTTTATTAATGATTAATAGTAACCTAGGCCAATCTGGCACCGTTTCCGAGATAGGCCTACGGCCAGTTATAGCTTGAAAATTTTCATTGAAAATTGCAACCAAATCGCTGCAGGTAGGGACATGCATGGTTACTATTGACAACCTATATGAATCAATCAAGCAATTTTTAAAGTGGCCTAAGTAAAGTAAACTACGTAGTAGGCCTACGTACTGCTAGGTCCACTAGAGAGAGACAGTTAGTGCAAGAAATAGTCAGGAAATGATTTTGTGAAGAGATGAGTCTTGAGTCTGAAGTCGCCAGCGCCGCCTATCCGACGGTAGCCTACTATCGCCGACCCCCTACGACTTAGCCTACCGCTTAGCCACAATACTGCACTCGTTTTGGCATACCATAGTGCGTTATGACCCCTCAAGGTCATCCATGGTCATGATTTCATGTCATTTGAATCATGCCAATATGCAACTTTCTCATAGTGATTAATAGCAACCTAGGCCTATCTCGCACTATTTAGCCACAATACATCCGTGACAAACGGACGGACGGACGACCGTTAAGTAGCCTACGGTCGGCTAATAAATGAACAAATAAATTAGTACAATAGATACGTCTGCCTAGACATTGCGACTGCTAGTAGGCTATTACTCGATGCTACAACAAAATCCGTATTGGGACAGCACAATTGCACAAATCTCCGTCGAGAATGGTATTATCACATGACAAAAATGCACACTTTCTTTTTAAATGAATCCTGCAAATTGGCATAATATTAGGCCTATAAGCCTACAGTTGAACACTTGTTAGCCTATAAGCCATCGTCATCAACTTTCTAGTCATTGTGGTACAGCGAAAATTCGTTTGTACAGTAGACCTAACTACTTTTGTAGTAGTTAAAACAAAAGTAGCCATAAAACTAAGCATGTTATATTTTAGACATTAAAGAAATGTACAATGCAACAGAAATTAACTGAACTGCCACTGAATTTTTAGTTCAGTTCGGTTCACTTTTGTCGATTTGTACACGCCTTAAGCAGGTAGCTGATCGCCCTAGCCGAGCTCAAAAGTACATGTATATCACACGGCAAAGGGCAAACAAAATTCAAGCATGCACGTGCGGTTCGCAGTTAAAGTTCAAGCAGTTGACACGACAAAGTGGGCGGGCGGGCACGTGTCTTCACGTGATGAGCGTGGCGTTGCCGTTGGTCGCTGACGGTGACGTCGTCGCTGACGTCACGTGGTGGCTGTACGTGCAACGGTAGTAAACGTAAACGTCGCGGCAGCGCCCTCTGGCGAACTCGTCGCTGCTGTAGTTCTCAATTTCGCCGCTAGACTGATTGTAGCGCTGGTACGTCGGCGACACTACACCCCAAAAACAGACAGTCAATGTTCGATTTGGCAAAAAAAGTCGATGGGGGTCGACGGCTGGCGAGCGACATATGGTTGAGGCGCCGCAAGCATTACGTTCTCATCCAGTGGGGGGTTAACCCACTCCCGAACCTTCCCCCGGCAAATCGAACACTGCAGACAGTGCCTTCTATATTCCTATACCTGGAGGACTGAGAAAGGGAAAGATATAGTGAAGAAAATATGGGGTGAGAAAATTGTTAATAGTTATGCAAAATTGCTTATAACCAAAAGCGCTCATTTAGCTCGAAATGCATCACAAACAGTTTGGCGGCCGAGTTTTGCCCAAACCCGCTGGGGGATCTTACAGACAACAGACCCCCCGGCTAGACTAAAGGTGCATAACCCCCGAAAAGAAAAAGAGGATGGAACGTAGGCTTAAAGGGAAGGATAAAAAAGATGAAAGGATGGAAAGAAAAAATAGTGAAGAAAATGGGAAATAAAAAATAGGAAAAGGAGTCTGTAGAAAAATTGGGGCGGGAAAGGGGGGCCGAAAGAGAAGGTAGGTGTGCATGAGCCCAATTTCGATTATAGATATGGGGAATGAAACTCGCTGCATAATCAAATTTTCCGATGCAATAGTGTATACACGAGGCGATCGACGCCGCAACTCACTGCCAGCTATATACACTGCATTACGCAGTCGATCAGAGCAGCCCCTCTGAGGACCTTAAAGATGTAGAGATTTTGTGAACGTTGTTTGTCTGGGGATCAACTATATAGGAGGAAGACCAAGTGTCCGAGACCATAGAATCAGGACCAAGATCGAAGACGTGAGAAGTCAAAACTAACAAGAAAAGTCCAGCCAACGCAAAGGGGAATGCGCAACAGCGGTGCATGTTTGAAAGTCCAGTAAAACAAAATCAGTCGCCAGAGGGCGCCAGACGACCAGCGGCTAATTATCTATAGTGTTTTACTTGTAATCTCCAAAGGCGCATTCCCCTTTGCGTTAGCTGGACTTTTCTTGTTAGTTTTGTCTCGCTCTGCCAACGCCGTATCGACTGGAAATCGCAAATTTTCCCTACCCCCTCTCATTTAGCGCCTTCGTTCGGAGTGACCCTTTTCGAATTTATGGAAAAGCTTTGCGGTTCCTGAAACTAGAGTCTTCCAGGCAGCCGACGGTGAAGATTTGATGATTCTAGCTTGCACCGTTTTTGACTGATCCACAGATGTGACGGACAGACGGACGAAGAGACAAAATTGCGATGGCTATGACGCGCTACAGCAGTAGCTGCTGAGCAACAGCTAGCTTCTGTTTAAGAAGGAGCAAAAGCCAAAGTAATTTAGCAAAGGTTGGATTAGATTTTCGTTAGTATAAGCTATGCACAGCACAGAACTTACGATTTGGCTGCAATTTGCAATTATGTTTTTGCTGGGGGGAAAAGGGATCTGACCCTCCAAATTTCCTCTTTTCCTCGGGAGTCACGGGCTTACACAATGTATCTTGGACCACAAAAGTGTAGACCTACCTGCCACATGGCATCCAAATCAATCGTGTGACAGGCAGACAATAGACGGACAGACCGCGTTAAGGAAACGTCTAGGAATAGGCCCCTAGGCGGAATCGTATGCGCCTAACAATATTGATGGACAAAAGTAAACCTAAGCTAAAAGTTTTTTTTTCAGTTTAGGCATACAGGTAGGCCTATATGCGCTAGATAAAAACGGCTATCTTTATTTCGCTATTTCGGCAACACAAGAAACACGAATCTTAAGCCTTATAGTTAATACAAGCGCATATGAGAACAATCAGATGTACCAAAGGAAGCTCGAAATTTCGCACTGAGAGAAGAGGTATAAATCATTTATCATAATAATTATATAATATAGTCCTAATAATAATTTTATTTACTTTGTAGTCCAGGCAGGAGGGTCTGTTTAAGCGGCACTGTACCGATGACGATTGGTAACGTGAGATCCAGCACGCTCGTTGACGAACCGGCTAGCATCACACCCAGCTGTCATCGTCAAAACACACAACAATATTTCATACAATTTATAGAAAAAAGTCGTGTCCAAATCTGTCCAAATGCAGATCCGTATCTTTTGTGTTAACAAACCACCAAAGTTCACCAAATTTTGTCGTCGAACGTGGGAAGGATCGTAGGCTGTTCGATTTCAACGTTCTCTTGTTTTCGATATTTTGTTTTGTTCCGGAGATCCACCTAAAGTTGTCCGAAATCTCGGCGAATTTTGGACATTTTAGCCGTCGATTTTTATGGGAAAAGCCCTAAATATTGACACAAAAATTTAAATTTTGAATGTACACCAACTTGGGATCGCGCATGTGGCGAAGTTGGGGATTTCGAGAATTTTGTGCAGAAAAAACATCCTGCGTAAAGCGTAAAGGCCCCCGACGAGCTTCCCACGCCGAGGCGACCTTCACAATATGGTAAAAAAATAACTTCGCACAACGAGCTGTCCGTGTCTGACAGTTCGCGCACATGACCGTGACGCAACTTTTCGGTGGCATCAAATGCAAAACATAAAATTTGAGCTAATGTTCACGAGACGCGCGAAAGCCTATAGCAGTTCTTATTCGCAAACTGTCAGTCTATCTCCAGCCATTTCGTCGCGACTTTTACAAAGTACCGCTCTTTGATGCTCTCGTGCGCAGGTTTCCTTGAATCTAGAAAATCGAGACTTAAACCGTCGAAATCTACGTTCATTGTTAAACATTTCGTACGCAGCTTGTCCATGTCTATCTCAATTGGTTTCCGCGCACGCAATTCGCTCTTGAAATGTGTCTCGCAGCCCGAAATCGCCAAAAGAATGGGAAAAATCCATAAAAACCCATATTTTAACGTTTAAAGTCATTTAAGGTCATTGAATTTGGTGGCAATAGAGAGCCAGTGTACGACTTCCTATTAGTGATTAATAGTAACCTAGGCCCTATCTCGCACCGTTATTGAGATACAGCGACTTATTTGCTAAAAATTGCAAATTTTTAGCACCCACCTTTCTCATTTAGCGCCCTTGTTCGGGGTGACCCCCTTCGAATTTACTAAAAGTTTTACGGTTCTTGAAACTAGAGTCTTCCAGGCAGCCGAAAATAAAGATGATCCTAGCTTGCACCGTTTACGACTGATTCACCCGTGTGACGGACAGACGGACGGACGGACGGACAGAATTGCGATGGCTAAGACGAGCTGAAAGCAGTAGCTGCTTTCGCGCTTAAAAAACAGCAATAGGCTCGTTCGAAAATGCATGATTCATTTTAAGCCAACAAAAAATAATGACGACGATTTGATGACGACACTACTAACACTGCAGACCTGTATTCACGACGTGCCAAAAATAACCGCACTGTTTTAAGCGCTGATAATTTAGCGACGGTTAACTGTAGAAAAGCGTGACAGGCGTCTTAATCAAAAGTTCCGAAAAAGCGTAAAACTTGCATGTCAGTGCGTTTAAATATCCTTTACCTGACTAACATAAATCTTTATCAATCATCACCCGCAAAACTGTGCTGGACGCATTAACATGTTTATTCTATTTGTTTGCACAAAATTCCGACGTTTTTGACGTACAGTAGGCTAACTTATCACGCGCCTTTCTACCACTACCCATCGATTCCTTCGTTATCAACGCTCAAAAATAATCCAGTTTTTGTCCCACCCTGCAGTTATACTATTTTAGTCAATTTCTACCTTGATTCCGTAGTCGACGTCGATGATGTTGCAGCCGTCTAGGCGTGATGGAGGCAGAGGCGGGATATGTATGATATCGTGATAGAAGGCATTGTCTCCGGCCTTCACTTTCCCGCCGGAGATACAGAAGATATCACATTCACTGCTGTGGTGTTCCGTCGTCTCCGACCGAACATGAATCACCTGGTGACATAAGCGCAAATTCCACTCTCTTCGTTTTGTTGTACGACATGATGTACAACGAGCATATACACCGTGTCTCAAAAAAACGAGGCCACGTTTATTTTTCGAATAACTACGTGAAACATTGGCCGATTACGATACTTTTTGGCAAGCAACATCACAACGAAACTTGATCGTAAATGGTTGCAGTTTAAAGCTACCTCGCGCTAATACTGTCGCTACACTACCTTGTGAAATGCAGAAGTCGTAGTTTGGCAGTTTAGAACAATGAATTGGCCCTGTTTTTTGAGACACGGTGTACTGTGCAACAAGTCTATTGAAACTATTGAAAATTGTACAAGTAGCGTTTGTTGTACGTGAATAATGTTTTGCATATAAAAGTCGTATTAGGCTATGCAATGCATTACTATACAAACTTTAAAATGAAAATATGTCACACATTAGAATAACCTACCACTTTTTTAATAACAACATCAAATAACTAGGTTATTGGCCCTTTTTACACAACTTTCACTGTACACTCAGCAGTAAAAGTTTACGTTACAAAATACATCGTATAGTAACGACAGCCTTTAAATAAAAAATAAGCCTATAAATACAAAAAAGATACCACTCTTGCGTTGAGACTTGAAAAACGTTCACTCCAATTTCGGTTTATGGACGACTTTTTTTTGAGTAAGGAGCCAATAACGGACAGACAAAGGGACAAACAGACGGGCTAACAAGGCTAACACGATGACCACCTAATTACGATTCGAGATATATTAGGGCGAGAGTGTCTTTTAGCCACCAAAAAAAATTAGCTGTTTCTGGACTGTTGTATGTCCGGTATGCGTTTGCGGCTAGAGTTTCGTTGGGGAAGCATGCAGCACTCCCCAAACCCCGTAGCTGGTAAAGGGGGCAGCGACATCCTAACCCTGCTGTTGGCCTTCGACTTTAATTTTCGACTTTTCGGACCTTAGAGACCCCGTGAGTCTATGTCAATTTGTTTTTGAAATAAAATTTCACTTCCTGTAAAGAAAATTTAGACAACCGTCACTGAAGCCATATCAATCAATCTAAATTTTTTAAGGTGGCCCGGGTCATACGAACTACAGCTAAGTCCACTATCGACAGAGATTAGTTGGACGTATATAGTCCAGAAAACAGTCAGAAAAAAGCTTTGCTACCTGTGTCATTGCTACGTAGGAAGAAGCGATTTCTTTGCGGCTGGCGTTCTGGATGTCGACGGTGACACTGATATCCTCACCGGGCACGAAGGCTCGTCGGTCGAGTTTGAGTGAACACGAGACGAAGCCGCGTTCACAGGGACACCAGCACGGCGCCGACTCCGCGTCTACCCGTACACTGTCCTAGAAATAAAGCTTAAACGTTAAAGGTTGTGCATAGGTCTCTATGAGAAACCCATCGCAGAGCTATAAAGCGTCATCTGCCATATGAGATCACGCAGTGTTATCTCGCCCCGCATTCACCCCAGCCAGATAGGCTGGTACTCAGTTCACCTACCCCGGAGGGATGGAAGGCCGAGTTTACATTAATGTTGGTTATACAATATGTAGATGGTTTGGTGAACTTTTGCATTTTTTGTAGCGGTAAACATAAAAATAAATACTGTACAGAAAGAGAACAAAATTAACAACTTTGCCTGAATTGTTTTCATACTGGCCGCAGACAGACATTTACATTGCTTGAAAAAAAATTAAAAACCAAGCAAAACAGCACATTCTAAAGTCGATCGTTGAAATATTTTTACTCAACAGCAAGAATGAGCCCGTAAGTTAAGCGATCACACGTTGTGTTCAAAATGTCAGTTTTTCCACCAACGGCGTAAAAAATAAAAGAAACAGAAATTTGCACCTTCTCAACAGACAGCTGCAAATTTCCCATAAAGGACATTACAAATGCTCCAAATTTTAATTTTGCCCCTAAATTTATTTTTTTTAAAAGGAAAAATTTTTAGCCGCAAATTTCAAATTTTAGACGGAAATTTTTTCACCAAAAATTTCGACAAACTAAAATTTAGGGGAAGAGCATTTACCTCGTCATTACCTACTGCTATGACGCCACTGTTTTGCACTGACACTGGCTGTCAACAGACGTCGCCACTGATCAATCCAGCAACTGGACTAAAAACACGCCCAGAAATAACAGCTTTCCACTTGACGTACTCGTATACTTAAGCCCGCCGCTCGGAATTCCAGATTTGACATAACGATGATGCATTTCGGCCATACAGTGACGCCAGTTGATCCGATCTACTTTGCATGCAAGTGGTATCCTAGCAGCGGGGAGGGGGTAAGGGCATTGACAACCCTAAAATTTAGGCTGTCTGAAAATGTCGGGAAATCTTCTGCTTTCGGAAAACGTTCGTACAAAACGACAAGTTTGTGGCTGAAAATCCTCGTTTTAAACGAAATTTAAAAACAGCATTTAAATTTCGGACACCCGCAATCTCCTATGTCGGAAATTCGCAGTGACTGTTGGAGAAAAATGCAACTCCCGCCTACTTTTTTGACACACGACGCCTCTGGCAACGTGTGGACATGCAGTGTTTAACCGTCGACGGCACTCATCGACGCTTTTTACGCGCGACAGCAGAATGCTTCGCACGTCTTAGCTATGGCCTGGGCGTCTGTCCGTCTGTTCGTCCGTTTGTCCGCCGTCTGTCTGTTTGTCACACTGATGTATTGTATCAAAACGGTGCAAACTAGGATCACGAAATCTTCACTGTTGGCTGCTAAGGCTGTCGCGCGTTTTATGAGCTTTTCTCAGATTACTTGTGCTGGCTTGGTGTAGTGGCTGACGGGATGTACACAGCGACAGAAATGAACTAAACTAAACTAAAATTTCAGTTTAGTTTAGTTGCGTCTGAACAGTATACAAAGCAAACGAACTGGCAGCGTCACCTGCCATCACAAAGTGTTAGCTGCAACCGAACGCAGGTGTACGGGACCCGCCTTAACCCCAGCCAGACAGGCTGGCACTTGATTTACATACCCGGAAAAAAGGAAAGCTGAGTTGGTCTTGGTGTTGGTTATACACTAAGATGGGTTACCTGGCCTCAGACAGACATTCACTCGAGTAGTAACCACTTGATATAAACATAGGCTTACGTATATGCTATGCGATCTGCGACCATCCCATCAAAGGGTTAATCGATACTCGACGTTCAATTATCTATCGTAGTAGGCCTACTATAAGAGGCGCTTGTCAATATCTGCATACAGTCTGCCACGCTAAGCTTATAGGCCTTGTGTAAAGCTGATCACAGACGGATGTATCCGAAAAAATGACGACCATTTTAGGCCAAAGGCGTATTTACTTTAGCAGAAAAAATCTTGTTCATGCCGCTTTTGAAAGCGACATTTGTTTAACGATAGGTTTATAGTTTGCACTTTGAATCGGACGAGACAATATTGTAAGCGCAAAGAAAGCAAAACAAACACTTTTGAAAATGTAATTGTAAAATGTGTAGAACTTGTCCCCCCCTTTCTGTTCTACATATGCCACTTTTTAGTCAACGCTTCTATAGTACCTCAAACAACATACTGTTATCTACACAAAAAAACAGAACCTATATTACCTATAGGAAAAACCATATAGGCCTAATTATACTGTAAATTTTGAACTCGAGTGTTAGTTATTTGTTTGCTATATTTGTACTCACATGCGACGTTCGTAGCGGCGTCTGTCTACTACATTATTAGAAGAATAATTATTGTAGGCCTATTCCCTATTGTAGGCTACTGTATGTGACAAGTAGCGAGAATTTAAGGGTATCAAATATAAATTTGCCGATTTTTTTAATAGATTTTAAGCATTATTGAATCCGTTCTTATTGATAACACACTGGGCAGAAATTGTCGACGCTTTCCATGGTCCGTGTGCCATCAAGTCTTACGGATTGACCATCGTGCTTAGGTTGCGGTCACCGCACTGAGCAGCAAAAGGCTTATCTCACGTCGTCCGCGTGCCTTATTTACCGCCCTGTACACTCGGTCAGATGACAAGAAGCCAGTCTCAAATACTACGGCCACTGAGACGACTGGTCATATACGAAAGAATGTTAGTGGAGACATAGAAAAATGACGAGTAGAGAGGGGCTATAAGTTTATACGATGCATACTTTGCACAACAACAAAATAACTAGAAAATCGTTTTCAAGTTATTTTCCTGACATCGTGCGGTTAAACTAACTGAGCAAACAAACGACAGATTGACTAATTAAGTGCTTGATTGACTGATAAATAACGGATTACAATGCGACGTTGAATAACCTTGAAATACGATTTTTGTTATAATCTATTTTATGCCGGTT
>Ga0209367_1012984_pt1 | contig 10799 bp, 10 predicted proteins | sample WorMetLIZISLAND2_FD_187412 | JGI IMG/M metagenome (GOLD analysis project Ga0209367, IMG submission 187412) | Marine gutless worms symbiont microbial communities from Max Planck institute for Marine Microbiology, Germany - Olavius geniculatus... ... | reverse complement strand
TAACTCGCTGTATCTCAGTAACGGTGCGAGATAAGGCCTAGGTTACTATTAATCACCAATAGGAAATCATATACTGGCTTTCGATTGGCGCTGAATTCAATGACCTTGGATGGCCTTGAACGCCAAAATAGGGGGTTTTACGGATTTTTTTCGCGATATTGGGCTGCGCAAGTCTTTATCATTCACAAGGTGGCGCCACCGTCGCCAACGCCACACGCGCCTATGTGTATTATGGTCCCGATGGGCCGAGTCCAAGTGATATGCGATTTTCGAAACTATAACTACTGAACTGGAAATGCTATAGGCTTTCACGCGTCTTGTGAGCTTTGCTCAAATTTCTTGTTCATATCTGGGTTACCGACTGACATTTTGGACAGTTACTATCAAACGGTACTTTGGATTTGGCAGTTTGACACCGGGAACGTTCTCTTAAACCTAATTTACCATTTATTTGCACGTCTGCGAAAATGTGGAACTGCGGAGTTGAGCATTAGCCAGTTAAGATGTGCGTGCATGATTTGTGTTGGGATTTTTTGGGGGTTATTTGGTAGTAGATATCCTTTGGTTGGCATTAAGTAGACAGAACAATGGCAACTTAGTAATTAAAGGGCATAATGCGTTCTTACTGCAAGAATTACATGCATTTGTGTGCAGCAACTGAAATTCCCATTTTCTGAAATTTCTGCATTATTATGGCACACAAACAGTAAGGTATTTATTAATATTATGTTGTATATTGTGTTACAGTTATACAGCAATGTGCATATCTCTATATGTATGATAAATAATCAAAGACTATCGTACTTTTGTTTTTAAACGAAATATATTGAGATATAACGATAATGATAAGTAGAGAAATATTTGTGAACGGCTGGAAAGACAGCAACAGCAACAAGCGATATTGTGGAATGGAACGTGAACTTAATTATTGTAGTAACTTGATGCAGGGGCGTCCACTCTGAGGCAAGATGCTTTTTGGAAAATGTTGCGGGAGGAAGTAAAAAATTGCAAACTGGGGAGGGATTTTGTCTGATTGTGAAGTGTTCACTCAAACTCTATCCGAAATTGTGAATCTGTTGTCACGAGATGCGTTTTGGTCATCTTAAATGCATCAAAATGCGTTTCCGTCCCCGATGGAGGAAAGGAGTTACAGCGCTCTGTACGAGGCCTATCTAAGAGGAAGGAGGCTAATTCGTTCAAGTTCTCCCCCCCCGAAATATTGGGAATTTGTTGCCTTGAGATACATTTTGGCCAGGGCTCAACCCCGGACCCCGTTGGGGAACTTACAGCATTGGCTTTCGTTGTCTTGATTGCCCAGGTCGCTTAAGCAAAAAATGGGTTTATTGACCAGGTTAAATAAGCCGACTTATACGATTTTTGCATGGTATTCATTTGTCTGTGCATATGGACAGTTAAACTCAAGAGAGCTGTGAGGAGGGTGGCTTTGTGCAACTATAGGGAGGGGGAATGCTGCTTCCTGGCGCTGAGGCTGCAGGGTGGACGCCCCTGACTTGATAGAAACGAGTTCGAACTGGCAAACTAGGTACACATGTACTGAAACATATTGAAATATAATGACAAGATAATGTAATAATAATCACAATGACAATGAGACATATTAATGACATATCACACAGTGTGACAAGCGGCGCCGACATTTACTAGCCAGTGTACGGGAGATGGACATTTCCCCCTCGGCCTGTCAACCGCGGACGTTTCCCTCCTCGGGCATTTTCCCCGCACGTCCGGTGGAATATGTCCAGGGGGAAATGTTCTACACCCCAATGTACACACGCCCAGTTGCGTACTGGTAGGTTGTGAAAGGAGAGGGTGGTAGTTTCTCCCCTCACCCAAAATGGGGGCTGTCGGAAAATTGACAGAAAATATTCTTATTTCTAAAATTTTTGTCGGATAATTCAAAATTTGAGGCAGAAAAAACCCTACTCACGACAGAAAAACCCACGTTTGGCTAAAATTGAAATTTTGAGCGCCCATAATCCCCTCCGTCGGAAAATTGCAACTGCATGCTCCGCCCACTTTTTCAATGCTCGACGCTGCTGAACATGAATATAGTATTAACGTATCAACAACTAATAAGAAATACAAACAATTATGTGGCACGTACACGAGGGTTGCGAAAAACAGCTAATACGGACACGGTAAAATAATTATGTATGTAGGGAAACATTTACACAGATTTTGTTGACCTTAGGGTTAACAGTGCCCGTTTGTATGTATGAAAACATTTTTCAGCCGACACTTTTTAGCCGACCGTATGTAAGTAGGCATAACGGTCGAGCTTATGGTACGGTTGTCGTCTGACCGGCTGTCTGTCGTCCGTCACGCGTGTACTGTGGCTGAACGGTGCGAGATAGGGCCTAGGTTGCTACTGATCACTAATAGTATGTCGCATATGACATAAAAATCATCGACCTTGGATGACCTTGGAGGTCACTGACAGCCAGTACGGTCGGCTATCATAGCAATAGCTGGGCTTTTTTACCACAACAGTCGTCGGTAAAGCTTTTTATAGCGGCCTGCTTTCTTTAATGTGCGGCCGTAGTATTGGGTGTTGCCCGTCCGTTTGTTTGTCTATCTGTCCCGTACAGCTTTCAACTGGAATACGAAAAGGCGCACAAAAACCGAAATCGGTGTGAACGTTCCCCGGGGAAGGACTAACCAGTGTGCTAATTTTCAGTTCATAACGCTAATTAAAGGTCGAGCGGATGGCTGCACAGTATTTTGGCACTGGGCCGGCGTAGTTTTGTGGTCTATTTTGTTTCACAGTTTGTGACTGCGGCTTAAAATACAATCACAGCGAAGAGAAGAGAACACAGCGTATACGACAAACATTGGAAGATGAAAACTAACGGCTTCGAAATCAAGTATAATCAGAAGGCCCGTTTATAGTCGATTAGCTTACTGTCAGCTCAACGTAAAGAACGCGACAGAAAACCGACGTTTTGACCTGAGAAAATCAACAAACATTCAACATAGCAATAGCTGGGCATATTGGCTCCGTATATCGCACTGAGAAGTGTTTTGTTTTCTTTTTGTTTTATTCGAAAAGATGTTATTCTGGCACACTATTTGGCGAAAAAAACAAGTTATCTTAATCAGCGCGTTTTTGGCGTGTCCATTCCTATGGCACATAGACAGCAACAATGACGTGCTCGCCTATTCGTTAATTCCTACACATTTCTTCGTAGCGCTGTCTGTCGTCTGTCACATTTGCGCACTCCGCTTAAATTGCTCGACGGATTCAGATGCCATTTGGCAGGTACACTGGTTCTAATGACCGCGGTGTTAGATGAGGTCCGATCCATGTCCCCAAGGGGAAAGGGAGATTAGGGTTCAAAAGTAACTCCCCATCCAAAACATGCAATTGCAAATTACAGCCAAACCGTTAGTGATATGCTGCCAGCTGGCGAATTCAAACTAGGAGTTGGGTATACTTGTCACATCGATTCCACCTTTTTCCAAATTACTCTGGTGCTTGCTCGTTTTTTTTAAACCTAGGTTTTTCAAGCCCATTTTCCACCCACGCATCACAGACATACGAACACACATACAGACCCCACACTGTTCGCACTTTCAAGTGTACGCCCCTAAGAACAGCTACCACAGCGCAGAGATTATGTCACGGATGTATAGGCCCCAAAGGTTTTCGTTTTTGGCGAAAAACTGACCAAATGACGAAAACTGACAGTCGTGACAAAAATATTACTTTTTGACGAAATTTGACGAAATTTACTATATTTTCACTTTTTTGACAAAGAAAAATGGTATTTTAGCGGCAAAATTATTATTTGGAGCTATTTATCATAACAAGCACTCAATTTCCGATGGCGAAAAAATGGCGAAATTCGAGATTCTTGACGAAATTTTTCAAAAAGTTTGCACTTTTTTGACAAACGAAAAGAAAAGTAGAAGCCAAAAGCCTCGAAACTGTTTTGGCAAAACTTCCTAAAGTAAGTTAACAGCATTTATATAGAAGGGCTTATTTTCGGATGGCGAAAAATGGCAAAATTCGGGATTTTTGGCAAAATTTTGGATAAAATTTGCATTTTTTGACGAACGAAAAATGGCAGTTTTAGCGGCAAAATTGTTTGGAGCCTAGTGATGTATGATGCGATGAAGAAAAAGATTTACACGACACGAACAAGCCAGCTACATGTAACAGCAGTGAAAAGTAACGCCTTTTTCTACTTTCCTACACTTTCTTAACACTATGTCGTTCTGTCTTTTTGCCAGTTCATACAGCGATAACTACTATTCGATCGATAAAAATAAAATATTATTGGCTGAAGTGCATGATGTAGGCCTAGGCTATACACACGGACACACCAAGGGACCCAGCTCGCACAGACGTGCATTACCGCAGTATCAGCTATTATATCCATAAACAAAAAGGCAAAGAAGAGCCCGAGTCCAGTCTGAGAGTAGGCTATACTGTAACTTTAGTCTCTCTTGTGGTCGCCACTTGGCTAAAGCTCCATTCCCCCTTCTTTATCACAAGACAAGCACGCGATCAAAAATAGACAAGCAAAAATATACACAGTCACGATCACTCGATTCAGTACCGTCGCTGCCGTGGATATTGATTGGATTGTATGATAGTCGAAAAAAGAGACTTCCTGCTTCTGAAAATAGTTTGTGATGCGGTTCAGCTGTGTGACAGCTATGGGAGTTTCTTTGGATCTCGTATGCGGTAACGTCACGGGATACGATAAACAAACAGGGGGAGTGGGAGTGGTCGTTCAGCAAAAATATTATTATGAAAGCGATTTCGGTTTAGGAGCCTAAACAACACAAAACTATTTTGAGCTTTTTCCTGGCCACGTTCACCGCGGAAAACTGAAAACCTCATAATCATTTGAATGCGCCACGATCACCCTCAGTAAAATGTCATTTCCCAAAGCTGTCGCAGATTAGGCCACAGAAGGACTGGAGATCACAGGAAGGTCAAAGGCCGAAGGTCACGGTGCATTCTAGTGCAGCCGATGCCACATGGTGATTGGTCGGCGCAGTGACGTCATTGCTTGCGTCCAGTGAGCGAGCTCGGTGCCCGACGAGACCGGGCCTATCATCACGTGACCAATACTAGTGCTGCCCCTGTCACCGGGCAGGTTCACAATCGCTGATACCTTTAGCTGAACTGACTGCAAACATCAGTCACAATAGCAGGATACTAATAGAAAGAAACCCAGCTGTCGCTAGGATAGCCGACTGTATTGGTTGCCAGTGACCTTCAAGTCATCCAAGGTCGATAATTTTCATGTAATCTGGAAGGGCGTATGCCACTTTCTATTAGTGATCGATAGACCTAATAACTTTGGTCCTATCTCTCACTGTTTTCGAGATACGGCCACTTAAAGCTTGAAACTTTCCATTGAAAATTGCGGCCAAACCGCTGAAGATGGAGACATGGTCAATATTGACAGACTGTTCGACTGCGGTACGAATTCGCTGCATCGAATGAACCTTATTTCTGCAGATGGTTTACTATAGACCATAGATGTAAAAAAACATTTTTAATGTATTTTATAAAAGTATAAAAACATGTTTTTATGTATTTTATTTTTACGTATTTTATTTTTTGTTAGGTTTTTAAAATATTTTTTAATGTTTTTTTTGTGCTTTTTAATGTCATGTTTTTTTGTTTTTCTTAAATCGTTAGAATAAAATGCTACAGGTGTGTTAAAAACTGTTAATGTGACTAGTATAGGGCCTATACTTGGTATTTGTTCTGACATTTGATTGTTTACTTCATAATAATTAAGTATGTACCATTATCATGGTTACATAAAATACAAAACGCCCAAAGTAAAACGTAGCGATTGGAAACATCTGCAGTTTAATGTTTTTCATAATGTATTTTATAAAAGTATAAAATACATGTTTTTATGCATTTTATTTGCAAGTGAATGTTTTAATATCTATGCTATAGACCTACAAGTATGATGTAGTCATGTCCCAAGAACTGTTATACGCACCTCGAGCATATTTTGTGGGACTGAAAAGATCATGGCTTCGTTGAATGTAGGGTTGCTGTCATCTCGTTTGGAAGAAGTTTTCTTCTTGGTCGTACGTGATCCGTTACGCAGCTGATAAACCTTAAAACAGATCTCTGCAACACGTTTCAGTACACACGGTGCTCCAAAAACTGCAAAGCAGTTAGGCCTGACCGAACACCATCCTAGAAAAATTAGATATTTATCGTAGAAAGCATAACTCTAAAATGGGATCTGACCTAATAGCGATCTTGACCTTTACCTTGACCTCTTGAAAATTAATATTCAATCATACTTAAGTAGTTTGTTTTTAACCTCAGCCTACGTCATCAACTAGAAGGGCAGTCGGAAAGTGCATATCTCTGCCAACGGTAGACAGGCCGTCGAGAGGGGGGAAGGGAAAGAAAAGTTTTCCTCGGGCCTCACGACGTTTGGGGAGCCCCGCCGTCGCCCAAGAATATAACGTACACTAGAATGCTCCATGTTAAAAAACAAAATGCAAAAAAATTCTCCCGACGGGCCCGCGAGAATGTTTCCCCAGGCCCCGCTCTGGCTCTCGACGTCCCTGACGGTAGACCTAGGCCTATGTCAGTTTTTCCTCTTTGTCCCAGACTCAGAAGAATGCTTACAGAATGGAATATAAACATATTCTCAGAAATAAAGCCTAGACAACGAAAGTCCGCGTCAGTGGCATCGTGGGTTAGCCGACAAAAGTTGGGCGCAAATTTTCGCATAGACGAGTGGCATATACAGGGCAACCCCGTGAATTTTAGCATGTCAGATCATTATTTGCCAGAATTAAATCATCTTCCAAAGGTACAAAATTTGAGGCCAAAAATCGAGCATTGAAAAATTTCTTTTAAAAGTCTCAATTTTCCTACAGACAGCTAAAAATTTCCACGAAAAAGAGATTTTTCAGTGCTCGATTTTTTGGCCCCAAATTTTTTTTACCTTTGGAAAATGACTTTCCGGTAAATAATGTAATCTGAGATGCTAAAATTCACGGGGTTGCCCCGTATCACGCCACTCGTCTATGTCATCGTAAACTTATGGTCCCACAATTTCGTGTAATAGGCTTATACAGTATACATGTAATATATGGCAGCAATGGTGGTTACCTCCTATAGGTTTAGTCGTTGGCCAGGCGAGGTTTCTGGCTTTGACAATGACCAGAATGAGTCGTTCAGCAGTCGGCAAATAACTCAGCGACAGCAGCACATCACCGCGCTCCAATGGCCTCTGTACACAAACCATCGCAGCCATATGAGATCAAACAGACCTGCCACCAGACACAGGTGAACGTGCCTCACCTTGACCCCAGCCAGACAGGCCGGCACTCGATTTACCTATCCCTGACGGATGAAAGGCTGAGTTGGCCTGGGTGTTGGTTATATACCAAGATGGCTTATCTGCCCACAGAAAGTGCTAGGTACCAACGACCACACCACATTGACCTTGGAGCAAATGTGAGACGGAGAGTTAACATAATGGTTAGATTAACCAAATAACCAAAAATGGCGTGAACGTTCCATAGCATTTGGTTCAAAAACTGAAAGATCAAATACATTTAGAAAATGTCGGCGCAAATCTCCCTTAGATTACGGCTGGCGGCTCACACTCGTTGCATACTAAGCACAGTGCAACGGGCGCATACGACCCTCGGCAACTAGTCTGGACGGACGGCCGCATACATGACGGCACACCACTACTACCAGACCCCGGATGGCGTCGACGGCTTGAAATTTTTAACAAGTGACGCCAAAGCTATCTTTATTAGTTGAGTTTAGTTAGGGCCGTCTGGGTTGTATTTTCTGTTTTTGCTATCATTCGTGGTGAATAAAGATGCTTATTATACAACTGAATCGTCAACGCGTCGCATTTTATCCGATGTGGGGCGGTGCGGCAGTTTTTCGAAAAAAAATTTTTTGCGGATGACACTATTGGATCTTCGACCTTATGGGCTCGTCGGAAAAAAGTGGAAAAGCTCCCCGGTTGTCAAAACCATTGACTGTGAATGTTTTCTTCGTCGCTGTGTTTGAAGTAGGCCTAATTTGGTCATATCGCCAAATCGACCTACACAGTTCGGTTAGCTCCTGCCCTAATCCATCATTTTCTTCAGTCACTAGTTAAGAGATCAATGATCTCTCATCTCTCATTAGCAGATTTAGGACGTTTTTTAAAAAAATATCCCAAAGTCGATAAAACTGGACACTAAATGCGACGGCGGCGGAGGCGGTGCAGACAAAACATCGACGGCGGCGCGACTGGTCAGTCGATAACTTCGACGCCATGAGAATTGGACACAGTATAAAGATGCATACAAAGCGACAGAGATTAAATAAAATAAAATAAACAAGAATTCCAGCTGTCGCTAAGGTGGGAGCGACCGAAAATGTTAGGCCTACTATTAATCACTAATAGAAAGTGGCATATTTGGTTTCAAGTGACATGAAAATCGGTCGGCTATCCTACCGACAGCTGGGATTCTTGTTAATATTCGTGTGCTTCAAACCTCGTCGATTTCATGCAGATTCAACCAGATGCGAAAAGTTTCCCCAGCACGTAGGTCGACATCAGTGAGACGGAATTCCGCCTCACCAAGCAACCTGTGCCGTGCGTACTTGTCACACGAATACGCCTACACACACCGGACGGACACGTCAGAACATGTTCTTTTTGTTATCAACACTCTACTTTTTGAGATCACACGTGGTCGAAATTAAAGGTGAAGGTCAATGTTACAAGGTTACCTCATCGCTATAACCGCCTGTATCAAAAATCAACAAAGCAGCTTCACAGAAAATGCTGCGTTTCATAATCATTTCACGTAACCTCCGTTTTGTGTTCATAATACATGTATTAAAATCGTACACGAACATCACCTAACATGAACAATGTGCTATCGATCTGAAGTGACACCGCTATAAAAAGCAACTTTGCCCGATTGATGAAATACGTTCAGACAAATGAAAGACTGAAACTACTTCAACTATTTAATATACCAGTAGGCATTTTGTGCCTCACTGTCAAATGATTTTGCTCCCTACGCAGGCCCTATCTGGCATCCAAGTAAGCTTACGCACAACGAAGCTTATCTGTGGCGACATCGCAAAGGCAGTACGCACTCTCCTTCTCCTAAAAATTAGCCTGTCAAAAAATTTTCTTCCAAAAACGCAATATCTGGTGCTAAAAGTCTTTTTATTTTGAGAAAATGTAAGCGCAAATTTATAATTTTGACCACGTAATACCTTCTCTGTCAGAAATGTGCAACTTTCTTCCTGCCCTGTCCCCAACCTTTTTTGCCAAAACGCCACTGAAGCTTGTACCGGATGCACCGGAACGAAACGTCAGCTACTTCAAAAGTAACTAGCAAATAATTAAACATCTAATAAATATCAAATAAGTGTCCGACGGAGTCTTGCCTGGAACTGTGCGACGGGCGAAGAGAAGCATTCTGGTTCCAGGAGTTCTGCTGGAACGCGGTAGACGAAACTGTCGACGTACTGAGGACAGACGCTATCCCGCACGATCTGCCATCATCATCAGCAACACATCAACTTACCGACAGCATTAGGCTATCAGTCGTATCGTATAACTATACATTCGGACAGCATAACTGAAACCTCTACACGATGAGATATCATTAGCGGCACCCCCAGCGCCAAATGCCATAATGTGTTATTATGCTGTTTTAATGCAAAAAAATCCGCAACCAAACCTGAGGTATTGTGGTAAGCCTAAATGCAGTGCCGCTAAATTTGCTCACTTCACTAACTGCCATGTATTTTAGTTTCTACTTATTTGAACATCATGTCTCATACCTTACGTTATGGCCTCCTTTTATCAACACTCCAGGGATAGTATCAGTGGCGTAGCTACCGGGGGTTCAGGCGGTTCAATGAACCGGGGCCCCCGAGCTCTTGGGGGCCCCCGAGCCAGGCCACCAAAAAATTAAACAAGAAAATAATAGGCATGCTTAATTCTACGCTGTATTTATGCAGTCTCAATACATCTGCAGTCAAAATCAGTGAATTTGTCAACAGCAACTATCATTCTGAAAGAAGCTGTTGATTTCGTCTCTCAGTTGAGGAGCAAATTCGACGATGTTTGTCAAAGAGCTGAGAGCACAGCTACACAACGGGGCGCAGAAACCACATTCAAGGACACGCGCATCCGGACTAAGAAACGGTTTTTTGAAGAACTCTCAAACGACTGTCGATTGGAAACTCCTCGCGATAGATTCAGAGTGAAAATTTTTTGCCGGTTGTTGACACGTGCTTAATGCAGTTGCAAACGCGCTTCGAATCTCTGCAGTACATAACTGGTCTGTTTTCATGTTTGTTTCCGGAGCAGCTGATGACTCTGTCTGATTCTGATTCGCAAGACCAACTTACAAAACTTACAAAGAAGTACAGCAATGACGTTTCGTCTGATTTGTATCGACAACTGCTGGCGTTCAGAGCCTGTGCCGGCGCTTTCATCCAGAAAGCCAAGGATCCTCAAGACGTATTGAATGTCATCATGAGTCTGGAAATGTCTGTGTGTTTCCCAGACGTGATCACGGCGTACACGATATTTTTGACTCTTCCCGTGAGCGTGGCAAGCAACGAACGCAGCTTCTCAAAGCTCAAGCTGCTGAAGACATATTTGCGAGCAGTTATGTCTCACGATAGGCTGTCTGACTTAGGAATTCTGAGTATCGAACGAGACAGATTTTCTGAAGTTGACAAGCGAAAAGTTCTGGAAATGTTTGCGCAGAGAAAGGCGCGTAGAGTTAGGATCTTA
>Ga0209367_1012980_pt1 | contig 10801 bp, 7 predicted proteins | sample WorMetLIZISLAND2_FD_187412 | JGI IMG/M metagenome (GOLD analysis project Ga0209367, IMG submission 187412) | Marine gutless worms symbiont microbial communities from Max Planck institute for Marine Microbiology, Germany - Olavius geniculatus... ... | reverse complement strand
GTAGGGGACACCCCTCCTCATGGCCCACTTTTCAAGTGCCCCCACTACAACTAGATTCTGGCTACGCCACTGACTCACTAGCCAGCACACAAGACACAATATACATCGTTCTGCCGGGTTCAATCAATAAATAAACCGATCACAATTGTGTTTAAGTAGCAGATATGCTTTGTCGTTAAACTGAAGACTAGCAGTAGCAGTTAACACAGCTAAACAGTTTGGTGGCAGATTGCAGCTCACACGATGAGGTTTGGATATGACGTAAGTCTTAGTGAAGAATCAGGTTTTGAGATGCTGACAGAAAGACATCAATGACTGAGCTGACGTTGTCTCTTCGCGCATCATCATCGTCGTCATTAATCTAGGCTCAAAGTGCACAGATATAAGAAAGACAATCGCGCAATATACTAACATAAACGTTAGTTTGAGTAAAATATAAAAGCGTTTATGAGCGCTCCGGACGGGGTCATGCACTCATGCACACAGCCCTGAAAGCCTCACGGCACTGATAGCGCCAGGGAGCACAAGCTGCTAAGCTGTAAATCGTGGTGCGGGTATCGTTACTCGTCTATTGTCATAATGGTCCGTATGTGCGATGCGTATAATATATAATTTTATGACAACAGTTGCGTGTTCGCATGGTTCGTTGCAGGTTTTCTCTATACCGCGAGTCGGTAAGTCAGTGGACATGGACAGGGTCGACGAGGACGCCGAACAATACAGCTTCACGTTAGACGACAAACACGACGACGACGACGACGACAGAGTGAGGAAGATCAACGAACTACAACGACGTGTTAGTGGTTTTTGCTGTTTGACATTCAAAGCGACGCAACAACAACGACAACAGACGAGCAACAACGACGACAGCAACGACAACAGTGTGAGGACGATCAACGAACTACCTCGAAACGTTTTCTCGAAGATCCCTCGCGTCGGTCGTAGCCGCTGGTCATCATACGAACACGAATGACCGAACATCTTCTATAGTGATGATGCTTTGCAGTCTTGTCACGTCGACGTGTTGTGTTTACATACTGAAAGACCATCGCAGCAAAAGCTTCAGGGACGAACTCTGACAATTCGGCTCAATATGATAACATAGCGAGCAGTCGGCAAGTAAACCTATGAAACAAGAAGTTTTGAATGTTCTAGTCTGCTTCATAGACACGTGTAGCAGAAATAGCCAATCAAACAGAAATTCAATATGTTGTAATTAGTAGGAACCCGTAAACATTATAATAATGTTAAATCATTTTACTTTGTTGATTCGTCAGTTAATAATACTGGTAAGTACTGAATGGCAGAAAACAGCGAATGTACAATATGCATGCGTGAAAACAAAAATCTATTCGAAGTAAAAACTAAAATATTAAATAAGTAAAAACGGAAAAATCAGTCGGGGAAAAAGTATGAAGAAAATTGTTGAGATCGAACATGGCTCAAGTATGCGCTTCTGATTCATTCGCAACGTGCGTTTAGATTAACGAATGTGTTTCAATTATTGTAATTATAATCTATCTTATAGGCCTGTGGTATGACAGAAAGACTTAGGAGGCGCTGGAAGTATACAAACTGCTGAGGGCGTCTGATAAGACTATGGTTTTGCAGTACAGTTAATCTTATACCTCGTTTACACGTTGAGCCAGCTTTTCGAGCTCTTGACAAGATGGCTCGACAAGACTGATCGTCGAGCCAGCTTCATCGAAGTGTAAACAGGGTATTAGGTTGAAAACATCGAGTCAATTGACGGTTTGACTGACTGGGTAATCTACGAAAAAGTCTGCAGTTACGCCTTGGTTCTTGGCTACGCAGTAGGCATTGAGGCTCACGGCGTAATCACAGCTGTGCGGCAGTAGGCCTACGGTCTGTGTGTAGGCCCTTGCTGCGCATCATTTGAGCACACACTATGATGGATGTTTGTCTAGCGTAGACATGCGGTACAACCGGCAACAGCTGACCGAAGGAAGTTCTGTACGCCTACGCCTACCACTCCCATCCCTGGTATCTGCTGCTGCTGCTGCGGGCGTTGACGTCATGAGCGAGCGCCCACTCAGTCCAAGAAGCCAAGAATGCGAGAAATGTATAGCTTGCCTGCCAACCGGTTAGGCTGGTTAGCGTAGCAGCGTGAAATAGCTTCTTCTAGGCGTCGGTCAGACGACTGCAAACAAAACTATCCTCGGCTACCTATCGTGTTCTTTACGTTTTGACCTAGTTCGTAGTGTTTGTAAACTGTCGACGGTGGCTCCGGTCAACGGGATCATTATATAGGTTGCGGTTAATCTTGCAGTTGAATTTTAACCCCAATCATACAGCAGTTATGATGATAGTTTGCGGGTCCGAGAACGTGTCGTTTTGTGAATTACCGTCCAGTCTCTACACTGCCTATATAATAAGTTGTAGACAGTTATGATATCAACGTGTGAATCTACGGCACATGTCCAAAGACTAATGGATACTCGTGGCTTGCTTAGTCGACAGCTGGCCGAAAAGAACAACTAATTGAGGAACTGAAAAACAGACGGAATAAAGCAAACGGGGAAATCAGACGAGAAATTCAAAAGCCCACAACTGAGTCAAAAACAACGGCGGAGCTAGCGGTATTCGTCAGAAAATAATTTGGCGGTCCACCCAACGAAATAATTGGGGCCATATTTATTTTATGACCTATGAAACCGTGTTGCTTAAACGTTACAGTCATACTCAGATTCGTAACATTTAATTACTATTAAGTGTAACGTCAGAACGGCGACCACTGGGGTCAGTCGTGGCGTGAGTCTGGCAGATTCAGTGTAGGCCTACACATAGCAGTCAGTTTTTTTAAACAACTGCCTTATCACATGTGTGGGCTAGGCCTATAGTTTCTGCCACAATTCCCCCACAGACTTATCGCCGTCGGCGAGCAGCAATTTAGCGTTCACCTGCAGTATATCACGCATGGCCGACATTTGATAAAGGTGAGCCGCAACTGCTTTTAAACCTCTAGCTGTCTACATGTCGTGTTAAATGCGTGATAAGCACCGATATAGGAGCCATATAGGCCTATAAACACTTTTCTGAGTCATAAAAGCTGTAATCACACATGCGATACGATTAACGTACTATACTAGCAGCTTTTTCGACAAGAAATTTGAGCAAAAAGACTTAATGCAGATCAGATTCACTCTGAGATGAATACAATATATTATGGCGACACGCTATAACGACCATCAGTAAAGGTTTTGTGTAAGAAAATGCTAGACAAGCAAAAAATTGCATCAGATACCGAGGTGCAGTCAGAGGTTCGTCAGTGGTTTGGACAGCGGCCAGCATCGTTCTTTGCATTGGGCATCCAGCAGATTATCGACAGAGAAAAAAATTATTTGAAAAAAGTCGGGCGATATGTTGAAAAATAAAACATTAATGCTTAACATTTAAAGAGATGACATTAACTTGTTATTCGTTTTACTAGTTCATATGCTGTTTGTCACTTGCGAGGTTTGAAAGATAACTGGTGGAGAAAATAATACCCAAATTCACTGTGTTCTGTCAATAGATGACGTCACAATAATGACGTCATCATCAACAAAATTTTCACCTATGTTCGAAATTAAATTCCCTACAGAACGTACATTTCAATGTTTTTTTCTTTTTTTAGAATTAATGAAATGTTGCCATTTTGTAAACTTATTTATCTAACGATCGTCGTAAGTTTGCTAGGTCACATAAATCGTTCGTCAGCCTATTTGAGCAAGTAGTACGAAGCGCAGTATTGCCGACGAAAGTTGTCTGCTGGTCCGTCCGTCCATCCATCTGTCTGTCCGTTTTTCTGTAACGTTGATGCATCGTGGTCACGTAGGAAAACAACTGCAAGAACAATTAGTTTTGCTTCTTTGAGCCGCAGCGCGAATACGGTTATTACTTATCACCGGTGTAAGATACGACGTCATCCGCGATCGTAAACACAAATAAAGTAATAAACGCATCGCGCCGCTCGTTTGCTGCGACAGTAGGGCACAGGTTATTCAAGTACAACTTTAGTACAAGAAGGAACAAAGTCAATACAGTTCACTATCGACCAAAGAAAGGGAGAGAAGCGTTATTTGTACTTTGGTTCGTGTCGACGGACGGACGCTGGCATGGCAACAGTACAAGCATCAGTACGTCAGGTCACTCACTGAGGCCAGCTCCGCATCAAAGCTGGTCGAACAGTTCAGAATCCATACATGGCCGTCTGACCGGGCGCCGGTCGGCACGAGCATGGGCAAAGGGGTTGCGCCTTACGTACGTACGTGCACGTAAGTACAGGGGCCGGCGTCGGTCGGGCGCTGAGGCGCTATAATAAGTGACTGCTGCGGCGCGAAGCAGCGGCGGCAGCAACAGACGCAGCAGACGCCGGCCCAGCGCCGAACAGATTCACTCGGCTTCAGCGCTGCAGCTGCTGCTGTTTTTCCACTCCCATCCTTTTCCCAGTCTCCAACTATCCTCCAGTGCAGCTCGAAGCTGCAGTTTGCTCGTAGGCGCCGACCGACCGACCGAGCGTGCATCAGGAATCGATCGATCGAACCAATTGCACGAGCGCTGCCCGCCAGTTCTGAAACCGCGTGACTCGGCCGGACCGAAGTCTTTCGACAGATTCAACTTCGTGTCTCGCGAACTGTAACTTGTCCCGGCTGCGGCGGCTGCTGCGGCGGAAGCTGACGAGACAGCTGCTAGCGTAACGTGAGCCGAGGCTGCAGAAATGTCGACGTGTCACCTGTTGGCGTTTCACCTGGCCGGAGGTCCGCCGTACGGATTGCGTTTGCAGGGCGGATTCAATGACTCGCCTTTCGTCATTGCCAAGGTCAGGCTAAGATGATGTAGTTCCCTGCGAGTTGCTTGACAAGGTGTGGACTGCTTTGCGATAAATGAATTTTTCCTCTCTGCTGATTCAGTGCGTTTGCCGTACTCGTGAACTGCGCAGAAAAGGCTTACGAGCACCGTGCTTTCGAGCGGTTTCTTTTTGTCCTATATAACTCATATTTCACGTATTCCGTTACTCTCAGCTAATTATTATGACTTTTTGTTAGCCCAAATGAAACAGCAAAAACGAGTACAATAAATATGTCATAAAAGCAACAGAAAAACCATGCATAGGGAGCTATGTGGGAAAAAACGATGGAGTATAAAAATGGCAATTTTCTTTCAGCGTGCATGTAGCAATAGACTTATTTGTTTAAGCCACATCATTTTCGACTGCTCTTCAAAACATTGCGCAACAACTGAGTACTTCATTTAAACATTTTCATACATGTGAAATGTGAATCATTTAGTTATCGACCACGAATTTTGGCTATAATAAATCTGAATGACCACTCTATTGCACGACAGAAACCGCAACTGTTTTCGTATTTTGAAGTTGGAACCGTTGAGACCCGGACGGCGCATGTGTGACAGTCACATGTAGAGAAACGAACAGGCAGACGGACTGACGGACAAACGTCAAAAATGCGACGTTTGATAATATTTTTCATGACGCTTGTGGCATAAATAGGCCTACAGCTTTGTAGATCGGCTTTATAGACTTATTTACGTCGTATATTCATTTGCAGTAGGCCTAGTAATCACGTAGACACGCAAAACTGAAACAGAGAACGAATTCGTGCATTAACTGCAGATCCCGTTAATTAAACTAATTCGGTGCAGATTCGGCCGGCGAGCAAAGCGGAAGCGGTAGGTCTGCACGAAGGTGATGTTCTGGTGGCAGTGAATAACATTCGATGTCGTGGACTGAGTCACATCACTACCACTGCTCTCATGGATCTGCATCCTCATCTGCTTACCGTCCACGTTCTCAGGTCTGTCGTTAGTTCATCCGTGAGACTGACTTGTTTTAATCATTTACAGAACAGTTATAGGCACAGTCATGAATAAAGGCATCACTAGAATATAATACTGCAATGAAAAACGATGGTACGTTACAGTGTCTAGAAATAAATGGGAGCCATTGTTTCCAAGGCGAGAATTAGGCTCACTGTGGAAACGATAACGTCGTAATGCTCTCTCTCTCATTCCCGGTCAGGGAGCGGGTCACCGCCCCGATCCGCTTTAAGAAGTCCCAGAGGCGTCGAGGATCCGTGTTTAAACTTTCCTCCTGGCCAGATGTCCCGCCGGGCCTGGACGTGAGCTGGACACTGTAACACCAGGTGCTCTACAGTCTCGTCAGCATCGTTGCAGTTAGAGAGGTGGCAGAATCCCGGCGTCCGATACGATACAGATATCCTGCCAGCAACGGAGAATGACCAGTGCGCAGCTGGGCCACCGTGACGCACTGGTCCCTGATCCAATCTCGTTGCCAACGCTGGAACTGGTTGACACTGCCGGCGAGCACCCTATGGATTCTGGCATGTGGGTCGCTGCGGTACCTGTCGTCAGCGACACTCTGTTGATGCCGTTTGATGGCCGCACAGGCATAAATGAAATCTATAGGTGCCGAGGCCTGTGGTAAAAAAGTGCCTCTCTTAACTTCAAGGTCGGTTTCAGTAATGCTTGTGCCATGTGTCCTGACAACAGAGGCGGGGGTCGAGATGTAGAGGCGGGCGAGCGGGCGTTGGGAGCGCAGTTGAACGTGTTGAGTGAGGCGGAGGCTGCTGCGCTTGTTGCTAAGCAACCAGCATCATCAAGCAGTGACGTCATTACGCCGTCATCTTCCACGTCACACGCCTCTGACTCGCCTTACCTGGCGCTGCAACAGCCGCCATTCAGGCTCAGAGGCGCTAACAAAGGTTACTTATAGCTTCATTCTGCAGTTAACATGACTTATTGAATAGGCTGTTTACGTGGTCATCTACAGCGAGCAGTTTTTAACGACGCAACAAATGTAGTTATTTAGTGCTTTCAAAATGCGATGCTAAAATTGAAATGATGAAAATTATAGAGAAGAGATGACAGCTAACGAGCCGAGATTGCTGCGCAGCAAATCGCGTAGGCGTATGTTGTCATTTTTTGTCATGTTTTGTTAATGTGCGGCTGTTCTATAGGCCGTATAATGCGTCTCGTCTGTCTCTGTGTCCCGTATGGGTTCTCAGCTCCAAAACAAAAAAAGCGCAGAAACCACAATTGCCTTTAAAATGAATGAACGTTTACCACCCTGAACTGCGACGAAATTGCTGGAGATAGACTGACAGTTTGCGCGTCTCGTGAGCATTAGCTTGAATTTCTTGTTTTTTTACGCCGAACGCATTCGACGATTTATTTACAGTTAAAACGCTTTACGTACTTAATTACTTACTACGATCCAAAGTCGGGGTTCTGTATCTATTCTTGGAGCCTACAACTTTGCTTGTTATGCGGTGAATATAAAAATTCAGTCTGGGGTTTTTGTTTGACACAAATGACTAGAATTTTTTTACGATAACGAGGACGGCCGCGTATTCTGTCGGCGGCACTCTCTGTCTACATTTTCAGACATTTTCTTCATACCCTCTTGCTCATACTGACTTACACTTGGGGCATGCAACTTTTCTTGTTGTGAGGACTATCGTACGAAAAGCATCGATGTTTGTAGTGTTGCCGTCTGTTGTCATCTCGGACGAGCAGCAGCAGCAGGCTGCGGCGTACGGCGGCAGCGTGCAGCCGACGTCAACGTACACGCGCAGTGAACAGACGCTCAGTGACGACGACGGACGTACGCACAGACACACGGTCGAGGAGCACCAGACGAACACGTACAGCAGTGGTGGCGATGGCAGTGGTGGTGTTGTTGGTAGTTTGACACGAACTACGACGACACAGCGCAGACAGATGACTTCGTACACCAGCCACGCCGCCGGCGATCTGCACCAGCAGCCGCAACGTGAGCTGGCTCTGACTTGATGCTTTATTAAGGCACGTTCAGAGCGATGTAACTGATCTGAACTGAATCGATCTGACGTGATTTAGTTTTTGACGAAATGACTACGGAGCAAGCACTAATGCATTACAGTGGGCACCGTCAAACGGCGTCGGTGGCCTACGTGACTACGCTCACGTACGCGTCAACCGATGACCAATTAGCTCGCCCTGCTTTCCCATCGATCAGGTCGTCAAATACGAAACTGTGTCAGTCAAGTTCAGTTCGGCTCAGTTACGTCGCTCTGTATGCGCCTTTAGACCGATCGATCTATCGAGACTTGGGGGAAACTTTTAAACTGTCTTTCAACTCTAAAACCACGCCTTAAAAATAAATGTTTGCCATAATTTTGGAACGCAGCGGTAGCCTATGATATTTAGTTACACTTAAAAATGCTGAGGAGCTCGACAGTTCTATGGTTCAATTCGCAAATTTGATTTTGCGCGTAGACAAGTTGACGTACGTTCATTGTTTTACGCGAAAGAACTAGAGCCTAGTCTGAGTAGTATATTGTTTAAGACTTTTTGTTTAAGACCGTTAATTAGTCAAGTTTCAGAAGTTATGTCTGCGAGTGTCGACGCCGATGGTGTCTGTCTGTCATTGTGCAGAGTGGCAGCAGGTGACGAGGTTCCAGGGTGACGTGACTGGCCCTGCAGCCAGCGACTGGTACGGCGAGCGCGCCGAGGACCAGGCACGCCACTCTCTGGTCACAGAGGCTCGTACCTACGACATTGGGCTCCAGATACCACCATTGAGGGCTGACCCTGCTAGTCCAAGCCTTGGACAACAACCAGCCGTCGACCACGTCTACCCCGGGCCTGCCAGACCGCAGATGTATGTGTGCGACATCTTATGTCAACCTTGTTTCAGTACTAGATGCATGGCACACTGCTGGACTGGGTAAGCGAGCACGCAGTACGAGCTTATACCACTCCAGACAGTGCGGTATTGTACTAAAACTACGCCCAGATTGCATAGACTACGCCGTCGTTTGCTTGATGACGCACGACTGCAGACGAAAATTGTGAAAACGGCACCGATGCAAGCTGAGTGTGAGTTCACCAAGAATATAGCCAACAAAAAGCGTCATACCGAGATTTAAGTAAGTAAGTAAGTAAGTAAGTACCGATTTATATAGCGCCAAAATCTCTGAAGAGAATTAGGGCGTTTCGCGTATACTGGTGAAATGTTATCAGGCCTAAGCGGTAATCAGACTCACATAGTCTAGTTGGCGGCAAGATCGTCATTTTTGTCAGTTCATCGTTAATTTCTGCCCCGCGATGCGTGTACTGCAAAGCACGGTATTGCGACTATAAATTGTCCGTCTGTCAGTCAGTCTGTCTGTCTGTAGGCTACCTCTGTAGGTCTGTAACGTTGATGTATCGTGGCCATATAGGTGGGGCCAGCCTACGTGGAAAGTTATTATGGTCTTAATTCGTTCCTCGGAGCACCAGCATCTGCGACCTGTAAAGTTCGAGGAGAATATCTATAAATTTGTAGTGAAATACGTCGCTCGTTGCATAATTCAGTCTTTTATTTTCACTAGAGTAACGTTTCAACGTTTGGAAGCACGGTTGTAAACAAAATAAAATTAAACACATCGCGCGGTGTACTCTACAATAGTAGGGCGTTATTTTCAGTTTTATCCACTCGACGGTGTCACTGTCAGACGTTAAACGCAGACATCTGGCTTAGCAGTGTCTTGGTGAATATATCTACTGTTTGAACACGTTTATAGGTGCTATGAACTTTATTTCAGGATTTTATTTGTTACACGAAAAAAACAGCAAAAATGTCGTGCGTGGCGGTATAGTAGAATGTTCATTTCGCTGTTATCTGTAACACCGCGCAGACATCAGTCGAGGTCAGAGTCAGCGGCGGGGCAGTCAGCTACAGCTCCTGTCCACGTGATTCACACCGGACCACTGCAGGGCCCGGGACGTTATGACGACATGACGCCGTACTACGAGGCAGACATCAGACCCGGACAGAGTCTCGTCATGCCCGGATTCACCATCTCCGTCGAGGCGGCTGCACCAGGTCGCCGAGGGCAGGCTGCTGGAGGACAGATGGACGGGCCGGCAACGTCGACACAGCCGGTCGTGACGGTCACGCCGGCTGACGGAGGCACGCATCTCATGACAATCGGTGAGCCTCAGCAGCAGCAGCAGCAACCTCAGCAGCAATCACCAGCGCTGCAGTATCATCCACTTGCCGGAGTGATGCAAGGCTCTCTGACCAGGCAGCAAGCCGACACAAATTACGTCTACCGAGAAGCAGGCGGATCATTGGAACAGGAAATGGCGCCACAGCAGCGGCAGCAGCTTCAACAGCAGCAACAGCCCATGCCTTATCCTCATCCTCATCAGGACGCTGTTGGATTCGGCAGTCCGCAGCAGCAGGTGCAAACCGCGGACAGTGACAGAGGATGGACGGCACACACTGACATGCCAGTAGGTCGTGCCACCTACACCGAGGCTCGACCCGAGATAGACAATATCCAGGTTACTGATCCTACTTCCCACCAACTTTCGCCGTCTTTCTGCTTTGGCATCGTATGACATTCTGTCTAACGTTAGCTGCTGTACAGAGTGCACCAAAAAATTTTACCCCCCTGAAGTTTTCTGATAATTTTTTGAAACGGCTGAGAATTTTTAAACAAAATTTTACACGCCTATTATCCATTCAGATTTATGCTAACGTGCAAAATTTTATTCAGTTATCTCCAACTTTGACAAAGTTATGCCGTATTAAGCGCGACCACTCACCAAATTTTTCCATTTCACAACACGTTCATCACGAGTTTTACTAACTGACGATAAACAACAGGTTTAAAACAGAAATAATTGACATTTTATGAACCAGCACACAGTTCAGTTAACATATTTCAATACGAAGTTCACATCGTATGCTCAAAATGTCGACCTCCAGCCGAAACGCATGAGTTCAGAC
>Ga0209367_1012978_pt1 | contig 10804 bp, 8 predicted proteins | sample WorMetLIZISLAND2_FD_187412 | JGI IMG/M metagenome (GOLD analysis project Ga0209367, IMG submission 187412) | Marine gutless worms symbiont microbial communities from Max Planck institute for Marine Microbiology, Germany - Olavius geniculatus... ... | reverse complement strand
GGTAAACAAAGTAAATAAACACAATATGACGTAACAATGACGTCACAAGGCACTACTGCGAATAAGTAAGTAAGCTTAACTATTTTATGCTACGAAATTGATATCTTTATGTGTTGCCTGTTCTCCCAGACCACTGTAGCTTTGACAGTGTTTGTTTTGCTAGGTAATGTGGTCACACAATAAAGGTGCGGTGGGTGGAAGAACTTCACGTTTACACGCCTTAAATTTCTGCTTGTAAAAGTGAAAGAATGGTTAAAATCGGTGCTGAATTACCGAAGTTATCCCAAAAATAAAACTGGGTATCCGTTTTTTTGGACCACCCTTTATGCCACGTATGCTGCTGTACTGTTTGTGCTCTTGAAATAAACGCGGCTTGCCAGCCTGACACATTTGCAATTTCCGAGCCCGCATCGTGACCATCCCATACATACTTTCTGTAGTTTAATATTAATATTTCAGCCCTCTTGAATTCAGTACTGGGCGCTTTTAAAAAATGAATAAAGGAATCAATGAATGCATGAAATTGAATGACTAAAGGTTCACGTGGAACTGGTGGATCTGAACGACAACGCCCCGACATTCTCCGCAGCAGCGCCGGAAGTAGAATTTTACCTCGCCGAGACCACGCCCCCGGGAATTCTGTTTCCGCTTCCCGTTGCGATGGACGTGGACAGTCCGCAGAACGGAGTGGTGGGGTACCAGCTGTCACCGCGTTCCGACGTCTTCACTGTACGAGTAGAGAACGCGTCCACGATTGCAGGTCGGTGGCCAATTAATTAGAAGGTACTTACGACGTAATTAGCTAATTAATGAATTAATTAATTAATTACTTTACCGGCTTTATCTAATTTATTGGCCAATCAATGGAAGCTAATTTTGGTCGCCAAACATAGCAAACTTGATTACTTTGAAATTTGTGCCCGACGAATCATCCGAGTCTGTCATTCTCAGCTAAAACATTTCCCTACGACTGTTTTCGATTTTTGTTTGTCTTTCTTCTTGTCTTACGGGAAAAACTCGCAAATCACCAACCAGCTCGTGTCGTAAAGGTCTTTGGCGGTGCGACAGACTAAGCCAACTTTTCGGTCTACTGTAAATTAACTTAATGTTCATTTATTTATTTACTTACTTACTCGCAGGTGACATGGACGTTCGTCTGGAACTGGTTGGTCGGTTGGATCGTCAGCAGCGTGCTCGTCACACGTTCAAACTGATAGCAGTAGACGGCGGAGAACCTCAGTTGTCTGGATCCGTCGTTATTAACATCATCATCACCGACCTGCGGCGGTACACGTGATAACTCATATAATTATTATTAATTTATTTCGTAATCTACTTAGTCCTTTTATGTTTGACTGTAGTGTTTGGAGTGTTATAAGTGTCCACATTATTTTACTCTACTCAGGCGTGACGACCGAAACGTGGTTCGGGTCTGCGTATAGCACGTGCCCATTTTCCTGCAGAACTTACTGTCCATCGCGGCCATGAAAAAAGTAGGTTTCATCACGCTCTACTGCACATTGTGCCTCGTTATGCTTGCATAAAGACACCGTATATAGACCGTGTTGAAACCTGTACATTCACTCTGGCCAAACCGGCATTCCTATGCTGCCACCTACAAATACAAACGATGATTTGGGTGTACTTGCCACAGCAATTTCGCCGTTTGCCAACTTACTTTGGTTTCTGTGTTATTTTAGTTTCTGTCATCTTTTTTTGCCATTTGAAACATTTTAAGTTTTTTTAGTTTGCATGCTAGATTAATCAGACAGCTTGCTTCTTAGTAAACAAGTGTAAATTTTTTTATCATATTAGGCCTATATCGTATCGGAGTTTGAATTCTGTTACCTCTTAGTTGCTATACATATTCATAATACCCCGTTTTCACGATCAAGCAAACATCGAGCAAACGTCGAGCAGACGTCGAACAATTAGCACATGTATTTTGCATACATTTGCCAGACGTTTGCTCGATGTTTGCTCGATCGTGTAAACGGGGTATAAAGCACGCACAGAGCGACATAACTGAACTGAACGGACACGGTTTATTTTTTGACGAACTGACTAACAAACAAGCAGAAATGCATTACAGTAGGCACTGTCTAACGGCTTCGGTGGCTTACGTGACTACGCTCACGTACGCGTCAACCAATAAAAAAAAGAGCTCGCCCTGCTTGCCCATTGCCGAGTTCGTCAAAACATAAACCGTGTCAGTTCAGTTCAGTTCACTTACGTCGCTCCAAACGCGCCTTTACAATGCGATTAGGTACGTGACGCCGCGGTTTGACAACTCGAGCTACTCGCTGCGTCTGTCAGAAAACACTCGTCCCGGCTCAAGACTCATTCGTCTACACGCCTCTTTGCCATCATCGGCTGCTGGCCCGGGCGCCAGGAGTGATCCTAAGACTGATTCTAGGATGGATCCTAGGATCGTCTACAGGTTCTCACGACGAACTCGCCGTCTGTACGGCAACGTCTTCGATATCAACTCTACCATAGGCCAAGTCACGCTGCTCAGTGCTGTCACACAACCTGCATACAACCTTTCGGTATGCACAACTGCAATTTATTTGAAGGTTAAGAAGTTAAAGGGTATGCAGAGCTTTTCGTGGGAAACCAACGGCAGAGCTATGGAGCGTCACCTGTCATATGAGATCATACAGTGTTACCTTCTGTCATCCGACACAGGTGAACGCGTCCCGCTCTAACCCAAGCCAGACAGCTTGATGTTGTAATACAATTGCTGAAGTCGAGACAGCCCATGAGCTGTGCAATTTGTCGTAAAAAGATTTCACTGTTAATAAATTTTTTGGTGAATTTACTTTAAACGAGTGTAATGCTTGGGGTTGTAGACTAGTTTAGCCTGGTTATGCAGAAACTATTTGGGAAAAAATAAATGCAATAGCTTATCGATCATTAGTCAAGACTTTAGTTTGTTCTTTCTTTCTTCAGTTGAGTTTCCTTGTTTATGTTCTTGCTACCTTGCAGCGAATAAAGATGTTCGTCCAAAAATGCTAAATCTGCAGCCGAAAACCCGCTTCTTGGAAAAAAATTAAGGCAAAATTAACATTTTGTAGATTCATAATCTCTTTCCTTCCTGATGGGAATTTGCAACTGTTCGTCAAAATTCTGTCTGATGTTTGACAAGTACTGAACTGTCCTTTACTTCAAACTAACTAACTTACTTTTTACTCTGTATAACTCAGGTGGAGGCGGGAGTGGAGGGCTCTAACTCTGTGCCGGGTCTAGCTGCGCTGTCAATCGTCGTCGAATTCATCAACGACAGAGCACCTAGTGTGACCGTGGATGCGATGACGCGCAGTGGACTGGCTCAGGTTCCGGCAGATGCTTCACCGGGCACCTTCATTGCGCATGTCTCAGCGACAGACGCGAACCGAGGCGACGGAGGGAGAGTAGCCTGCCGACTGGAAGAAGCGGGCTACGACGACAAGTTCAGACTGGTCCGCATGTTTGAAGGTAAGTTTTTTTTATTCGAATATACTCATAGGCAGTGACGTCATGGCAGAAAAAGTGGGCTCGATTGCCCACCATTAGCCTAATTTTTGCTGACGAAAATTTGTCGGGAAATTTTTCTGCAGAAATGCAGAACTTAGGGCTGAAAAATTTGGGGGCAAATTGAAATTTTGAACACCAACTTATCTCCACTGTTGGCAATCTGCATCTGTCTGTCAGAATTCTGTCTGAAATGTGCAGTGCCTGTCGAAAAGTCGCAATTAATTTTCTGCCCTGCTTACTTTTTACGCCCGACGGCAGAATGCTTCGAGCGTCTTAATTTCGTCGGGACGTCTGTTTGTCCGTCCGTCACACTCTGCGATTGTATCAAAACGATGTCAGATAGGATGACGAAATGTTACTGTCGCCTGCTACAATGACACTATAGTTTTAGGATTTGTTAAGTTTTTCCCGAAAGGTGCGTTTATTGCGCAGAGTCCTGTCTCGGTGACAGACGTAAACTGAGTAGAGGGAGGGCGAATCCCCTGCCGACTGGAGGAGACAGATTATGACTTATGACGACGAGTTTCGACTGGTGCGTATGTTCGAAGGTGAGTTTTTGGCCGACCGTTAAGGTCGAGCCTCGTTTATGATATGTCACCTGTCTGCTGTTTGTCTGTAACGCATGTATTGTGGCTAAACGGTAGGTAGGAGAGGGTCAGAGATTCTACGGTTATAGGGCAGAGACGCTGTCAGCGCAAAAGATAAACATACGGGACAAGAAAATGAGCACAAACCTTAGTTGTACTTTAATTAATTTTTGGCCGACCACTAACGGTCGAGCCTTGGGTACGATGTGTCGTCTGTCTGCGTGTTTGTCTGTAATGCATGTATTGCGACTAAATGGTACGAACGTTGTATCTGTAAAGGAGAGTACAAGCTGATAACTGGTGTCTCACTGCATGGGGCAGAGGTCCGGCGCGGGTTTATCGTGGTCACAGTGACTTGCCAGGACCATGGAGATCCACCTCTTTCAACCACGACTGACATAAACATCACCATCTCAACGCCATCCACTACCACCCCACCTCTACTGTTTACTCAGCCCGTCTATGACGTCACTGTGATGACGTCAAGCGCACCTGGCTTCCTCATCCGGGTCGTTGCAGCTGCTGATGGTGGTGGGGCCGAAGGTAGTGTGCACTATTCGTTCGCCCGGTCCTATCCGGCGTTTAGCATCGACCGTGTGACCGGAGTTATTCGAATGCTGAGAACCCCGGCTGATAGTGCTGAGCTGATCGTGACGGCAAACACGGACAGGTACGGCGTGCACAAAGCGTCAGTAATGAAGTGAACGGAACTGCAATATGCCAATGGCATGAGGCTTATTTTATTTTATTTTAACAGTTTAGTTGAGTTTATTTAGATCATTCAGTGAGTGTTTTAAAGAACTTTTTGACAAATACAGACAAGCTGATGAGTGCTAATGGCCACTTTTTTTCGAGTTGCTCAGCTATACACTTAATTTGGACAAAAACGCTTCATGTCACAATGTTAGTACAGTGGGTTTATATTTATTGGAATTTACGCTCATATATTCGGGTGTCCATTGCTTTTCCAGTTTTCATCGTTTCAGCTGTTTTATAAGCTAATCTAAAACGTTCCTGAAAAACTTGTAGTTTCATGACTATGTACGTTTGACATGCACATTACACTGTTAGTTACTAATTTATTTGTTTATTTTTTTACAGCGGTGGTTGGTCGACGGCTACGGTGCACGTGACTGTGAGTGAGTCGTCGGATGACGTCACGCTGATGACACTGTTTCACAACACGTCGACGTTGAGTTGTAACGTCAGTGAGGACGCGCTGACAGACACTGAGGTCTGTTCACTGGCTGACAGTGAGCCGTGTCTCACTGCAGGCTGTCTTTACTACGACTTCGTCGATACCACAGGCAAGTGACTTATGGGGTGTTTACTCGATCCATCAAACGTCCAGCATTAGCTCGCGTGTTTTGAATACATTTGCTGGAAGTTTGCAGGACGTTTGCTGGATCGTGTAAACACCCTATGAAGCTTTTTGAGTATACAGCTGTAGTTTTATGCTGTGGTTTTTGGGGCCAAGGCCAAAGCCACGATTTTTGTCGAATTGTCTACGAACTGTCTTCAAGTTCAAGAACAGTTCTTGAGGACTCGAGCTCTTCCCGCCTCAGTGATATAACTAATGCTAGCATTTTAAGGCCAATACCAAAATTAATGCCAGTGATCTTCGAGGTGGAAGACAATGTCCTCGAGGCCAAGGCCAAGATTTTTGTCCTCGAGCTGTCCTTGAAGTCGAGGTCATTTTTCGAGAATTTATTCCTGCTTCAGTGATAAAATATAACTAATGGCGGCATTTTGAAAGCCAAGGCCAAAACCAACGCCAGTGACTTTCGAGGCCAAGACCAACGCTGAAGCTAAAGCCACTGGTCATCGGAGCCAAGGCCCCATGTTGCTTTGGGCGGATATGATAAACATTTTTCATCAGCGAACCAAATAGGACTAAAGCTCACGGTCGAAGCAGGGCTTTTACTAACAGCATCAATTGAGACAAGTATAAGCTTACTGACAACACATTATGACGTCAGCGTTACATCACGACTAGCAACGAATATTTAATTAACAACCAATTTTTGTTGAAATATTTTTAATTAGCATTTTTCCAGCTACAGCTGGTAAAAATGTCATGTAAATTGATCATCGTTTAATTAAACTATACAAGATAGAATAAAGGGTGCCTTTTCATCAAACACCGTGTATATAGCCTGCATATAATATACGGGGTAATACTTATTTCACGACTACTAATGAGATCAATATTTTTAATTTTTGCATTAAATTACTTTTGAAGAACTTTAATTGGGACGTTTTGCTACAGAAGTCCATTTGTTCTTACTTTTGCATGTGTTTTAAGTTTTAACGAGGCCTGAGACAGGCAGACTGAGGCCATGCCGAAGCCAAATGTTTGTGGCCATTGTCGAGGTCAAGGCCAAATCTATGAGGCCGAGATCGAAGCCAAATCCAATATTTGGGCCTCAAAACCAATTTGGTCTTGGGGCCTTAACATCTCTGTGCAGCAGAGCATATTTCGAGTGTGGAATCAAACCAATATTTGCAGCCCAAACAGAAAAATAAGTGAAACCCAGTTTTTTTTAACTGCATACTAAGGTCAGAGTGTTTGCAAAATTTTTTTTTAAAAATAAAGTAACTGCAAAATAAAATTTAATAACTTTTAAATCAACTAAACAGATAAATTCAGCTTGGTCGTAAAACATTGCTTATAATAATGTTATAAATTCATACGAACCGTGCAACGTTCTCAGGTTCTGGTGGTTTTTCCCATCCCCTTCCCGGTCCCTCATTGTACTTTTTCTCGAACCCCATATGGGGAAATTCCCTGTTCTTTGCATTTGTGTGGAGTGAAAACATTTCTTAAAACATGCTCTGATGTGCACAATGCACAGGAGGCGCATTCGCCGTTGATGCGTTGAGCGGAGTGCTGTACACCAACTCAACCCTAGACCGCGAGCGGACCGGTGCGTTCACACTGTCGGTCCGAGTTCAGCTGAGTGCAGTGCCGACGCGCCTTGTCAGTGTACGCATTGACGTCACGGTCGATGACGTCAACGACTGGCCACCACAGTTCACATTCCCCATACCAGGTAACCAGCGCCGTCGAAAGCAACCGCTTTGTTGATTCGTTGTTTTTTTTTGACGCGCTACCTCTATGGCACAGTTGTTGTCTGTCTGTCTGTATGTCAGTCACGAATGCATTGTGGCTAAACGGTGCAAAGTAAGGCCTAGGTTGCTATTAATCGCAAATAGAACGTCGCATATTGGCTTTCAAATGACATAAAAAAATCATTGGCCTTGGGTGACCTTGAAGGTCAGTTTGCGCCGTTGTGGCTAATCGGCCAGAGATATGGCCACGGTTGCTATTAATCATTAATCGGAAATCATATAAGCCTTTTCAGACGTGATAAAAATCATCGACCTTGGATGACCTTAAAAGTCAGTACTGCGACAGGAACTGTACAGGCTGCAGCGCGTCTTCGCTAACGACAGCTGGCTTTTTTTCGCAGAGTTTCTACCGATTCTTTTAATCACTTACTTTTTAATAGTTGATCGAAAAAACCGTTTAATTTCAATTTATTTTGGCATACAAGATAGACAACGAAAACTGCAAAACTTAGTCACTGGTTGTTGCTATATTTTGCAAACTTTATTAAGCAGAGTTGAATACGTGATGATGATGTGTAGTCAAAATTCACAAAGTGCAGACTGTTAAACAAGTACCGTACAGGATGGTTTAGTTGTTCACAGACAGTCATCTGTCGTAGTGGTAACCACTCGATGCTTGCCTGAACTCACGACCTCTTTATCGCAAGTCCGGCGTCTTTGGCGCGTACAGAGCGAAGGAAATGAACTGAACTCACAGAGCAGAACTGTGCCATTTAATTTCTTTTAATTTTATCTTTGTCATTTTAAGCACACCATAGCCTAGCTCTTAACACCACCAAGCAACCTTACTTCTTAGTTAAACCACACCTAGCTTGCACTTGTACTATTTTCGCATTTTCCGGCTGCAGTTGGGCGCCATAAAGCAAACGACGGCGTTGTCTAGGCCATCTGAGCGTGGTTGAAGTACGATACTGCACTTTCTGGAATGGTATTAGCTCGTACTGCGTACTTGCTTATCCACTCCAGCAGTGCGGCATCTGGTAGGCCTATTTAATTGTTTACCGATTGCTGCAGGTAACGACACGGTGGTGGTTGACGTCAGCAGTGCTGCTAACCGCGGGCAGTATTTATCACCCGGTGCAAGCTCGCATCACGACCAGCAGCTGTTGCTACCGGTTGCTGTGGTTAGCGCCATAGATCGAGACGACTCACACGCCAATGCAGCGATCACGTACCGGATCATTGCAAACAACAGCGATTCACAGTACTTCAGCATAGCGCCATCTACCGGTCAACTCTCTCTCAACATGGCTTATCCAATGCACCAACTCACCAACAGGTAAAGCCTAAAATAATGTGAAATAAACATAGTTAGGCTAAGCCATAAAAATATTTATTCAACAGTGCAAAATAAAACGTCACGTGTCTTAAACGGGCGTGGGGTAATTTACCCCCTCTCTACTTTGCCCAGGTAGTTAACACGTGTGAATGTGACTTGACCTGATCTGTAATTGATGTGTGCGGTAATTCACGGTGTTTAGACAGACCGATTCATTGAACAAATAAATAGTCCTTCAGTTGCTATTATAAGTTGATTGATTGTTTAAACAGGTCGTTCACGCTGTACGTGGTCGCCAGTGATCAGGGTCAACCCTCATCTCTACAGTCCATAGCACTGCTCAACGTCTTCATCACATCACCCGCCGGTATCCACCAGCCCTCCATGGAGCATTCTTCCCTCTCTGACGCTTCCAGACGACGTCTGACCACAGTACTTGCTGCCGTGCTGTCTGCCTTTTTCATCGTCGTCGTCGTCATCCTTGTCGCTTTGCTCGTTGTCGTCTGCCGTCGACACAAGTTCAGGGACCGGAAACAGAATTCTGCCGTTGAGGCGTCGCCACCAACCGACTGCAGCGACCTCTACCGGCAACAGCCAGTCAGTACAAGTGTTACCACGTCTGGGATTTTTTCCACTAAGTCTAGGTTTTTAGGGGAAATATTTAGTTTTTTTCTGGATATGTGCCGTTAAAAAGTCTATAACTTAGTCGTTTTTTAGCAGAATCACATTTTACTGGGCAGTTAGATGTCAAATGTCTTATTTAATTAAGCTGTAAAATTACAAATTAAAATGCTGAACGATGCTGAGGAAACAGAGAAAACCTCAGAGGTCCACTTTTTACCGCACCCTGTAGAGATCTGCGCCCGAAGGCATACACTGTATAGTTGTTTGCAACCCCTCCCTCGTGGCAATTTTATTTCCCTCACTTTTTCATCATCATTGAACTGTGATTAACAAATGATACGTATATTGTGGCACTGAGTAAGTCAGCAAAGTTGCGAACAGACAAACGCAATATCCTGTCAAAACTGAGAACTCCAAATCTAGAACTTGTCATCAACTGCACTGTGGAAAATAAAACAGCGAACTGTCAACTGAGTCGGCAGAAAGCTGTGTGCGGCGTTTCTTTGGGATTCGTCCTGCAAGCGAGAACGGTCCCTATGATGATTCTCCCTACCGCTACGGCGGGGTTTTCGACCATTAAATTCGCATTCTATCCCCGCACTCGCGATGCTATTTCCCGCGGTTTCCGGCGGCATTCCCGCAGATATTTCCTATGCAAGTTTATGGTGTGTATGTCTATTGTTATTTTTATAACGGTCTGTATAGGCTGGCGGGCCGCTGGAGGGCAGTGTGATGACGTCATCGATGACGTCTGAACAGGTGCGTCATGGTCCTCATGGAGTAGAAGACAATCGATTCACATCATCAGCAGCTGCAGCAGCAGCAGCAGTGGCGGGATCGTTCTGTTTATCAGAGTCAAAAGTGATCAATAGCAACAACGCCATTGACAGCAGAGCTGTGCGCTTGACCAGTTTTAATGCTGCAGTAATTGATTCGCCGCCAGTCGACTTCCTGCAACGATACAAGGTTTGTATAGAGTATAGGCCCTACAGTGCCTTGACTTAATTGCTGGCTTGGTGCCGTAAAGCCGTGTTCCAAGCGACGAAAATGCATCGAACTGAAATGAAATTCAACTGGAATCATTATGCACTTTTATTAATCGAAGAATACATAATTACCTATAAACACATACATGCAATTAAAAGAAAAAAACACAAAATAAATAAACAAAATAATGTAATAGGTAGTATTATTGCTTTATTGCATTTCATTTTATTTTATTTGATTTTATTTCGTTTTAGTTCAGTTCGTTCAGGGGCGCTATTAAGCGGGGGGTGCTGAAGGGGTTTACGGATCTTCCAAGGATTTATGATTTTATATTTTGGGGTAAATTGTACCTTTGAAACAGTGTTACTGCTGCTACAAGAACAATCTGGATCTGGATAGTTAGTCGGCAGGGCCCCATCACATCGACGGAATACGTTACATCAGCTGAGACCCCAAGGAGCAGTGGCGTATTTAGGGGGATGGTGCGATGCACCCCCCTTTGGCCCGACCGTGAAATTTTTTTAGAGGCGATTTTATATGAAAAGGTGCGTTTTTTGCCGTTTTTCAGCAAATTTCAGAAAAAATGGGCGAATTTGCGGCTTCCATTGAACGTTCAAAAGCAAAAAGTGTTTCAGCTTCAGGCCCCCCTGACCCCCCGACCAGGAGCTCTGCCCCTGGG